>ERZ795053.881-NODE-881-length-38333-cov-6.600319_pt1 | contig 38333 bp, 37 predicted proteins | sample MGYA00375137_ERZ795053 | MGnify/ENA primary metagenome ERZ795053 (study PRJEB30182, sample SAMN05720284) | activated sludge metagenome | isolation source: Anaerobic digester | place: Hong Kong | collected 2014-12-17 ... | reverse complement strand
TGAAGGGACTCGAACCCCCACGCCTTGCGGCACCAGATCCTAAGTCTGGCGCGTCTACCAATTCCGCCACACCCGCATCAAGGCCGCAAAAATAAATAATTTTTGAAAGGTTTAAAGTTTTGATACGGTTTTTTCTTTATCTAACTTTGTCTGCCCTAATTACACTGTATTATGAATTTATCAAGAATATTAGTATTGGCGCTGGTTTCGGTTTCTTTTTCGCTTTATGCCCAGCAACCACCCGAAAATGGTTTTTTCGAAAGAAAACTTGGAAGCTATACAGAAAAGGGGTTTTATAAAAATGGTCAGAAAAACGGATCATGGATCAAAGTGAGCCGCGAAGGGATCATCTCTGAGGTTGAAACATATAATGAGGGTTTCAAGGAGGGTGTTTGCCTTACCTTCGACCGGGTGGGCACACTCACCAAACAGGAGTTTTATATTCATGGGAAGCTTGATGGCTGGGTGATAGAATATTACAGCGCCAATAAACCGAAAACTAAAGCTTCCTATAAGGATGGGTTACTTTGGGGCAAATACACCATGTATTATGAAAACGGCCGGATGATGGAGGAGTCAAATTATAAGAATGGTGTTAAGTCGGGTACCAGCAAATGGTTTGATGAAAATGCTAAAATGGTGGCTCAGTATAATTATAAGGATGGATTATTTGATGGGATAAACAGGACTTTTTACCCAAGCGGAAACATTGAAGCAGAAAAAAACTACAGTAATAATATTCTTGAAGGTGCCTATGTGGAATATTATCCAACAGGCAAAAAGAAAATAACCGGTAACTATAAGGCCGGGGAAAAGGATGGGGAGTGGATTGAATTTGATCCAACCGGCAAGGTGATTAAAACCACAAAGTACACTGCAGGTAAAATTGAAAAATAATATGTCAGGGGCATCGGGAAAACGTTTGATAAATAATCCATACACAAAACTTGAAGGTTATAATTGTTTCGGATGTTCGCCAGGCAATGATCTTGGATTGCAACTTCATTTTTATGAAGAAGGCGAATTTGTTAAATCAGTTTGGAAACCAAAACCTCATTTCGCTGGATATAAAAATATCCTTCATGGGGGTATTCAGGCAACTTTGTTGGATGAAATTGCAAGCTGGGCTGTTCAGATAAAATTAAAGACCGCCGGTGTAACAGCAAACCTCGACCTGAGATACCGTAAACCTGTTTTTGTGGACAAAGGAGAAATTACACTGCAAGCCAAAATTGAAAAGTTCAGTAAACGCATTGCCAATGTTCAGGTGGCCCTGATTAATGCTGATGGAAATATTTGCTGCGACGGGATTGTGAAATATTTTGTTTACCCGGAGCAAATAGCTCGTGAAAAGTTATATTACCCCGAATTTGAAAAGTTTTTTATCAAAGATTAATTGATCTGATCCGATAAGGAAATAAAGAGATCTGCCCAATCGAGATCTCCGACGGACTTACCCAACCTGACAAATACCAACTCTTTTTCAGGATAAACAAGGATGTATTGGCCAAGTATTCCCTTGGCAAAAAATGCCCCGTTTTCAAGTACACGCCATTGGTACGTATACGGGTAATTTTGCGAGTCCCTCGAATCATTAATGATGCTTGTGGAACGTTTCACCCATACGGCAGGGACTATCTGCCTGTTGTTCCAATAACCCTCGTGCAGATAAATCAATCCAAAGCGGGCGAAATCGCGGGCAACGGCATTGATGCAGCAAAAGGCTTTGATGGTTTCATGTTCCTCCGAATCCACATTCCAGGAAGCTTCTGATTCCATTCCGGCTGGTATCCATATTTTTTTTTCGAGATAATTATTTAGTTTGGTATTGGTGGCTCTTTCAATAATTTGGCCCAGTAAAAGCGTGTTTACACTGATATAATTATAATGTAAATCCGGCGCATCTTCCACTTTGAGGTCTTTGACGTATTTCAACAGATCTGTACCATAATAATACTTTGGCATATCGGCAAAAGGATTTGTATATCCCTCATTAAATTCGATTCCTGAGCGCATGTTGAGCAAGTCCTCTATCGAAACAGCATTAAATTCAGATCCCAGTTCCTTCAGGAAAAAAGTGATAGATTGTTTCGTACTGTAAATATACCCCTCATCAATTGCAATTCCCGTGAGCGCTGATACAAAGGATTTTGAAACACTGAATGAAGGAAGGTTGTATGTTTCGTTAAATTCATCAAAGTAGTTTTCGTAAATAATGGTATCCCTTTTCAGCACCAGCAATGCAACGGCATCATGATCTTCAATAAAAGTTTCAAAAGTTAAATTTTCATTGCGGTCATAAAATTTTTCAGGCACAACAAACTCAAAATTTGCAGGTCGTTTTGCCAAAAGGCTGACATTATTCGGGTCGTTTTTAATTTCAACTTTAGGGAACTTTTCAGAATCGTAGATATCAGCAAAATTCCAGTAAAAATAGCGCTGTACATATTTTGGTAAAAACAAGCTCAGAATAAAAAGCACCAAAAGAATGAAAAGTACTTTGTAAAATAGTTTTCTTTTCGATTTCATAATGTAAGGATTGCTTTCACAAAAATAGCCCAAAATGTGCAATTCCTCTTCAGATAATGATCATCTTTGGTTACCACAGTTACTAAAATAAAATTCAAAACGGCTGAAATTATCGTCACTTTGAACTAAAACACAACTATGGTGTTGATCTTTGAAAATTAATAAATTAAACGAATATAAAAATGTCAAGAGGACTTTATCACGTACCAAAAGCTTATAATGAAGCTGTTAAAGAATATGCACCTGGGTCTGCTGAACGAAAAGAGTTAAAAGCAATGATCAGTAAAATGCGCTCGGAAGTTGTGGATATCCCTATGTTTATTGGCGGCAAAGAGGTTCGTACCAACGATATCAGGAGCATCCATCCTCCACATGATCACCAGCATTTGCTGGGGCACTATCATTACGGAACGGCCGACCATGTGCATGATGCCATTAAGGCTGCACTCAAAGCCCGCAAGGGTTGGCAGGATTTGCCATGGGATCAGCGGGCAGCTGTATTTTTAAAAGCTGCCGATCTGGTTTCGGGTCCTTATCGGGCAAAGATCAATGCTGCAACAATGCTTGGCCAATCGAAAAACGCATTCCAGGCGGAGATTGATGCTGCATGTGAAATGGCAGATTTTTTTAGGTTTAATGTGGAGTTTATGTCTGATATTTATAATCAGCAACCCAATTCATCCAAAGGCGTTTGGAACAGGGTGGAACAGCGTCCACTCGAAGGGTTTGTTTATGCCATTACTCCTTTTAATTTTACATCCATAGCTGGTAACCTGCCTGCTGCCCCTGCACTCATGGGCAATGTTGTGGTATGGAAGCCTGCCGAAACACAAATTTATTCGGCTGCTGTTTTAATGGAGATTTTCAGAGAGGCTGGCCTTCCTGACGGCGTAATTAACATGGTATTTGTTAATGGTCCTGTTGGAGGAAAGGTTATGGCCATGCACCCTGATTTTGTGGGTGTGCATTTTACCGGTTCCACCGAAGTATTTAAACGAATCTGGAAAGCCATTGGCGACAACGTTTCACTGCATAATACCTATCCAAAGATCGTTGGTGAAACAGGAGGAAAAGATTTTGTGATGGTTCATAAATCTGCTAAACCTGAACAGGTAGCCACGGCCCTTGCAAGAGGGGCATTTGAATATCAGGGGCAAAAATGCTCTGCTGCTTCAAGGGCTTACATCCCGGATAATATCTGGCCGCAAGTTAAAGCAAAGCTGGTAACAGATGTGAATTCATTTAAAATGGGTGGTCCTGAAGATTTCAGGAATTTCATCAATGCGGTGATCGATGAGGCTGCTTTTGAAAAGATCACCACTTATATTGATCATGCAAAAAATGATGCTACCTGCGAAATTATTGCCGGTGGAGATTATGATAAATCGGTTGGCTATTTTATTGAACCCACGGTTATTGTAACTACCGATCCACAATATCGCTCCATGCAGGAGGAGATTTTTGGTCCGGTTTTAACCATTTACGTTTACCCTGCCGATCAATATGAAGAAACGCTGGAGGTGCTCGATAAAACTTCTCCTTATGCTCTTACCGGGGCTATTTTCGCACAGGATCGCTGGGCCATCGAAACTGCTTTTAGCAAGCTTGTTAACTCAGCCGGAAACTTTTACATTAATGATAAACCAACCGGAGCTGTTGTAGGCCAGCAACCGTTTGGTGGTGCAAGGGCTTCCGGAACCAATGACAAATCAGGGTCATATCTTAATTTATTGCGGTGGGTATCACCCCGAACGATCAAGGAAAATTTTATTCCACCCATCGATTATCGTTACCGGTTTATGGATGAGGCATAAATTAACCTTGCTAAATAATCAGTCAACTTCAATTGAAACACCAGGTGAAAATATAACCGGAACCATTAGCAATATAACAAAAGTGAAAATAGAAGGAGTGGAGCTGTAAGTATATCTTGATAAGCCTGAATTAATTGTAAAAACAAGTACAAAAAAACTGGAAGACCAAAACAGATAACTTGAACCGTTTAAGGAGCCCTTTGCAGTTCGTGAATTTCGAATAAAGGTGTAATGGACCATATCAACTTGCTTAAAAAAATGGTTTAGAAAGATCTTCTTGATAAAACTTCATTATTTTTAGGCTCAATAATCTTACGGTTCACTTTTAATTATATCCTAATGGCAGAGAGACTTAAAGATCAATTTTTCACAACATCATCTATCGGTAAGTTTATTTATGCCATTGAGAACCAGTTTCCTGAGTTTGACAAAATTAAATTCACCGGGCTTATTTACGATGCCACCTGGGAATCCTTAGAGCTAAAAGCAAGGATGCGGCAGGTAACCCGAAGTCTTAAACAATGCCTGCCGGCAGATTATTTAACTGCCTTACTTATGCTGATTAAAATAGCCCCGGAAATTAAAGGCTTCGAGGGCATGGTGTTGCCCGATTTTGTAGAACAATACGGAATGGATCATTGGGAAGAATCGTTGAATGCTTTGGGGCATTTTACAAAATATTCATCATCAGAGTTTGCCATTCGGCCTTTTCTTGATCAAAAACCTGATTTGGTAATGCATTATATGATGGTTTGGGCTGAAAATGATAATGAAAATGTGCGCCGATTTGCCAGTGAAGGCTGCCGGCCACGTTTGCCCTGGGCCATGCTGCTTCCCAAATTTATTGCCAACCCGGAGCCCGTTGTTGAGGTGCTTGAAAAGTTAAAGGATGATCCTTCTCTTTTTGTTAGAAAAAGTGTGGCTAATAACCTGAACGATATTTCTAAAGACCATCCCGACCTGGTAATGGATATTGCAAGCCGGTGGTATGGATATTCGGATCGTACCAATTGGATTGTCAAACACGGGCTACGGACCCTCCTCAAAAAGGGCAATCAAAGGGCACTAAATTTAATGGGGGTGTCTGGTGCGGATAATCTTGAAGTGAAAAACCTTAAGTTAAGTTCCAAAAGTTTAAGAATAGGTGATTCCATCCGGTTTTCGTTTGACTTATACAATCTAAGTTCCGGGGGGCAAATGGTACGGCTGGAGTACCTTATTCAGTTTGCAAAGGCGAGAGGAAAAACCTCGGAGAAAGTATTTCAAATTGCCGAACGGGAATTGCCACCTGGTAAAACCACTTTTAATCGTAAACATTCCTTTGCCGACTTAACCACGCGTAAACACTATGCAGGTGCTCACAAAATCACCATCGTTGTTAATGGGGAGCCCAAAACCAATGACAATTTTTCATTGAAGTAAATTGCAAAATTAATGAATGATCATTTTAAAGCATTTGAATACAAAGTGCTCTCCGCAGGGGAGGATGGTCGTTATTTGATTGAAGTACTTGAAATGTACCTAAAACCAGCATCTTCCATTTTGGAGTTGGGTATGGGCCCTGGCCGGGATTTGGATATTTTAAAAGAAAAATACCGTGTTACCGGTTCCGACATTTCCAATGGTTTTCTTGATTTGTATCGCGCAAAAAATCCGCAGGCTGATTTATTGATACTGGATGCAGCCTCCATTGAAACTTCCGGGAAATTTGATTGTATTTATTCAAATAAAGTATTGCATCAGCTTTCGCGCTCCGATTTAAAGCGATCCTTCGCACGACAGGTTGAATTGCTAAACCCCGGAGGTTTATTGTGCCACTCCTTTTGGTATGGTGATAAAACCGTTGAACACAGGGGGGCAAAATTTGAATATTATACTGAAAATACAATTTTGGAATATATCTCATCAGGAATTAAACTTCTGTATTTTCAAACCTATATGCAAATGATCCCTGATGATAGTGCATTGTTTATTTTTATGCGAATGGAGTAATATAATCCCTTACCAGGGGAGCCAAGTTTGGAGTTTAAAAAAAATTAATTAACTTTAACACCCTAAAGCAAAACTCAGATCGGATTTAACACTTTAAAACTCTTTTCACTATCAGATTGGGGGGCGGATTCCAAGCAAAGCTTTGATTTTTTATACTTAGCTTCTTTAAATGCAAAGCGTTTATTGAAGATTGATATATTCAATTTAGAGCTTCTGTTCTGTAAAACAAATAGCAGAGATGAGTAAAATCAGCCTACAGGAAAATGACAAACAACTCAATATTGTATTGATTGGAATCGATATCAGGGGGCGGGGTTTAAGTTTACTGGACACTGCTCTTAAGCATTTCATGGCTGGAGGCGAAACATCTATATTTATCACGCATGATTCATCCTCTGATTTTGAACAATCAATCCGCCCGATAAACCGGCAAAATGGAAATTATCCAATCCAAAATGTAATAGAAGGAATGGAAATAAAGCCCGGCTTCATTTATGTCGTTCCCAATAAAAAATACATTGACTTTGAGCATGAGAAACTAAAATTGATTGATTATCCCTTTCACAATGGTAAAGGGTCTCCATTTAATCTTCTTATTAAACCCATTGGCAGTTCAGATGATATGAAACTTCTGGAGTTTGAAAATAAATTTCAAAGTTTTATCCAGCAATCACATGAAGCAATGGTGATTGTAAATAGTGACTGCGAAGTACAGGAATGGAACAATGCCCACGAAAAATTAACCGGGTTTTCCAGAAATGAAGTGTTGGGGAAAAAAATATGGGAAGTGCAATGGAACATGATTCCGCCCGAGCATAAAAAAACATTGAAGAAATCAGAAATCCAGAATGTGTTTGAAGGCTATTTTGAAAATGGTAAATCAGAGTGGATTGGTAAAAATATTAAGGCAAGTATCTTTACAAAAAATGGTGAATTAAGACATATAAACCAAACTACCTTTGCAATAACCACGGGTCAGGGTAACATGATTGGCAGCATTACCCGAGATATTACCGAGCAACTAAAAGCTGAAAAAGTTTTAAAAGAAAATGAGGAGTTTTTAAGAATAATTACCGGAAATCTAAATGATATAGTTTGGCGTATGGAGCTCGACGGAACTTTTAGTTTCGTAAGTCCATCGGTTACAAAAATCCTGGGGTATGGACCCGATGAAGCTATAGGATTGAATGTAAATCAGCTAATTCATCCGGATGATATGGGACTGGTGGAGTTGATTATGGAACAGGGCTATAAAAATACAAATAAAAACGCCCAGATACATGAGTTTAAAGTATTAAAAAGTAGTGGAGATGTTGTCATTTTTGAAATTTCAATAAATGAGCTCAGGGATAATGACAATAAATTAATTGCCTTTACAGGAGTAAGCCGTGATATTTCAGAAAGAAAAAAAATGGAATCTAAAATACAGGAAACCGAGATCCGGTTTAAAACTGTATTCAACCAGGCTGCAATTGGTATTTCAATTACAGATAAGGATTCAAAATTTGTAATGATCAATGAAAAGTTTTGTGAAATTACCGGCTATACCAATGAGGAATTAAAAAACCATACTTACGAAATGATAACCCATCCTGATGACCTCAAATTGGATAAGGATAAGGTGGATCAAATCGTAGATAATAAAATTGATTCATTCATTCTTGAAAAAAGATATATTCATAAAAATGGATCGATAGTTTGGATAAACTTACACGCAAACGTAATCCGAGATACCTCCGGAAATGTACTGTATGGAATTGCAGCTATTGTTGATATTACAAAAAGTAAAAAAACCTCTGCTGAACTTACCGACAAAGAGAAACAAGTCCACTTTTTGGCCACCGCAGCACTGGAACTTGCCGAGTTTGAAAAAGAGCAGGATATTTGGCAATATACGGCAGATAAAATTTATGAGATCACCAATAACGAGGGAGTGGTAATTGTGAGTGATTATAAAAATGAAACTAATCATTGGTCGATCAAGGCTTATTGCGGGTTGGGCCGATATGTCGAAAAAGTAAATCAATTATTTGGAGCACCACTGATCAAATTTTCTGGAACCAGAGATTTTTTGAATAGAAATAATATTGTAATAAATAAAATAACCGAGCTTAGCTCAAATCCTGATTTCTATAGCGTATACGGTATACCGAAATTGGGATTGAGAGCGGGATTCACTTTGTTTAAAGTCGATAAGATTTATGAAATAATTTTTGCCCAGGATAGTGAGATTTTGGGTTTTGTAAACCTGGTTAAACTCCAGGGAAATAAGCCTTTTAAATTGGAGTTGGTAGAAGCTTTTGTTTCACAGGTTTCTATCTTCCTAAGAAGAAAAATTGCAGAAAAGGAACTTGAAAATTACAAAGGAAAATTAGAGGATCTGGTAAAAGAACGCACCATGGAACTCGAAGAAAAAAATCAGGAACTTGAGCGGTTTAACCAGTTATTTATTGGACGTGAGTTTAGGATTAAGGAACTGAAAGAAAAAATTGCAAAATTGGAGAAACCAAAAGGTGAATCCGAATAAAATTTTAATAACATTTCCAGTTTAACTTCATGAAAATTAGCGTAGTTATGATTGGGAAGGTTTCGTGATAAAATGGCTATTTCATTATTTTAAAACCCAGCAGAGAAATTACAATTGTTATGAAAAATACTTACAAACAAAAGCCCGGTTCAGATCAATTTATCATCACTGAGAAGCAATTATCCCGGCATTTCGTTGATAACTCTGGAAATCTCATTTTGGCACTTAATAAGCTAGGCTATGTAAGTATGGTAAATGCAAAAGCGGCCGAGGTATTGGGTTATACTACTGATGAATTGATCGGCCAAAATTGGTTTGAAAGTTTCCTGCCTGACGAATCAACAAAAAAAGTAAAAGCCATTTTCAATAAAATGATCAGCGGAGAAATAAAAGCATCGCATTACGCTGAAACACCTGTTATTGTTAAAGATGGTTCTACGAAGATTATCGCCTGGCACAACACTTTACTTAAAATGATAAAAATGAAATTTTTGGAACATTGAGTTCAAGTGAAAATGTTGGAGAAAAGCAACTTCAACAAAATATTTTTGATGGAATTAAGTCATTTTATGAAGCGATCTTGGAAAATGCCCAGGATGGTATTTGGATTTCGGATAAAAATGATATGATTTTTTATGCAAATCCGGGAATGGAAAAAATTGCAGGCGTACCACGAGACAAGATAACAGGAAATATAGTTACCCGCGACTTCCCAAAAGAAACAACAGAAGAGTTTCTGAAGTTTTATCAAAAGGCTCGAAATACTTTAAAACCGGTATGGTATGAAGTGAGGGTTAAAACACCTGCGGGCCGCAATACCTGGCAAAATGGTTGGATGACACCGAGAATAGATAGCAAAGGGAATTTCAATGGTATGATTGTAAACATCAGGGATGTTACCGAAAGGGTAAATACCGAATTTAAATTGATATCAAGTGAATCTAAATATAAACAGCTGGTTGAAACAGCTTCAGATGCTATTTATTTGATGGATGAAGAGGGATTGGTGGTTGAATCAAACATGGAAGCGTGTAAATCAATGGGATATTCGAAGGATGAAATAATTGGATTGTCAATTGATAAAATTGATAAAAATTTCGATTTAAACAAATTCAGGGAATTTTGGAAGGATAAGAAATTTAACAGTACATTTATTATTGAATCAGTGCACATCACTAAAAATGGAAAAGAAATTCCGGTGGAAGTGTCAACTAAAAAATTTAAAATTGAGGGTAAAATATTTTTCTATGGAATTATTCGGGATATTACTGAACGTAAAAATACAATTCAGGAATTGGAACTTTATCGTGAGAATCTTGAAAATTTAGTAAAAGAACGAACTAAAGAACTGGAAACGAAAAATGAAGAACTTGAAAGATTTAATAAGTTATTTGTTGGTCGTGAGTTCCGAATCAAAGAGTTAAAGGAGCAGATTAAAGTGCTTACTGAGCAAATACCTCATTAATTTTATTAAAATATTATTTGTTAAAAACTTATGATTATCCAAGTACAAAAATTCCGAAGTTTATAAATAATCACATAACTTTGCTTTCGCATTATTGGTGCACTTGTTCATTAAAAAAAGAACAGTCTGAAAAGGGAATGCCGTGCGAACCGGCAACAGTACCCGCTGCTGTGATCACCTTTTAACTTTTTGAAGTCCTGATAGTCACTGTCCGCCGGTTGGTGCGATGGGAAGACTTTCAAAAAGGGTGTAAGTCAGAAGACCTGCCAATTATGCAAAACATTCAAAGCTTTCGGGTAAAAAGCGGTGGATAATTGATCCGTCAACTATTCGGCATTCTTTTTCCTGTAGGTTTTAAAAGTGCGATCAATTAAATCACATGAGGCAATTATTGATCATATTTTACCTTACACTGACTGCAAGCTGGACTTTTGCACAAAAACTCCATCCCGACAGTATATATATGCTTCCGGATGTTCGGGTCTCAGCAAGTAAGATTGTGACTTACTCAGCAGGGCAAAAGGTAGAATCCATCGATAGTACACTAATCTCCGGTTCAGGAAATGTGGGGCTGGGGGAGTTGTTGTACCGAAATAGCTCCTTAAACATTAACCGTTACAACCTGAATGGGTTAAACCTGCTGTCTGTCCGTGGTACTACCTCGTCGCAATCTAGTGTGTATTGGAATGGCTTTCAGCTTAATCCACCGAACAACAGCCTCATCGACCTTTCAATTATCCCGGCCAATTATTTCAATGATATTTCCATTTTATATGGAGGCAGCAGCAGTTTATACGGAAGTGGTAATATTGGTGCTGGCATTCATTTAAATAACAAACCTGTTTTTAAAAAACTTCAATATTTGAGTTTTTATAATTCAATTGCCAGCTTTCATGAATATTCAGGAAATATTAAAGCTATTTACGCCAATCCAAAATGGTATTTTAAAACCCAGGTTATGGGCCGAAAAGCCCAAAATGATTTCAGGTATAAATCCCTGGAAGGTGAATATGAAAATTTTGCAAATGCCGCACTCCGGCAAAAGGGATTCATGCAGGATGTTTTCCGAAATTTTAAGGGTCGGAATATTTCAGGAATTTCGCTTTGGTACCAGGAAAACGATAAAGAAATTCCGGCCACATTAACAAGTAAGCCTGCTGATGCTGATCAGAAAGACAGGTCATTGAGAGGCGTTTTGTCAAGCAAACAATTTATTCCCAAAGGATTTATTTCGGCCAAGTTGGCCGTGTTTAATGATTACGAGCATTATATTGATCCGGATAGTTTGCAGGTCCTTGAGATCGATTCGGAGATTGAAACAACCCGAATTCAGGGAGAAGTTTCAATGAATAAACAAATTTCTAAATCCACCATGTTCGATGCCGGCGTTGAATTAATTCACCTGACTGGGAAAAGTGTAAACTATGCTCAACAAATAAATCAGCAGCAGGCAGGAATTTATTTATTGATTTCACAACGATTTCTGCAAAATAAATGGGTTGCCAATTTGAAAATGAGGCAGGATTTTAACACTGATTTTACTATGCCATTTACACCCTCTTTAGGCCTGGAAGGACCGGTAATAAACAATCTTAAAATAAAAGCCACCGTTTCAAAGAACTTTCGGATTCCTACCTTCAATGATCTTTACTGGATTCCCGGAGGCAATTCGGAGCTTAAGCCAGAAACCAGCTGGAATCAGGATATTGGATTACTTTACAAAACAGACACCGCTTCCAGGATTGATTTTTATTCAGAGTTAACTGCTTTTAATTCAATGGTAGATGATTGGATCATGTGGATTCCGGATGGTGCCCTTTGGTCGCCTTTAAATATTCGCAGGGTATGGGCAAGAGGTATTGAAGCTACGGCAAAATCCAATGTCTCCTTCGGTAAAGTAAAAGCAGGTATCATGGCTAACTATACTTACACAAGGTCAACCAATGAAAAAAAATTGTACGACAATGATCCGGTTTATCAAAAGCAGTTGATTTATATCCCCAAACACCGGTTTCAGCTCAGTTTAAACCTGGTATTCGCATACTGGGTAGTGGGGGTTGATCAATCATATACGGGCGAAAGGTATGTATCAGCAGATAATACGGAATCAATGGAGGGGTATTTACTTACAAATATGTATGTTCAGAAAAGCTTAATATTTAACAATGACCGGTTGATTTTAAAAGCCGAAATCCTCAATTTGTTAAATGAGGAATACCAGGCGGTTTTGTATTATCCCATGCCCGGACGGTCATACAGTATATCAATTCAATTAATAATTCAATAAACAAATGAAAAATTCACTTAACACCATTTCCAGATTGATGCTTTTAGCATTTTCGATGTTTTTACTTTATTCATGCGCAAAGGATGAAGATACACCTCCTGTGAGCACAACTGATTTTAGTGAGGGTATTTTCATTGTGAACGAAGGACTATTTCCGAGCGGTTCGGGCAGTGTTACCTGGTTCAAAATGGATGGTTCAGACAGGACACCCAAATTATTCGAAAAATCAAACAATCTTTTGCCATTGGGTAATTTGGCCCAGTCGATGACCATAATAAACAATGATGGATTTATTGTTGTAAATAATGCCAATATCATTCGTGCAGTATCGTTAAAAACATTCCAGCAGAAAGGTGCTATCGAGGGAATTAATTTGCCAAGATTTATTGTAAACACAGGTGATGGAAATGCATGGGTAAGTTCCTGGGATAATAAAGTATTTGTATTTGATCCAGAAGCATTAACCGTTCAGGGAGAAGTGTCAACCGGTACAGGCCCTGAAAAAATGATGAAGGTTGGTGAAGCCCTGTGGGTGCTGAACCAGGGTGGATACAGCATTGATAGTACCATCACGATTATTGATATAAATGCCAGGCAGGTATCTCAAACTGTAATGGTTTACCCCAAACCAACCGGGATTCAAGTGGATGAAAACGGAAATGTGTGGGTGATGTGTTCCGGGCATGGTTGGAATGGATGGCCGGCATCCGGCGATTCAAGAGGTCATCTTGTTTGCATTGATCCTTCGGATTATTCAATTTTGGTTGATCTTGAATTTCCTGAAACAGATCAGCATCCCGAAAAACTTGAAATCAATGCTGGGGGTGATGAGTTATTTTATATTTATCCGGGAGGTATTTATAAACAATCTATTGCTTCTGCAAATTTGGAATTGGCAAAAATAATGAACCATGCTAATGGCTTTTATTCACTGGATTTTGATTCGAAAAATGATGTGATTTACGCCACAGACGCCGGGGATTTTCAGCAGGATGGTTGGGTTTACAGATTTCAAACTACAGGAACCCTGATTGATTCTTTGCAGGCCGGAGTTGGCCCAACTGATGTTTGTATTGGCAATTAATGATGGCAAGTAGCTATTTAGAATTCTGTCTAATTAGAATTAGCTAATTTTGCAGCACACTTAAAATTTGAACATTATGAAAAATAAAGTATCCATAAACTATACCGAGGACATGGCTTTTGAGGCCACCGTTAACAACCATAAAATTATTATCGATGCTGATGAATCCGTTGGGGGGAATGATCGCGGGCCCCGGCCGAAAGCGCTCACACTGGTGTCGCTGGGCGGATGTACCGGAATGGATGTAGTTTCAATCTTAAAGAAGATGCGGGTTGATTTTGAAAAACTGGATATCGATGTGGAGGCTGAGCTTACTGAAGAGCATCCTAAATATTATCACAAAATCAAGATCATTTACAAATTTAAAGGTAATGACTTGCCAATGGATAAACTGGAAAAGGCTGTAACATTGTCACAAGACCGTTATTGCGGGGTAACAGCCATGCTGAGTAAAGCAGCCGAGATCGATTATGAAATTATCGTTGAGGATTAAAGTTGATTTAATTGATACTTTCAATTACTTCAGTTAACTCGCTTAACATCATGGCGGTAGCGCCCCAAACGACATAATTATCAATGTCGAAGTAAGGAGCCTCAATTTCATAACCTCTGACGTTGATTATTTTCTCTTTGCGTAAATCAGGATTGAAAAGAAAATCAATTTCAGCCTCGATAATTTGGGCAACTTCTGACGGATCTCTCACAAAATCAGGTTTAGTTTCAGTGAAAGCCACCACCGGGGTTACAATGTAATTTGAGGGAGGAATATAAAGGTTGGTGAGAGTTCCTAATATGGATACTTTATTTGGATCAATATTCACCTCCTCCTGCGCTTCCCGCAGCGCTGTTTCAATCATTGATTTGTCATCCTTTTCGTATCGGCCTCCGGGAAACGCCACCTGTCCTGAATGAACACCATTATAATCGGGTCTGAGAATAAAGGGTATGGAAACTTTGTTTTTATCCAAATAAAATAAAATAAGCACGGCACTTTTAATTGCATTTTCAGTATTATAGGCATTTACCATTTCCTGAAGGCGAAGCCTTGAAGCCATTTTAAGATGTGCCTCTGTACCGGGCAAAGTGGCTTTTAACCTTTCGCCGAGCTGCTCACAAAATTTATTGAAATTTTCACCACTTATATTCATATTCCAATAACAGAAAGATAGCTTCTGGGTTCAGAATTTTTCCACATTTTATAAATTCGGTTCAAACGTGCAAAGATATTTCATATAATTGCCTTTGAAATTATAATTATGCTTATTTTTAAAGCAATATAAAGGGAACCTGGAAATGATACCCGAGAAACTTCAGCCAGCCGACGCCACCGAGGAGTTAAGTTCAAATGAAAATGATCTTATACTTTTTAATGACGACGTAAATACTTTTGATTTCGTAATTGAAACACTCATAGATGTGTGCGGACATGATCCGTACCAGGCTGAACAATGTGCCATGATTGCTCATTATAATGGGAAATGCACGGTGAAATCAGGATCATTTACTGAATTAAAACCCCCTCACGACGAAATGCTCAACCGTAAATTAAGTGTTACCATAGCCTGAAAATTATGTCCTGGACCATTATTGCAGTATTGATCATTATCGGGTTTTTATTCCTCTTGCTCGAAATTCTTGTATTACCAGGGACTAATCTGGCAGGTGTAGTAGGATTTATATTGATCGCAATTGGCGTTTATCAAGCCTATACCGAGTACGGTAAAATTGCCGGCACCATAACCCTGGGAGCCACTATTGTGGTCTCCGTTGTTGCATTGTGGTTTGCCCTTAAGTCCAATACCTGGAAGAAAGCCTCCTTGAAAGCCTCCATTGATGGGCGGGTGAATACGATCAATGAAGAGCAGATCAAAGTAGGAGATTCCGGAAAAGCAATATCCCGGCTGGTGCCCATGGGGAAAGCCAGTTTTAATGGTAATTATTTTGAAGTGAGAACAAATGGCGAAATGATTGACCAGGGTTCTGAAATCGTTGTTACAAAAATCGACATCAATAAAATAACTGTTAAACTTAAAAAACCTTTATAAATGGAAGCTAACGCATTTATTTACATTGCCTTTGGAGTGGCATCCTTGTTTGCGCTCTGGATAATCTTTTATTTTATTCCTGTGGGCTTGTGGTTCACGGCATTACTTTCAAGCGTAAGGATATCGCTTATTCAGCTGGTATTAATGCGTTGGCGTAAAGTTCCACCACAGGTTATCGTAAGGAGTATGATCTCTGCAACGAAAGCCGGACTCAAGGTAAATCGCGACGAATTGGAAGCGCATTACCTGGCCGGAGGAAATGTGGTACCTGTGGTGAATGCTTTAATATCGGCTGACAAAGCCAACATGAATCTTGAATTCAAAGTGGCTACAGCCATCGATCTCGCCGGTAGAAATGTGCTGGAAGCCGTGCAAATGTCAGTAAATCCCAAGGTGATAGATACACCGCCGGTAACAGCTGTTGCCAAAGATGGTATCCAGTTAATTGCCAAAGCCAGGGTAACTGTGCGGGCAAATATCAAACAACTGGTGGGTGGTGCCGGCGAAGAAACCGTGCTTGCCAGGGTAGGTGAGGGAGTTGTTTCTTCCATCGGTTCAGCCGATTCACATAAATCGGTGCTTGAAAACCCTGATTCTATTTCACGCGTTGTGCTCGAAAAAGGCCTCGACTCAGGAACTGCCTTTGAGATACTTTCCATTGATATTGCAGATATCGATATCGGAAAAAATATTGGTGCTGTTTTGCAAATGGATCAAGCCAATGCCGATAAAAATATCGCCCAGGCTAAAGCCGAAGAACGCCGTGCAATGGCCGTTGCTCTTGAACAGGAAATGAAAGCCAAAGCACAGGAAGCAAGAGCTAAAGTAATTGAAGCGGAAGTTGAGGTTCCGTTGGCTATTGCGGAAGCATTCAGAAATGGAAATTTAGGAATCATGGATTATTACCGCTATAAAAACATTATGGCTGATACCAAAATGAGGGATGCCATTGGAGAACCCCAACAGCAGTCGAAAAGGAAAAATGACAAAAAGGATGATTCCTCCGAAATTTAAATCAAATTTTAAATGAAATTTAAACGGGCCGGAGGATATCTTCAGCCCGTTTTTTTATGACTTATAAATTCCAATAATGGCAAAATAAAACATCAACGCAACCTGTTTTCATATTTAGCTGTTATACTTTTGCAACTATATTCTTTTTAAATTGATGAACCAATCAACTCAAAATACACAAAGGATTAAAAAGATATACAAATCTTTACTTATTTACTGTGCACCCATTCTTAATAAAGATGAGTCGGTCAGGCTAAGGAAAGCATTTGATAAAGTTCTTGAATTTCATTACCCAAATTGGGAAAAGAACGGCGAGGATTATGTTTATCATAGCATAGAAGTGGCACGTATCGTTTTGAAAGAGGTGAATCTTGGAATGACTTCGGTAATTTGTGCTTTACTTCATAATGTGGTGGATGGCGAAATCACCACGCTGAATGATATTAAAAAGGAGTTTGGAGAAGAAGTGGCTATTATCGTTGAAGGATATAATAAGCTCTCTGACATTCAAACAGAAAAAATTTCAATTCATTCCGATAGTTTCAGAAAGCTATACCTTTCATTGGTACCCGATATCAGGGTGATTCTGATCAAACTTGCCCACAGGCTTTATGATATGCGGAAATTCAATGAAATCCCCGTGGAAAAATCCCAAAAATTCCTGGCCGAGGTAAATCATATTTATATTCCCATTGCGCATCGTTTGGGCTTGTACAATGTTAAAACCGAGCTTGAGGAGCTGTGGATGAAGCATGCTCATACAGCAATTTACCGAAGTATCAGTAAAAAGGTAAAAGATTCGCGCGCAAAGCAAAATGCTTATATCGCTGATTTTGTTTCCCCCATCGAAAAGGAGCTTTTTAAGCAAGGTTTTGAATTTGAAATAAAAGGCCGTCCAAAATCGATTCACAGCATTTGGCAAAAAATGAAAAAGCAAAATGTTGGATTCGATGAGGTGTATGACCTGTTCGCTATTCGTGTGATTGTGGATACACCCAGGAACAAGGAAAAAGCAGATTGCTGGAAGGTGTATTCTATTGTAACGGATATTTATCAACCCAATCCAAACCGGCTGCGCGACTGGATCACAACCCCCAAAGCGAGTGGTTATGAATCGTTGCATACCACCGTTTTTGGCCCTAACGGGAAATGGGTTGAGGTTCAGATCAGAACCAAACGAATGGACAGTGTTGCAGAGCAGGGACTGGCAGCGCACTGGAAATATAAAGAAGGGGGTAAAAAAGCTGAGCAGGAGGAGTGGATGTTTCGCATAAGGGATGTTATTGAAAATGCCGATGCAGAAATACTGGATAAGGCTGGTGTATCAAAAATTGACTTGTACAGCGATAAAACCTTTGTTTTTACTCCTGAAGGTGATTTAAGAACGCTTCCTCACGGTGCTACGGTGCTTGATTTTGCCTATGATATTCACACCAGTGTGGGGGATATGTGCAATGGAGCCCGCGTAAACAACCGCATTGTGCCCATTCGTTATGTTTTGCAAAATGGCGACAGGGTTGAGATCATCACCTCTAAAAACCAGAAACCCAAAATGGATTGGCTTTCCTTTGTGGTAACTAACAAGGCCAAAGGGAAGATAAAAAGGGCCATGAAAGAGGAGCGTTTCCAGGAAGCGGAGATCGGGAAGGAAATATTGCGCAGAAAACTAAGGAACAGAAAAATCCAGTTTAATGATGCCATTGTTGACAAACTGATTAAGCAGTATAAACTGAGCTCATCGGTTGATTTATATTATCTCATCGCCATTGAAAAAATTGATTTGAACGACATTAAAAAATCAATAAGTGACGAGGATCAGGAAAAAACTACAATAGCAAAGGACTTGCCGGCAGATGCTGAAAAATCGGTAAAACAAACAAAAACCGACGAGTCGCGTGATTATATGGTTATTGATAATGATATCGATAACCTTGACTATGAGCTGGCCAGGTGCTGCAATCCGATTTCCGGTGATGCTGTTTTTGGTTTTGTAACCGTGGGTAAAGGCATAACCATTCATCGCATCAATTGCCCCAATGCACGTCAAATGTTATCCAAATACAATTACCGGGTTATAGATGTTAAATGGCGCAAAACCGATGAACACAAAACCTGGCTCACCACTATCAATATCGTTGGAGATGATGATGTTGGAATTTTGAATAATATCACCACGGTTATTTCCAATGACTTTAAGGTAAATATGGTTTCACTTAATGTTGATTCAGGCAAAGGAAATGGATTTGAAGCCAGGATCAAGCTGAGTGTTAAGGATACCTCACACCTCGAAATGCTCATTCACAAGCTGCTAAAAATCAAAGGAGTTAAAAAGGCCACCCGCATCAATTTAAGTTAGTAAAATCAAAATGAAAGGTGAGTTTATAAAGATAATCGAAGGGTGTTTTTATGAATTTACCCTGGAGGGTGAATTGGTTTTACCTTCCGGTGATAAATACTTCAAATTGAGCGACCCGAATGGTTATAAACATCTCCTGAATGCCGATGAGTATCGTTTTTATAATCTAACAAAAGGTCAAAAAATAAATTGCCGGGTTGATCATATCAATTGCACCGGTAAAATTTTCATCGAACCTGAGCATCCCATCTATAAACCAGGTCAGTTGTACAAATTTCAGGTTTTGGGATATGACACGATCATCAATAAATTGGGAGAGCAGGAAAAAATTGTAATCCTTAAAGATCATTTTGGGAATAAGATAAAAACTTCATTTGACTGGAGCGAAAAAGATTTAGATGAATTAGAAGCCAGGGTGATCCGAATTAAAAAAGGACAAATTTATGTGGATGCCGAACCTCAAGCTTCTTGTTTTGATGAAATTATAAAAAATGCCTACCACAGCTTCCGTATTTCGGGTTTACGAACGCTTAGTCAGAAATACGAATATTATATTTTGAAAGATGATTTGGACAGGACTTACCACCTCAGAACAAAATATTATCAAAAGTACTTTTTAAAGCCCGGTCAGTTGGTGAGGTGCCGAATGATCAGGGGTGAATCAGGTTTTTATTTTGAGCCGGATCATCCTTTTTATACCATAGGGGAAACATATGCTTTTACCATAGTATGCAGGACCAGTATTCAAAAATATCCTGAGAAAGAAACACCAGCCTTGGAACTCCAAAATGATTATGGTAAAAATATTCTTTTGCCATTAGCAATATTAGGTAATCATGATGCACAAAAAGAGACGATTGAATGCAGGGTTGATGATATTTATCGGGGGAGTTTAATTCTTAGTCATAAAAAAAGCCCTTTCGAACTGAAAGGGCTGCTGTTATCCTTATAGTAAGGGTTTAATTTATGACCAGTTTTTGTGTGTTGTTTCCAATCCTTACAAAATATATTCCCTGTTTCAATTCAGATAAATCAACGCTGTTCACCTGATCTGAAAGAATCACCTCTTTAACCACCTGTCCTTTAATATTCATCACTTGTGCAGTAGTTGAAGATTTAAAAGTATTGCTTATTGATATCATCCCATCCGAAGGATTTGGATACATATTAAATTGAGTTTCCTCATTTTGAGCAATTCCAACACCAAGGGTTCCGGGTTTAAATTGTGAAAAGTGAATTTGATCACCGGTGTTGTTTCCGTTACCATTGGCAGTGTTCACGGCCGTATAAAAAGTAACATCCCCAACATTGGTGGCCGGTGCGATCCATGAGAAAAAGAAAACTGTTCCGGTATCAGCAATGGGAGTGGAACCAAGTGCTGTATGCGTTATAGATGTTCCTCCGTTCAGGATTTGTGTAAATCCGCCAAAACCAGCAACAAAAGTTCCTACTTTGTTACCTGCATCATCCTCAGCAGTAGCTTCAAACCCAATTTTGTTGGCTTCTGAATCCACCCCAATTACAACTACACTATAGGTTTGACCAGGTTCATAATTCTGAAGTAATAATTCGGGTGAATAAATCCAGAATTCTTCGTTAACAGGTGTACCTGCAGGCAATCGGTACAATTGTGACCGCCATCGCCAGGTGAACCGGTTTTACCTCCGGGCGAACCGGTATGATAAAGCACCTCACTTGTAAAAAGCAGGAATAATGCAGGGACAGCGATGATAATAAGTAAATTGTAAATTCTCTTCATAATAATGTTTGTTTAGGTAAAAAGTGAATAATTATTTCAGCAATAGAACAAAGGCTCAGGTGAGTTGTTCACAAAAATTACAATAAATATTTAAGAAATTTGAATATGATTATTTGATGCCGGGTTTATTCCGGAATAATAAGCCGGTAACCATTTCCGTGTACATTTACAATTTGAACCTTTTGTTCGCTTTTGAGATATTTTCGAAGTTTTGTGATATACACATCCATACTGCGGGTGGTAAAATAGCTGTCGTCGCCCCAAATACTTTTTAGCGCAAGATCACGCGGAAGAATTTCATTTTTATGCTGGCATAACAACTTAAGCAAATCCGATTCTTTTGGCGAAAGGTTAATTTTATTTTCCCCTGATTCCAGGATTCTCAGTTTATAATTAAAGCTCAGCTTTCCGATCAGAAATTCCTCCAAATCCGGCAAATTTGATTGGTTTCCGTTACGTTTTAAAATGGCATCAATTTTACACAACAGAATTTCGGAATCAAAAGGTTTAGTGAGATAATCATCAGCGCCGGTTGAATAACCACGAAGTATATCCTCCTTGAGCGTTTTTGCCGTTAAAAAAATGAAAGGAACTTGCTTGTTTAGTTTTCGAATATTTTCAGCAATGGTAAAGCCATCCACGTTAGGAAGCATCACATCTAAAACACAAATCGAAAATTCAGTTTCATTAAAAGTTTTTACCGCATCTTTTCCATCATCTACCCAGGTTACCAGGTAATCAAACATTTCAAGGTAAGCTTTTAAAACCGACCCGAAATTTTGATCATCTTCTACCAATAATATTTTTTCCTGGTTTTTCATCCGTTATTTGGGTTTTGCGGTATTTTAATGATAAAAGTTGCCCCTTCACCCTGTTTGCTTTCCACCTCAATTTGACCGCCCGAAGCAAGCACAATGGCCTTAACATAACTCAAGCCCAGCCCAAAGCCCTTTATATTGTGAATGTTGCCGCTCGAAACCCGGTAAAATTTTTCAAAAACCTTTTCTTTTTCTTCCCTGGAAAGGCCTCTGCCGTTGTCTTTCACCGAAAATATGAAAAACTGATCTGTATTGGTGGTACCAAGTTCAATATGCGGTTTTTCTGCATATTTTATGGCGTTGTCCACCAGGTTGGTCACCACATTGGTAAAATGCAATCGATCCAAATGCACAATTGTATTTTCAGCTTTTAAATCCAACTCAATTTCACCAGCCTTCTGATCCAGTTGTAACTGCATGTTTCTGGCAACCTGGCTAATTAAGTCATGAAAATCAAACCTTTCAGGTTTAAAATCAAAATCTCTTTTATCGATCAACGACATTTGCAAAACATTCTCCACACTGGTATTCATTCTTTTATTTTCTTCGCCGATAATTCGCGTGAAATATTTTACTTTTTCAGGGTCGCTGATCACACGGGCATTGTTAATACTGTCTACAGCAAGAGATATCGTTGCTATCGGTGTTTTAAATTCATGGGTCATGTTGTTGATAAAATCCGATTTGATCTCTGAGAGTTTCTTCTGCCTTAAAATTACCCTGATGGTAATGATAAATGTAACTATTATAACCAGTGTGAAAAGTACCGAACCTCCAAATAACAATCCAAGTGACCTGAAAATATGCATTCCCTGATCGGGAAATGATAGCAGCAGCAGGTCCGACTTGCTGAATAACCTTTCGGGGAAAAGGCGCGTTTTGTAAAGCTTTGTCGAGCCCGAAACGTTAAAGCCTTCAGAATGAAGATCAGTGAGTGAGTCATTTTCAGGAATTAATACCCCAAATTCAAAGGGTATTTCTATACCATTGTCTGCTAAATTTTCGGAGAGTAAATCAGTGATATTACTTTCATTATAAAAATCATCTGTGGCTTCATCAATGGTATTAATTTCATAAACCAGCTCATTTAATGCTGCATCCATCGCTTTGCCACGGTTGGTAATTTGCGATAATTTTTTTCTAACGATCACATTCACTGAATCCGTAAATTCGGTAAGTACGATCATGTGGTCATCCTCAATTTCATCTTTCAGGGAGTCTACCAATTCCTTTTCAGTTAAAAAGCGCTTATCGTTACTGTTAAAATTCACCGAAACCGAACTGTGTGAAGTCTTATCGCCACTTCCTGTGCTTTCTGATGAACTAATAACATAAGTATAGGTTTGGCCTGGTTTCGACTGAACAAATACATTTTCATCTTTATCGTTAACCACAACTAATGTATCCTCTTTACCAGGAGAATTATCCGTAAAAAACTGACTGGAAACCCAGGAAACCGACTGATGTTTCGAAAGTGCCTTCACGGCAGCAACAAGCGATTCATTAGCAGCCTGGTCAAATTGTTTTTCTTTTATTTCAACGGCATTTTTCATCCAAAAAACCTGTACAAGAATGATCCCTGCCAAAGAAATACTCATTAGAATGATGATGCCGGTAACCGTATTTTTTTTCAATAGTTTCTTACTAATTTAGAATAACGTTGCAAAGATGGCCAGTTTACTTCGTCAAAAAAATCACTTTAACTTTTCCTTAACCTTTTTTAACCCGCCTTTAACTATCTCCAATTCAACCTGTGATTAGTTTTGCTTCAGAAAATATCAATAATTATAATCATGAAAACTATTAAAATTATGAAAAATCTGAACATGATCCTGATTGCGCTTATCCTTGGCTCATTTTTGCCTCAGTTTGCCTCAGCCCAGGAAAAGGCTAATAAAGAGCTAAAATTAAAAATTGTAAAAGATGAAAATGGCAGCGTTACTACTGTTGACACTATTATCAACATCTCTGATTTGAGTTCCGATGAGGAGATTCAGAAATTAAAGGAATTACTCGCCGGTGAAGATTTTAAAAATCTCGGAATCAATCTTGATAATCTGGAAGACCTTGATAATGTTTATTTCTTTGATACGGGAGAGGATGGAGAAAACCAGATGTTTATTGTGAATAAAGAAATAGAAACAGATGGTGATGGGGAATCAAATATTGAATTGATGATCACTGCGGATGGTGCCGGTATGCAATCTCATTCCATAAGCATGAGCAGTGATGAAGAAGGAAATTATACTTATTTTATTTCGGATGAAGGTGATACTTCTAAATTGCATAAATCGGGTAATAAGGTATTTGTAATTAACTCAGAAGGTGAACCGGGTGAACATACTTTTACTATTTCGGATGAAATGGTTTGGACCGGAGATGAAGGTACGCATGTGGAAGTTGAAAGTACAGCGGAAGGAAATACGATTAAAGTTACCCGTGAGGATGGAACTATTCAGGAGTACACTGTTGGTGAAAACGGAACCTATATGATAGATGAAGATGGAAAAATAACCAAAGTGGAAGGTGAAGGCGAAATGATTTGGAACGAAAAAGAAGGCGATAATCTTGTTTGGGTAACCGTTTCGGACGAGGGCACAAATTCAAAAGTAATTGTAAAACATATGGATGAAAACAATGGCGGAGAGGAAAATGAACATATGGAGAAACAGATAATCATTACCACTGAAGAAAATACAAATGGTGAGGATGAAAATGTATTTGTTCGAAAATTTGATGCAAAAGATGGAAACAAGGTAGTAATCGTTAAAAGCCATGTAATCATCCGGGAACTCAGTGATAAAGATTCTGAAACCCTTGAAAAGTCCGGTGTGAAAATGGACGAGGGAAAGGAAATCCTCGAAATAGATGACCTCACATTTAATCCAAATCCAAACAATGGAAAATTTACGCTTGCCTTTACCACCCCTGATCAGAGCAATACCAGTATCGATATTTATGATATGAATGGCAAAAATGTATACGCTGAAAATATCAAAAACTTTAATGGGAGGTATGAAAAAGAAATTGATATCAGCAACGAAAAGAATGGTGTTTATTTCCTGAAAATTCAGCAGGACAACAAAATAAGTACACGTAAGATCATTCTTGAATAGCTACCAAACAAACCGATTTAAATCATTGGCCCCGGTAATTCGGGGCTTTTTTTTTCTGAACATAGAACAATTTGAATTGTTATAAGAGCCTAAATCAGATTTATGGCAGAATTTTGGGACAGCCGCTACGCTACTACGGAATATATCTATGGCAAAACCCCCAATGATTTTATCAAAGAGAAATTATCAAGTTTAACACCCGGAAAAGCCCTCTTTGCCGCTGAAGGAGAAGGACGGAATGCAGTGTTTGCTGCCGGACTGGGGTTTGAAGTATTTGCATTTGATGCCAGTGAAGTTGCTAAAACCAAAGCGCTCGATTTTGCAGCGAGTCTGGGCCTGAAAATCAATTATAAAACAGCCAAATATCAGGAAGTTGTTTACCCCGAAAACCAGTTTGATATTTTGGTGCTTGTATTTGCACATATGCCTGCTCAATACCGATCGGAGTGGCACAGGAAACTTATCCGGTACCTCAAACCGGGAGGGAAGTTGATATTGGAAGGGTTTGCTAAAAACCAGATTGAATTTAACTCAGGAGGTCCGAAAGAATTAAGCATGTTATTTTCAAAAGCGGAATTACAAGGTGATTTTGCTGCCCTTTCTGATTTGGAAATTGAAGAAAAAACCCGGGTGCTCAATGAGGGCTCCCATCACAAAGGCATGGCCTCTGTAATACAGTTGTACGGAACCAAGTAAATTGTATCTTTGTTGCCAATCAAACCTTTCAAACTTTATACATGATTATCGGTATTGGTGGCGTTAGCAATTCAGGCAAGTCAGCTCTGGCAAAGCTTATTATGGATTCATTTGATTCCGGAAAGGCAGTTGTTATTTGTCAGGATGATTTTACGCTGCCGATAGATAAAATCCGAAAAACAGGTGATCATATTGATTGGGAAAGCCCGCAGTCCGTCGATTTTAAAAGGTACCAGGAAACCTTAAAGGAAGCATCCAGTCGTTATGAAGTTGTTATTGCTGAGGGTTTGATGGCATTTCATTCATCTGAACTTTTTGATATTTACGATAAAAAAATCTATGTTACCATTTCGAAAAGCGAATTTGTAAAAAGGAAAAGGAATGATTTACGCTGGGGAAAAGAACCTGAATGGTACATCAAACATATATGGGAGAGTTTCCTCAAGTATGGTCAGCCGAAAAATGAATCCGATATTATGATTATTGATGGCGAAAAAACCATCGAACTGCCAGCTGTTTTAAACTTTCTTTCCACTTAATCTTTATAAACCTTTCCCGTCACTTTTTTGTTATGCCTCTGTCAAAAGGCTACATAATGTTTCATAAATCTTGTATATTAATCTTGATTGTTTTACTTTCTGCATGCATGATTTCTGCGTGTTCAGGGGAAAAGAGCCGACAGATTCCGCAAATGAATTTTCAGGAATTTGAAACGCTTTTACATCAGCAAAACGATACCGTTTATGTGATCAATTTTTGGGCTACCTGGTGCAAACCATGCATTGAAGAATTGCCAGCTTTTGAGCAACTTAACACTGAATATGAAGATCAGAAGGTTAGTGTGATCCTGGTTAGCCTCGATTTCCCCAATAAATATAAGCAGTTGCTTTTGCCTTTTGTAAAGGAGAAAAACTTGCAATCACAAATTATTCATTTAACGGATGTGGATGCCAATGCCTGGATTGATAAAGTAAGCCCGGAATGGTCGGGTGCCATCCCAGCAACCTTGATTTACAAAGGCAACGACAGGGAATTTTACGAATCCCAAATGGACTTCGAAAAACTAAAATCAATTGTTAAAACTAAACTTTAAAAAATGAAGAAACTCACCTTACTCACGACAGTCATCCTTTTTGCAGGATTGACTTTTGCTCAAACCGGTTATAAAGTTGGTGATAAAGCAAGTGACTTTGAGCTTAAAAATGTAGATGGCAAAATGGTTTCCATGGCAGATTACCCGGATGCGAAAGGATTCATTTTAATTTTCACCTGCAATCACTGCCCTTTTTCAAAAGCCTATGAAGACCGGATCATTGAACTTGATAATACATTTAAATCAAAAGGATATCCGGTAATTGCAATTAATCCGAATGATCCGGCAATTCAGCCTGAAGATTCATATGAAGAAATGAAAATAAGGGCTAAAGAAAAGGGTTTTACCTTTCCGTACCTTTTTGATGATGGACAAAAGGTATTTCCGGTTTATGGTGCGTCACGTACTCCTCACGTATTTATTGTTAATATAGAGCATGGTGAGTACATCATCCGTTATATCGGGGCTATTGATAATAACCATACCGATGCAGAGGCCGCCGACAAAAGATACGTTCAGGATGCTGTAAATGCCTTGATTGAAGGAGGTGTGCCCAATCCGGAATTTACCAAAGCAATTGGATGTTCTATAAAATAGAGTTAAGATTTTAGATTGTGTTCGTGGATGACCTTCAGATTACGGATGTCATCTTTTTTGAAATCAATGTTTTTTCTGTCGATGAATAAATGGTGAAGAAGCTGGGTGGATAGAATTCCCGCAAGTGCCATATGATCAATTTCTGAGATCATTTTGCCAGTAAGCAGTTTTTCTTTTAACTTATTTACCATTTCAGGATTAAAATATCCAAAAGAGGTAATGCTTTTTTCAGATAATAAAGTTTGAGCATATTCCGGGGGATTATTCCCATACAAGCTCGAACCTATTGGCGCTCTGTATGCTTGTTTGCTTCGTTTCAGGATGCTGTCAGGTATTTTCCCTGCCATCATTTTTTTAAGAATATATTTTTCATTTAAAGCATTCAGCTTATATCGCTCTGGAAGTTTTGCTGCAAATTCAATAATACGATAGTCAAGAAAAGGGTACCTGCCTTCTACAGAATTTCCCATCGCCATTCGGTCGCCTTGCGACGATAGCAAATAATTCGACATAAAAATAGAAAACTCCAGGTATTGCGATTTCGCTAGATCACCAAAATCACCAAAATCGGGATGAATCGTATTTAATAAGTGCCGATCCCAACTTTCAGAATCATTACCAACCTGCCAGTCGTTTTGAAGATAGTTACTGATGCGGCTGGTATTGTGCCATCTGAGCAAATGCGAATAAAATGGGTTTTTAACATCTTCAAGTGCATAGCCAAAAAACATTTTTAAGGTGTTGCTTCTGGCATCCTTCATCATGGGCAAGTATGGATATAATTTTTTGAGTAGCAAGGCCCTTGCTTCCGATTTAGGTTGACCGGCCCAAAATCTCCGTATCTTGGCTTCTTTGAAAATATTGTACCCTGCAAAAACTTCATCAGCACCCTCACCGGTTATTACCACCTTAATTCCGCGCTCACGAACTTTCTTTGATAATAAATACATGGGTGTGGGAGCAGTTCTTAATATCGGGAATTCTGAAAAATAGACGGTATCCATAAAGTTTTCACCAATTTCGCCGGATGTGCAGGTAAATGCCGTGTGATTGGTGCCAAAATAATGAGCTGCCTCCTGCTGATAAACTGACTCATCGAAGTCGCGATCGGTAAAACCAATGGAAAATGTATTCAGAATATTAGGATCAATTTCATGAATAAAGGATGTGGTTATTGTAGAGTCGATCCCTCCACTTAAATATGCCGCAACTTCTACATCAGCCCTAAGCCTGATTTTTACAGCATCACTGAATAGTCCGCTGAGTTCTTCAATATACTCGCTTATCGGCTTTTCATTTGTTAACGCTTCTTTGGCCGGAAATTCAAGCTGCCAATACTTTTCAATATGTAACCCGTTTTGGTTTACGATCATAAAATGACCGGGAGGCAGTTCTTTAATTCCATCCCAGGGTGTATTGGGTGAAAGTGTGGTCCAATAACGGAATACCTGATTCAAGCCATCTTTTGATAGAATCCGTTGAATTTCCAGATTTTCAAATATTCCTTTAATCTCTGAACAGAAATAAAGACCACCATTTTGCACCGTGTAAAACACAGGCCTGATACCAGCTCTGTCGCGGGCAAGGAAAAGTTGTTTTTCTTTTCGATCCCAAATGCTGATGGCAAACTGACCGTTAAATTTCTTTAAACAATCGGCACCCCAACATGCATAAGCTTGTGCTACCACTTCAGTGTCGGAACTGGTAGTAAATTGGTACCCCAGGATTTCCAGTTCATGCTTTAATTCAGGGTAATTGAAAAGTTCACCATTATATACAATCCAATACCTGTTATCCTGAACACCGATGGGTTGGCTTCCTGAAGAAAGGTCAATAATACTAAGCCTTACATTCCCCAGACCAATATTTTCACCAAGGTAAATCCCGCTTTCATCGGGTCCCCGATGCCGGATTACCCGAAGCATATTGGCTATTTTGTTTTCACTTACCGGTTTATCGGGATACTGGAAATGAAAAATTCCGGCAATGCCGCACATGATTATTAATTGGTTTTGCGAACAACGAAAGCAGAAATGGCTTCCAACGATTCGAAATTCTCCTCAAGGAGTTCGGCGTCCTCAGCTTTTACATCGAAATTATCTTCAATAAAATTGATCAGGGATAAAAATCCCATTGAATCAAAAATTCCTTCGGTGAAGATCATTGTTCCATCCTGTATTTTCTCCTCCGGAACAAAAGCTGTTTCTGCAATAAATTTCCGGATCTTTTCTTTAATTTCAATCGTTTCGATCATTTCCATATTAGTTAGAGGTATAAAATTCAGTTGTTATATTTGCCTTGTAATTTTAAGTTTCATCGCATGCAAAAATTATTTGATCCTACCTGAAAGGGTTGTTTCAGTGCCTTCATTTTCAATTACATCAACTATACGATTACAAAATAACGGGGAAACACTGCCTGAAAAACTTTTATTTGGGTGTGAGTTTCCTTTGTTACGCGCATATTCATTTTTAAGGTAAAATCCGCCTTCTGTTTCCAGTTGATAAAAATCCCAAATATAAATGTTATCGTTATCCTGATCCCACTCGTTCACAACCCAATCAAAAAATAATTTTGTTCGTTTTGCTTTTTCAGGTGTCGTTTTGTTCTCCACCAATGCTGCACCTGTCCATACAATAAATTTGGTATTGGGAAATTCATGTAATTTATCACGAAGTGCTAAATATTGCAACTTGTAATTTTCAATACTGCGAACCTCGGAATTTATGTCCGGGTTTCCGGTATCTTCCTCTATTTGACCAACGGGAAAGCAATGTTTAAAAATAATCACATCAAAATTCGGCGTTAGCATTTCCAAAGTTGGTTGTTCGAAGTAAGGCTCCGTGCCTGCATTTTTAACCCAAATATTATAGTAATCAAAAGGATAGTTCTTCCAGCCGTATGGTTTGTCGGTCGGGAAGGCCCGCTCCTCAATATAATATTTTGTGCCGTTTTTACTATTGTAATCTATAAACCATTCAGGAACAGCATGTACTTCCGTAAACCAATTCCGAACAATATCAATACCCCTGGGTTTGCCATCCCAAATTAACTGCCCTGTGCTGTGGTGAAGAAATAATATTTTGGTTGTATCTCTGTCAGGAGCAGGCATTTCCGGACTTGAACATTGGACCATCAAAATTATTGTGAAAAGTGATCCGAAATATTTTAAAATTTGTTTGCACATTTGTGTCTGATTTAGAAATCTAAAACTAACTAATTTTGTTTTATTACGTACGAAATGCACCTAAAGTGCTGATAGTTTTGTACCTCGCAAGGATAATCAATAATGCTTTTTAATTCATTTTATTATTTTCTGTTTTTGGGGATGTTATTGGTGATTTACTATGCCGTTCAATACCGGTTTAGGAATTTAATTTTACTGTTAGCCTCCTTATTTTTTATCGGATATATTGCCCCTCAATTAATCATTTTTACACTATTATTTTCAGTCCTAAATTATTTTACTGGACTTGGCTTAGTTGCTATTAAAACAAAACAAAAACGAAAAAGATTATTCTGGTTTGCGGTTTATCTGGATATTGGAATATTGGCTTTTTACAAGTATATCAATTTCATATTTGAAAATATTAATGTTGTACTCGGGTTATTCCCATCACAACCTGAAATTCCTTACCTGTCGATCATCATACCTGTAGGAATTTCATATTATACCTTTCAGGCACTGGGTTATATAATCAGAATAAATAGGGGCTCGGAACAACCCGAAAAGAACTTTATCAAGTTTGCTCTTTATTTAACATTTTTTCCAAAGTTTTTGGCTGGTCCGGTAGAGCGCTCCAACCATTTTTTTCCGCAATTACAAAAGCCCATACTTTTTAATAGTGAAAACCTAAGTGCTGGTGGAAGGCTTTTTTTGTGGGGACTTTTTAAAAAAGTGGTAATCGGGAATAATCTTGCAGCACCTGTAATGACAGTTTATGGCGATGTGCATGAGTACTCGGGATTTCCATTATTGATGGTATTCATTGTTCAGGTTATTCATTTGTATTGCGACTTTTCTGGATATACGGATATGGCCCTTGGCTCTGCCAGATTGTTTGGGATTAATCTGGCTGACAATTTTAACCGGCCATTTTTTGCTAAAAACGTAGGAGAGTTTTGGCGTAGATGGCATATGTCACTATCAAGCTGGTGCAACGATTTTATATTTTCACCTTTTATCGTCAAATACCGCAAGATGGGGCAGAAGGCTGCCATTATTGGAATATTCCTGACTTTTTTTGTTATTGGTATCTGGCACGGTGCAAACTGGACATTTGTGGTGTTGGGGATTCTGCAGGGAATTGCTATCAGTTATGAATTTTATACCAAACGCAAACGGATTCAAATTGCATCAAAGTTGCCTGCTAAGTTTGTTACATTCACCAGCAGGTTAATCACGTTTGTGTTTTTTTGTTTTACACTGGTATTTTTCAACTCCCAAAATATAAGCGACGCAGCTTATTTCATCACTCATCTTTTTTCAAATTTTGAACTTAAAATGACTGGTCATGGGCTTGTTTATGAAAAACTCAATTTTGGAATTGCCCTTGCAGCGTTTTTAGTCTTGTTTATTATTGAGTACTACCAGGAAAAAGGAGTTGATTTGGCAAAATGGTTTTTGAACCGTTCCAGGATCATCAGGTGGTCCGGCTATTATTTACTGATCATCATGATATACTATTTCAGTAGTTCCGATAGCACTTTTGTTTATTTGAAATTTTAGGTAACGCATGAAGAAACAAATATATAAGAGCCTATTATTCAGCATTCCGATTTTCTTATTTATAAGTTACATTACCATTGTCGATCCTTATGAGTTCATAAATTTGGTGCACATAATTTCTGCGGATAAAAAGCTTAAGGTTCTTAACAGAAATGATGAATCCGGTCCGCGGGGTAATTTGTTATGGAAACTTGTACATTATAAAAGAAATCCGGTTGAGAATGTATTATTTGGCGATTCACAATGTCGCGCAATAGAAGAGTCCCAGCTTGATTCATTGACAGGAGAGGACTGGTTTAATTTCTGTATTCCGGGAGCAAGCTATGAAACCATTTTTGATAATTTTTGGTTTTGTGCCGAAAAAGTCAAATTAAAAAAGGTATACATGGAGGTATCGTTCATGAATTATAACGGATTTCGGTCATATAATATCTCCAACTTAGGGACTGATTATATGGATAAACCATACTTATATTTTGCTCGTAAAGAGATACTATTTGATTCGTGGATAAATATGCGCTACGCCATTTCAGGTAACCAGTATCTGGTTATTAATTCGCATGAACTGGCACCTGCATATGAAATGGATATTTTGGCAAACGAACGGATGGATTTATTTTTTGAAAGTTATGAATATCCTGATTCCATATTCGCCGGTTTAACTGAAATTGCGAACTACTGTGATCACAATAATATTGAACTGGTTTTTATTATCATGCCTACATACAAAGCACTTGGGACGCATTTGCGCGAGATAGGACTTTGGGAACCTTACATGAGATTTAAGAGGGATATTGCTTCATTGGGCAAACTCATCGATTATGATTCGGGACTAACCATAAGTGAAGAACGTCAGAATTTTACAGACTTTTTCCATCCAAGAAAATATCTACTTGATGAAATTACAGATGAGATCTGGGGCGAAAAACCACTTCGGGAGGGTGTGAAAACACATGGCTTTTAAATTCTCGGATTAATAGCCGCTTTTGTTTTTTTACCGGCGGCATTGAATATCAATTTTGTTTGAAACTCAACAAACTGGGGAACTTTGTGTGAAGCAAGCTGCTCAGCACAATGTTTTCGAATATCATCCTCCAGAAAAGAATCCTTATCAGCATCATTTATATATACAATTGCTTTTAAAGCTTCGCCAGCAATTTCATCCTCCATTGCTACAATCGTGCAATCCACAACCCCCGGATATTCAACAATTACCTCTTCGATTTCTTTGGGACTGATACGTATTCCGCGCACTTTGATTATTTCCTTGGCCCTGCTTTGAATGAAGATATATCCTTCTTCGTCAACAGTGGCCATATCCCCGGTATATAACCATCCGTTTTTGAGCGTTTTTGCAGTTGTTTCGGGGTCTTTAAAATAACCTTGCATAATGTTATCGCCCCTGGCTATGATTTCGCCAACTTCACCCGCTTTAACCTTCAATCCATCATTATTTACAACCTGTATCTCCACGTTTGGTATTCCTTTTCCCAAGGAGCCAAGCTTAGCAGGTAATTGTTCGGGAGGGAGATAAGAAAGCCTTGCAGTGGCCTCTGTTTGGCCATACATAACAAAAAAGCTGATTTGTGGAAATGCATCCAGAAATTCCTGTATAAATGCATTGTGCAATTTACCTCCTGCCTGGGTAACATACCTGAGCGTTTCGAATTGGGTAGTTTTAAAATCTTTGGTTTTTCGTAAGAGGATTTGAAAATGGCTAGGGACTCCTGAAAAACCTGTACAAGCATATTTATTGAGGTCATTGATCACTGTACCAATAAACACAAAAGAATTATTTAAAACTACAGATCCGCCAACCCGAAGATGTGTGTGCAATAATGACAGCCCATAACAATAATAAAAGGGCATAACTATAAGAATGGTATCATCAGAAGTAAGATGCAGGTATTCGAGTATTGAACCGGTGTTTGCTATCAAGTTTTTATGACTAAGCATTACACCTTTTTGTTCTCCGGTGGAACCGGAAGTAAATATGATCTGTGCCAGTTTTTCCGGTTCGAAATCGGAGGCGAAACTTTGTGAATTATTGCCCGGATTGAGATGAGTCCATTTTTCAACCAGCTCATTATCTATCATATTCAAATCAAAGTTTTCAAGTTTTTTTAAAAAACGCTTGCTTACAAAAGCTATTTTTGATTCTGTTTTTTCAATAATCTCTTTTAAACTGCCGTCTTCGAGAGCAGGATTGAGCGGGACACAAACATTTCCCGATTTCATGATAGCCAGGTAGGCCGTTATGAAAAATACCGAGTTTTCACTTAAAAGTATGATGTTATTATCAGTTCCGAAGCTGTCAATAATTTGCTGCGCTACACTTAAGGTATTATCGTAAATCTGCTGGTAAGAGATTTTTTCCTTATTGCCAAGAACAAGGTTTTTATTAAGCGAAGAAGTGTTTTCAAAGAGATAATCAAAAACATTCATGATTAAAAACTTTCAAAACCGGGATACATCATTGGGTTGGCTCGCAGGTAATCAGTGGTTTTTATTTTACGTTCGAAGTTTTTAAAGATACTTTTAACTTCACCCTCTGATTTACCCATAACATCAGCAACCTCTACAGCTGAATACCCATTTTCCATTCCATACCACATCAGGTCCATCACATCGAAGGGTAACTGATAGAAAAATTCTTCCTGTGTTTGTTCCGCGCTATAGGTATCGGTTGTTGGTGTCCTGTCGATAATTTCCTGCGGAACCCCAAGGTGAGCGGCCAATTGGTAAACCTGTGTTTTGTATAATCCGGCAAGGGGATACATATCAGAACCACCGTCACCGAATTTCACGAAAAATCCCTGATCAATTTCATGTTTGTTGGCAGTACCCAGAACAACATAATGCTTTTGCTCGGCATGATAATAAACCATTTCCATGCGTGTTCGCTGTTTAAAATTGGAAGCCGCAACAATTTGAAGGTATTCATTTACAGGTAATATTTTGCTCCGCGAAATGTTCTTTGAGTCGATTACCGTCAGATGAAAAACAGGCGGGAGGTTTTGATCCAGACCAGTTTGGTTTACACCTATTTTTGATTTATCAGTTTTTGGATTAAAATCAGGGAAAACCCTCTGGATGGCTTCATCACGGCGCTCATAACAACGTAACCCTTCCAAAGCCGGACGAATATTTTCAACTACCGCTTCTACGCCAAATTTATCGGCTAAAATCTGGGCAAGATCCTTACTGTCAGGACTGGAATCCTTTTCGGGCATCATCACACCGAAAACCCTGTTTGCTCCGAAGGCTTTTACAGCTAAAGCCATGGTAACAGAAGAGTCGATGCCACCGCTAATTCCAATTACAGCACCACGTCTTTTATATTTTCTGAAAACATCCTCTACCAGTCTTTCACAAAGGCCTTTGGTTAATTTTTCAATGTTTTCAATGTGTAAAATGTCTTTGGAAAATGGTTTCTTCAGTGTCATGTTCGTTTTGTTTGAGCTAAAAAACGTTTCACACAAAGATAAGTTTCTTAACCCAGCAAAAAATAAAGTTAAAAGGTAATTATTTGTGAAGATCCATTTTGTTTGAGGTAACTTCTTAGTATCTGCTGGATATCCCTGTTATCAGGGTAGACTCTAACTGCATTTTTCAAATCATCTGTTTTAAGGTTTTGATCAAATTCTGAGTCAATAAACCCAAATCCGCGGTATGTGCCGTTTTCGACCAAAACAACCGATTTTTCCGTGTCGCGTCTTCCTTTTCCAATCACCATAAAATTGCGTTCTTCAAAGCGATAAGGCTCAATGGCCTGCAAAACCCGGGCATTATATTTTCCTGCAGATTCCTGCCCGATACAAGCGCCCTTGCATTGCTTTAAATTGTAATGAAAACAAGCGCCTTTCGTATCAAACAATCCGCAAAGTTTTTGGCAAAGAGTAAAGGCCTCCACAAGTGTGAAAAGGTGATTTTTAGCACTTTGAAGCGAATTAAAAGTAGTTAAGGGTAATTCTTCACGATCATTATGATCAATTTTCAACCTGATATAGCCGTTTTCATCTTTATGATAAAAAAGGCCCCATTGCGATGATGTTCGGCGCTGAGCTCGGTTAAAGCGGGGCAGGTGCTTTTTGATCTCATCCGATTCAAGCAAAAGGGCTACAAGTTCATTACCGGTCTTTTTAAAGTCAATATCGGCAATCTGATTACGCATTTCGATAGCTCTTTTGGAACCATTATTCGTGAGGTGCGACATCACCCGATCGTGGATATTTTTGCTTTTGCCTACATAAATAAGGTTTTCGTCGATATCATAGAAATAATAAACTCCTGGTTCGTGGGGAAGGCTGCGGATTAAATCCCTGTTAAGACTGGTATTTAAATCCCGAAGCGAAATCGATTCGATATTTTTCTCCACTTTCATTAAGATTTCAAATAGTCGCGTAGTTGCAGCTGCATCTCCAAATGCCCGGTGCCTGTGGGGATTTTCAATTCCCAACTCCGGGCATAGTTTTCCTAACGAATAGGAGCGTCGGCCCGGCAGTAGTTTGCGACTAAGTTTTGCAGTACAAATAACCTTACGCTGGTAATCATATCCCAACTCCCGGAATTCTTTTCGTACAAAATTGTAATCGAAATGAACGTTGTGCCCAACAAAGGTGGTTCCTTCTGTCATCTCCACAATATGTTTGGCCACCTCATAAAATTTCGGAGAATCCTTTACCATTTTATTATTGATGCCTGTGATCTGTGTGATGCGGTAGGGGATATCAACTTCCGGGTTGATCAGGGTTGTGAATTCATCCACCACCTTTTCGCCATCATGCACAAAAATGGCGATCTCGGTGATTTTCTCTCGTTTGGGGCTGAGGCCGGTGGTTTCTATGTCGATGATGGAGAACATGGTCAGTTTGAAGTTTTCTGCCCGACTGCGTTATGCATGTGGGGACGTTGGAATCCTGCCTGCCGATAGCAGGTTTTAAATTATCCTCCCTTTTCTGGTTATCAGTTTTACCAATTGCAAACTTACTTACAAATTCAACTTCATCTGTATAGCCCTCACTTCCTGCCGCAGGGCTCGTACCTCGCTCACCAGTTCATCTTTTTCCACATTGCGGTCGGGCATTTCAGAGCTGATATAATTCACGAATTTCCATACTTCACGAATGTCGTTCACTGGAATCTCGTAAGGATCGTAAAGGGTGTTGAGTGAGTGCAGCCGAAAGGTGCCGCTACTATCGATTTTGTTTTCCACTACCTTAAAAACAATCCCATCATCCAATGTTAGGATAATGCAGGGCTGCCCGTCTTTGATATGTTGCCAGTTTTCGATAAACTCACCCGTAACAAACGATTTATCGGGTATCGGCAGCATGGAGTCACCATTGATCTGAAAAGTGCGGTACTTACGTTCTCTTGAAAGGAATGGCAGTTTGAATGTTGGCAGTACTTTGATGTATTCCGGGTCAGCAAAACCGCTGGTGTAACCGGCACTGGCTTTTTCAGAAACCAGTTCAATGTTTTCATTATCCTCGCTGTCAACCGTAGTTGCAAGTATTCGTAAATTGCTTCCTTTTATAAAAACATCATAGCCGAGTTCCAACTGGCGTAGCTGACTTTCAGGAAGTGAAGAGAGGTTGATTTTGATTAAAGTATCTACCGATATTTTATAGTAGTCGGAAAAAGCGAGCAGCACTTCCACACTGGGTTTGGCTACTTCGTTTTCGTAACCGCTGAGGGTGGAGCGTTTCATCTCCAGGGCAAAGGCCACATCATCCTGTGTGCGGCCCCGGCGCTTTCTCATAAATTTTATATTGCTGTTGAAATACATTATTTATATAGTATAAAGATTGTAATTAAAAATTCAGATTATGCCACTTCCATCACTATGCTATCCGGAAAAGGGAGCACGTAGGTATTTTTATCATCCTGTATTTTATGAATATGTGCACTGATGTTCCTTTTCAGACTTTTATAACTTTTGATCAACTCGGGTAACTGTTTCAGGTTTTCGTTATTTGCCCTGATCTTTTTTAAAAGCTTGATGACTTCTTCAGTTGAAGTTTCAGCAAGTGTAAGATTTCTTACCACTTCCTTTTCGCTTTTTATTCCGGTGTATGCTTCTGCGATCAGATCTTTAATTAGTAGCGATGCCCACCGCAGCCGGTTTCCCTGGTTTAGTAATGCATTTACCGGCAACATGATGTTCATCCGGTAAACTTTAATGGCCAGGTTAAAGGCCGACTGGTATATTTCAAGATTCTTGTATGCACTCATTTTACTACGATTTAAATGGTTCTTTAAAAAATATTTGCGTTTAGCTATTTATAGTTTTGAAAAAAAGATTAAATTGTAATCGTTTTAATGTTTAAAATCTGATCAAAGATACAATGAAAAATTAAAATGTCAAGTAAAAAATGAAAAAAATGGAAATAGTTTGAAGTTCGATGTT
>ERZ795053.880-NODE-880-length-38346-cov-6.655036_pt1 | contig 38346 bp, 27 predicted proteins | sample MGYA00375137_ERZ795053 | MGnify/ENA primary metagenome ERZ795053 (study PRJEB30182, sample SAMN05720284) | activated sludge metagenome | isolation source: Anaerobic digester | place: Hong Kong | collected 2014-12-17 ... | reverse complement strand
TATGTTCTTTGTCAGGCTGAACAGGGGAAGGATAACCCATGTGTGCTGCCCGTGCACGCTCTTTTTCCATATATGCGCCGCGTACAAATTTTGCTCCCAGGAAGTAATTCCCATCAACAGCCATCTGATAGGATTTTTTCAGAAATTCAAGCCGGTCGTGACGATACATTTGAAAAGTATTGAATACAATGGCACGATTACGGTTGTATTTGGCCATCATGGCATTTACCACTTCGTCAATAAAATTTTGATACCAGGAGTCCTCAGCGTCAATCAGAATGGAAACATTTTTTTCATAAGCAGTTTTACAAAGTAACTCAATGCGTCGTCTGAATTTGTCCGCTCCGGCAGCTTCGTCAGGTGTCAACTGTTCACCGGCACTTACTTTGGTAAGTAAAGAGATGGTAGTGAAAGCCGTTGGTTTGAAAACAGCAAACGGAATTTTGGGGTTTCCTTCAGCATTTTCGATTGTGCGTAATGTCTCTTCAAGGGCAAGCTGAATACCTTCCTCCGAATCAGTGCCTTCGACCGAGTAGTCGAGAATAGCTTTTACGTTGGCCCTGTTTAGTGTTTCTACTGTGGGAATACATTCTGAAATCGTTTCGCCACCCACAAATTGTTTGTAAATGGTTGGTTTTATAAACCAATTGAGCGGAAAGCCGATTTTAAAAAGCGACTGGGTAAGTTTACCCCCTGCTTTCACGAGCCAGTTATGAGCCAATGCGCTAAATAAAAGGTAAGATTTTCGAAGTTCACTGTTGCTTTTATTTCTGAATACAATTTCAGTGTTTTGAAAATTAATCATGGATTTTTTTTGCAAAAGTAAACAAGTGGTTTCACACCGGATAAATTTTTGTAAATCAAAGTAAACGTTTAAGATAGAATGGATTCGGCAGTATGTTTCATTAATCTCTTTGAATCAAACCGAATACGGACATTAAGACATTAATTTACTTTTGGCATCATGAATAAGCGGGAAAAATTTAAAGCACATTTAGCTCTGGCGATAACCACTATTATTTTTGGTATAAATTACTGGGTATCAAAAGGATTAATGCCGGATTATCTGAATCCGCCACAGTTGGTTTTGTTGCGTGTAGTTGGAGCTTGTATGCTGTTTTGGGGACTTTCTCTTGTGACCAGAGCTGAAAAATTGCTGAAGAAAGACTTTTGGATTATTGCCATTGCCGCCTTTTTTGGTGTTACCGTAAATCAATTGTTGTTCTTCATCGGGTTAAATCTTTCCACACCGGTTGATGTAGCAATCATTCACGTTTCGAATCCAATCTTTGTGTTGATTTTTGCTGCGCTGATGATCAGGGAAAAGATAACACGTTTTAAGATTGCAGGAATTATAACTGGAGCTGCCGGAGCTGTTGTGCTTATTACCTATCGCGGGAATATCTCTTTTTCATCAGCTACCTTTACAGGCAATCTGTCAGCATTGCTCAATACGCTGGCATATGCTGTTTATTTGGTAATGATAAAACCCATAATGGCCAGATATAGGCCGGTTACAGTGATGAAATGGGTTTTTCTGACAGGGTTGGTGACATCATTGCCATTTACGATTAAGCCGGCTTTCAGTTTGTCTTTTGATACATTTACACCCTACATTTGGTTCTCGTTGTTTTTTGTAATCGTTGTAACTACATTTATGGCTTATCTTTTTACCATCTATGCGCTGAAGTACATTGAAGCAAGTGTGGTGAGCTATTATATTTACCTTCAGCCTGTTATTGCAACACTCCTTTCGTTTTGGCTGGGGCAGCAATTATTGTCGTGGCCACATGGTATGGCTGCTGCAATGATCTTTTTAGGTGTTTATCTGGTTTCAGGAAAAATAAGGACTAATCGAACCGCCATTTCTGCAAAGACCTAAATACTATTCATATTAAAGAATGCTGGCAGGAAGAGTTAGTAAAATCATATTTTTATCCATCTACAGGCAGACATTTTATTTTCTTCATCATTTGAATGCTTTTTTTCTGCTTATTCTGACCGAGATCATTGGGGAATAGTCTGAAAACCGGTTGAACAAATTTCAGAAACAAATCAGCTATTTTTCGCAGTATCTTTTTATCACGTTATAGGCATCAGTAATACCCAGTTCACCAGCTTTACTGAGATCGAAACAGGCTTCTTGATTTTGTTTCAGGTAAATAAGGGTTAAAGCGCGGTTGTAAAAAGCTTCGGCAAAATCTGGATTGAGGGCGGTGGCAATGGAATAATCCTGAATAGCACCTGCAAAATCACGCATGCGGTTTTTAATGTTTCCACGGTTATAGTATGCGTAACTCATTTTTGGGTTGAGTTTTATGACCTGGTCATAATCACGGATAACCGGCGTAAAATCGGGGAGATAAATCTCCTGGTTATTTTTCACGGGTGTTGAACCATCTGCGGTAAGAATCATTTCTGTGTTAGTTTGTTCGAGTGAGTACTGATGCTCGATCAGTTCAAACAAAACATTTGCTCTGTTGAAATATGCTTCGGCATAATCAGGTTTTAAATCAAGTACCCGATCGTAGGCAACCAGAGCTTCGCTGTAGTTCATCGACATCCAGTTGATGGTTCCTTTGAGGAAATAGTTGTCGGCATCAAATGGATTGAAATACATGATACTGTCAACTTTATTGGCGATCAACAGTTTTTTTTCTTCCGGGATGCTTATGTTTTCTATTGTCAACCCGAGTGAAAAGGAGTCGTTGTTGTAAACAAAGTTGTTTAGCGGCGGATGAATATATCCGGTACGCTGTTGTTCTGCAAGAATTATGTCTGAATCATAATACCGGATGGTTATGTTGGGTTGTAATCCGATGAGTACACGTTGATGCTGAATTCTTCCGTCTGCAGGGTTATAGGCATTAAAGTCAGCTTCAAATTCAATGATTTTTTTCAGATAAGATGAGTCAGCAGAATATTGTTCATTGATGAAGCCGAAATCAGCTCCATCATTCACTGCTTCAATGATGGCCATTGCTGTATCGTAGTCTTTGCCCGCTTCTTCAAAATCTTTCAGTTGCTGTCTTGCTGAAGCTCGTCCCATGAAGGCAGCGGCAAAATCAGGGAAAAGCCTGATAGCTCCTGTAAAATCATTAACTGCATCCTGAAAGTTATTCATGTTTGCCTGAACAATAGCACGATTATACCAGGTAAAAACATTATTTGGATTAATTTTCAATACTTTATCGAAGTCATCAAGAGCTCCTGAGAAATCTTTTCGGCTGGCTTTGATAAGGCCGCGATTGTACAAGGTCAGATCGTTAAATGGATCGAGTTGGATTACTTTGTCGAAATCAGCGATCGCTCCTGTTGTATCCCCAATATTAAGCAAGGCTGCTGCGCGATAAAAATAGGTAAGGGGGTTATTTTCTTCCAGCTTAATGGCATGATCGAAATCCATGATTGCCTTGTCAAACCGGCCGGCTTCTTTATGTAAAAGACCGCGTCTGATAAAGGCTTCTGTAAAATATATATTCAATCGAATGGCCTGATTGCAGTCATTTATAGCAGCGTCCAGATCGCCCATCAGGCCCTTGGCGGTTGCCCGATTAAGGTATGCATGTCCGATATCTGGCCGCAATAAAATCAAGGTATCGAAATCGCCGATGGCACCTGCATAATTCTTCATTCTGATTTTTGTAACACCCCGACTAAAAAGTACATTAGGGTCATTAGGCCGGCGATCAAGAGATTTTTGAAAATCAGTCAGTGCACTCGAATAATCGTACATGCTGGATTTGACAACCCCCCGGTAATAATAAGCTTCAGGATTATAACTGTCGAGCATGATAGCACGTGTAAAATCATATTCTGCACCTTTCAGGTCGCCAAGCGAAAATTTAGCACGCCCTCGGTAAAGATGTGGTTCTGCAAGATCAGGACGTGCACGAATCAGGACATTGAAAGTATGAATAGCTTCGGTGTACTTTTCACTGGCCAGCTCACCAATTCCCTTTTTCATAAAATATTCCACGTTTAGCTGGGCCGGCAGTATTACTGGTAAAAGCACCAACATGAACGACAATATGATTATTCGGGTTTTCAAGAAGAGTATTTTCCTGCTGATTTTTCTTTAGAAAGTTATTTGGTCATTTTTCATTTTGCACGGATGATTGGAATCCGGTCAGGGGTGTTTTCATTCTTTGGTTTTTTCAACAAGCCGGATGTCCGAAATAACCATTTGTTTGTCAACAGCTTTGCACATATCGTAAATGGTCAGCAGGGCAATACTTGCTGCAGTGATTGCCTCCATTTCAATACCTGTTTTCCCAACGCACCTGGCAAAAGTGGTAACCGCAACGCCTTTTTCTTCCAAAACTGTTGATACATCTAGTTTTGTGATTGGTAACGGGTGACACAGCGGAATGAGTTCGCTTGTTCGTTTTCCTCCCTGTATCCCTGCAATTTCGGCAATGGTAAGCACATCTCCTTTTTTGAGCTGATTTTGTCTGATCAGTTGAACAGTATCGGGTGCCAGATAAATAAATCCTTTGGCAACAGCAGTGCGCATTTGATCTGGTTTGTGAGTCACATCAACCATATTGGCTTTTCCGTAGTCGTTGGTATGCGATAATTTTTTTTCCATAAAAACTGATAGATTTAAATCATGTTTAGCCACCAATGTTGCTAAATTGTTTCGAATGATTTGCAGTACCGGAAGCCGGTTTATTTTCGACTGCCAGTCGAATGGCTTTTTCAGCACCCAGACTGCGGACATCATAAGAAAGATCGCTGAATAAGCAGGGGAGAATTTTTCCGTCAGAAGTCAGCCTGATTCTGTTGCAGTGCCTGCAGTCTCCTCCACTTCCGCCTTCCACTACGCTGAAACTACCTGTTTCAAGATTCATTTCCCTGATAAATCTGACCTGCAGATTATTTTCATTGCAAAATTTCCTCACCGCTAAAGCATCCGGTTCGGTGGATGATTTTTTAACTACACAATTAATTTTGATAGGAGAAAGACCCGATTTCCGGGCTGCGTCAATACCCCTGAAAACATCTTCAATATTACCAAGACGGGTAATCTGTCGGTATTTTTCAGGGTCTGTTGTGTCAAGACTGATGTTAACCCGCTGCAGTCCGGCTTTGAAAAGCTGAGAAGCATATTTGTCCAGTAGGGTTCCGTTGGTCGTCATCGAAAAATCTTTAATTCCATTTATTTCTCCGATCATGGTTACAAGGTCGATAATGCCTTTGCGAACCAATGGTTCACCACCTGTCAGCCGAACTTTGTCAATTCCCATAGCGACAGCAGTTTTAGTTATTTCAACAATTTCATCGAAACTGAGAATATCCTCATGGCGCAACAATTTAACCCCTTCCGGTGGCATACAGTAAACACATCTCAGATTACATCTGTCAGTAACTGAAATGCGCAGGTAGTTTATTTTTCTGTTAAAGCTGTCGAACATCAATCATTTCTCCTGTTTTAAGTGTGGTTTTTCCAATTTCCAAAGCGACGATTCCATTCGCAGCTACGTAAGAATGAATATGGGCAGACCCGTGATAGTTGACCGGAAAAACTTTTCCTTCCCTGATTTCGACAGGAAGCAGTGTTTTGCGGTTGGATTTTTGTCTATTGTAAGATTGTCCCATCGGAAGATTTAGCATACCGGGCTTGAAACTATGACCCATTAAATGATAAATCAATGGTTTAACCAGCAACTCGAACTGCACAAAGGAAGAAACGGGATTCCCCGGTAATCCAAAAATGTACTGATGATTACGAACGCCAAAAACTGTTGGCCGACCAGGTTGAACGGCAATGCTTTTAAACAGGATATTTACACCTAGTTCCTGTAACACTTTTGGTACATAATCGAATTCTCCCATTGATACCCCTCCTGAAAGAAGGACAATATCAGCGTGAGCAAATGCCTCTTCCAGTTTTTGTCGTGTGTCAGCTTCGGTATCTTTAGCAATACCAAAATACTCAAATTCAGCTCCAATGGTACGAATTTGGGCAATGGTCTGTGTAGCATTGCTGTTTCTGATTTGCGCTCTATCTGGTGTAATTTCCGGTTCAACCAGTTCATTACCGGTGGAAATAACAGATATCAGAGGTTTTCGGTAAACCAGCGGATTTGTATATCCAAATGAAGCCAAAACAGCTAATTCCTGAGCCCTGAGCAGGGTTCCTTTTTTCAGAACAACCTGACCGGCAGAAATGTCTTCAGCCAGAAAGCAGATATTTGGTGATGTCTTTTCACCAGTAAAACGAATTAGGTTTTCTGTGATTTTTTCTGTTTGTTCTACCATAATCACTGTATCTGCTCCCTCAGGAACCATAGCTCCGGTCATGATTTTGGCGCATTGGCCCTTCCCTATTGATAAGGATGGAATTTGACCGGCAGCGATTGTTTCCACCAATTTCATTTCACTGCCAAGGTCAGCTTTTCGGCAGGCATATCCGTCAACAGCACTTTTGTTGAACGGTGGCATGTTCATGTCTGCAGTGACGTCCTGAGCCAGAATGCACCCGACAGCGTCAATCAAAGGTTTCGTTTCTGTACCCAGAACGTTAGCCGAATCGATAACAATCTGATAAGCTTCTTCGTATGGGATCATCATTCAGTTTTTTACAAAAGTAACTGCTTTTGTGGTTCTTTGTTGTGAATTGGCAGGGTCATTTATCCGGCCGGGGCTGAACAATTTTTCATTGAAATGGGTTCAGCAAATCCAAATTGTTTAATTTTGCAAATGAGTATTATTTACTTTAAATTTTTAATTATGAAAACAAAATTTTTGCTAATGTTTGCAGCTCTTTTCGGAGTGTTCTTATTTAACAGTTGTGATGAAGACCTCCTGGACATCACCGAAACCTTTACCTATGAAACCGAAATGGTTATTCTGTCAGATGATCTTACTTTTTCCAAAACAGAAGACGTTGACATGACTGCCAGTGAGGATCTCATTGAAAAATATGGTGAGAAAATAAAAGATATTGAGATTGAAGAAGTAACTTATTGGCTTACTGCATTTAACGGGAGTGAAGAACAAAAAATCATTGAATCGTCGCTTGTTGTTGCAGATGAAAACGGAGCTGATCCAAAAAACATTGTTACGATCAATGATGTATTGCTACAGCCATTGATGAACAATGAAACAGAACTTACTGTAAACGATGAAGGAATTGACAGATTATCCAGCCTGATGGAAACTCCCCCGCACAAGTTACAACTGATCTTTAATACCACCACAAATGAGGCACCACTGGATTTTACGGTAAAATTCAAATTTAAAGTCAAAATGACTGCTAATCCGCTGGAATAGAAAAAGGGTTAAAGATGAAAAGCTGATTTGAATTTTTCGACATAATCGAGCTTTTCCCAGGCAAAAAATTCAACGGTCTTGAATATTTTTTCAAGGCCGTTTATTTTTTTTCTGTACGTTGTTTCATCTTCATAGTAAACTTCTACTTCTTCGGTGTAATGATCTCTTCCGAAATGGCCATAGGTGGTTGTTCTGAGAAAGATTGGATTTTTCAGTCCAAAACGACGGATGATAGCATAGGGTGTCAGGTCATAAATTTGTCCGACAATTTTTGAAATCTGACTGTCTTTCATGCGGATACCTTTGTCAGCATTCACTTTGGCAGTGCCAAACGTATTGATATACAAACCAACCGGTTTGGATACGCCGATAGCATAGGCGACCTGAACCAGGACTTCATCAGCAACACCGGCGGCTACAAGATTTTTAGCTATGTGGCGTGCGGCATAGGCTGCCGAACGGTCTACCTTCGAAGCGTCTTTTCCGGAAAAAGCACCTCCGCCATGTGCTACCTTACCACCATATGTGTCTACAATGATCTTGCGACCGGTAAGACCTGTATCTCCGTGAGGGCCTCCGGTAACAAACTTTCCGGTTGGATTTACCAGTAGAGTGAAATCATCTTTGAATAAATGTCTGTATTTGGCAGGGCTTTCTTCAATTGCTCTGGGGATAAGGTACATCTTTATGTCAGCAGTGATTTTTTCCTGCATGGCTTTATCTGAGCCGAAATCGTCATGAAGTGTTGAAACGACAATGGTGTCAATGCGAACGGGCTCATTATTATCATCATATTCGATGGTAACCTGTGATTTGGAATCGGGACCGAGATATGTCATCACTTTACCTTCTTTGCGGATGGCTGCCAGTTGTTGAAGAAGAATATGGGCAAGTTCAATCGGCAAAGGCATCAGATTGTCCATTTCCCGCACGGCATAACCAAACATCATTCCCTGATCTCCGGCCCCCTGATCTTCTACACGCTGTCTTGATACTCCCTGATTGATATCATCCGATTGTTCGTGTATGGTGGAAATAACTCCGCAGGAATTTCCCTCAAACCGATAGGAGGGTTTGGTGTAACCAATGGTGTTGATTTGATGACGCACAATGTCCTGAACATCAACATAACCTGTGGTTCTGACTTCGCCGCTTACTACAACCAATCCGGTTGTTACCAGTGTTTCGCAGGCAACTTTTGAATCGGGATCGTGGCGTAAAAACTCGTCAAGCAATGCGTCTGATATCTGATCGGCAACTTTATCGGGATGACCTTCCGACACTGACTCTGAAGTAAATAAATAGCTCATTTGATTTAAATTTTTAATAATAAGAAAATTTATAAACTGGGGGACAATGACGATTGGCAGGATGTTAAAACATTTGTTTTAGCATTTTTTTTAATGGTTGCAATCAATCAAATCTCTCCATTATCCTGCTGAACAAGGCTGTTCATACAAGCGGCGACAAAAGTATTAAATTTTTTGATCGAAAACAGTATTTAAATTTATTTTAAACTGTTTAAAAAACAGCAATCATGAAGGACTATTTAGTAAGCTCCCTGAACACCTGCTCTAAAGAGTTTGTCTGTTTTTGCATGGTGAGAACGGTTACTTCCTCATCCACAGCCAGATTAAATATCGCAGGACGGATGTCAACATTTGCCGGACAGGTGATTTGCCATGTATTCAGTCCGGTTTCAATGGCCTTTTCCACTTGATTCAGGGACTTTATTTTATTTGAGTCAACAGATTTGCTGAACTCAACAATGAGTATCTCTTTTCCAATGCCAAAATGCTGCAGTTTATTGGTTTCTTCATCTGCGACAATACGACCGTTGTTGATAATAATCACTCTGTCGCAAATGGCTTCTACTTCCTGCATGATATGGGTCGAAAGCATGATGGTTTTATTCTGGCCGATCTCGCGTATCAAATTTCTGATTTCGACAATTTGGTTTGGATCAAGGCCGGTTGTAGGTTCATCAAGAATGAGCACCTGAGGATGGTGGATCAGTGCCTGAGCCAAACCGACACGTTGCCGGTAACCTTTTGACAACATTCCGATTTTTTTCTTTTGTTCCACTTTCAGACCGGTCAGTTCTATCATCTCTTCCACCCTTTTTGTTTTCTGGGGAAGTTTAAAAATACCGGCAACAAACTCAAGGTATTCTTTGACGTACATTTCGGTGTAAAGCGGGTTATGCTCGGGCAAATAGCCAACAAGCCGGCGCACTTCAAGTGCATTTTCGAGCACATCAAAACCGTTAACTGTAGCTTTGCCTGAGGACGGCGGAATGAAACAGGTAAGTATTTTCATCATGGTTGATTTTCCGGCTCCGTTTGGACCAAGAAAACCAACGATTTGACCCGATTTTATGCCAAAGCTTACTTCATCCAGTGCTTTTTGTTCACCGAATAATTTCGAGATTTTATCAACAACAACAGACATGGAAAGGGAGTGAAATATGTGATCTGGAATAAAAGATGCCGGCCTGTTCTGAAAAACATGGTCGGCATTGTTTATTAATCGTTTAGCATTAGTGGCATGATGAGCATGAGGATGTCTTCGTTGGGACGATCCTCATCATAAATTGGCTTAATCAGGCTGGCACGATTGGGTTGCGACATTTCGAACATCACTTCACCGGAATCAAGGTTGTTGAGCATTTCGGATAAAAATTTGGAATTGAAACCAATGTCCATGTCTTCGCCATCATAATTACAGGTAAGAATTTCACGTGCTTTGTTGTTAAAATCGGCATCCTCTCCCGAAATGATGAGCTGACGACCGGTAATGGAAAAACGCAGTTGGTGGGTAGATTGACTGGCATAGATTGACACCCTTTTGATGGCATTGAGCAATGGTGTCCGCTCAATTTGCAATTTGTTTGGATTGTCGGTCGGAATAACCGCAACATAATTCGGGTATTTGCCTTCGATAAGTTTGGATATCAGATTGATGCGACCAAATGAGAAAAACGTGTTTTTTCGGTTGTAAATAATTTTTACCGGCTGATCTTCAACACCCAGAAGGTTTTTGATCTGATTGAGCGGTTTGGTCGGAATAATGAAAGAATCTTCGGTTTCAACAGTGATATCTTTCCTCGTGTACCGTACGAGTTTGTGTGCATCTGTGGCCACAAATGATGTGTTTTCGGGAGTCATCTCGAGAAAAACACCGGTCATTACAGGGCGCATTTCGTCGTTACTGGCCGCAAAAACTGTTTTGGAAATAGCCTCTGAAAGCACAATGGAATTGATTGTAAATTCATTGCCGTCATCAATGACTGGAGTTTCAGGAAAATCTTCCCCATTGTGTCCGTTCAGGTTATATTCTCCATCACCAGCCATCATTTTTATAGCAAAAGTTTTTTGATTTACATCAAAGGTGACAGGCACATCAGGCAGTGTTTTCAGGGTTTCGAGCAAAATTTTTGCAGGAATAGCCACAATACCGGGCTCATCAGCCATCGTTACTTTTATCTGAACAGTCATCGTTGACTCAATGTCAGAGGTGGTGATTTTGAGGTCATCATCGTTGAGGTTAAAAAGAAAATCGTCGAGGATGGGCAGTGAGTTGTTTGCTACCAACACGCCGCTGATTGCCTGCAAATTCTTCAAAAGAAAAGTACTGGATACAATGAACTTCATTTTTTATCTGATTTATGGATTAATTATTATCTCTTAATTGACAGACCTGTTTGCTTAAAATTTGATTGCCACAATATTACACAAAAATTTAAGATCGTTGCAAAGGTATTTATCCTTTTTTTCAACCTTTTGTTAATAACCAACAGTCATATTTTCCCTCTCTCCGGCAAAAGTGTGCAAAGATAAACACTGTGATTTAAAGGATAATAAAAATAAATATTATTTATTTAAATGATTGATAAAGAAATAAATACTATTTTGATTTCTTTTTAATGCTAAATTTTGATTCCTGATTGTGCAAAAGACGATAGATGTTTTTCCGGTGTGTGATGGGTACAAAAATTCCGACAAAAATGGCCAGCAAAATCAAGGGTGTGGAATGAGGATTAAAAAATAAAAGGACTATTATGGGGAACAAAACAGAAGCAATGATGGAGGATAAAGAAACGTATCCGGTGATGACCAGAAAAAAAATAAAAATACCGACCGTTACAATCACAGCAACAGGATACAGAGCAATACCCACCCCAAGCAATGTTGCAATTCCTTTTCCTCCTCTGAAACCAGCAAACAGTGGAAAAACATGGCCGATTACCACAGCAACTGCCAAAGCAATTCGAATCAGGTCGGTCTGAAGCCCTGAATAATGTGCAATCGGCAAAAATTGTAACAGGTAAACAGCAAGCCAGCCTTTAAACACGTCGAAAAGTAGTACCGGTATTCCTGCTTTAAGCCCTAATACCCTGAGCGTATTAGTAGCACCGGCATTCCCACTGCCTTCATTTCTGACATCAATTCCCCAGAAAACTTTACCTATCCACACTGCCGATGGAATGGAACCGAGAAGATATGCCACAAGAATAGCGGCTGTAATGTACAAGATGTCATTCGTCATAAGTTGAATTTTCGGATTTGATTTGTTGAATATTTCGTAAAAAACGGTTTTTTGCTCCTGATTCTCCAGGAACAAAGCGATATGCAGCGTTGTCTTTTCCTTTTTTAATTTTTTGTTTATCAGGTTTTATCTCACGAAGGGTGGAATTAAAATCACTTCTTGACGATGATGCCTGCATCAAATTTCCTTTATAGTTGAAAAAATACCAATGCCCCCGGTCAACTTCCAGGTAAATATTGAGTTCGTCACCGCTTCTGCGTCTCACTAACTGTATGTGCCCGTCAAAATATTTGTAAACCGGATTGCCATTAATCATTCCAACCCCTACAGGTCCGTGAGAGATGAAAGATCGTGAATCGGGGTGGTAGGTCATTTTTACATTGTTGAAAATAAAATTTTTGGTCATGCTGTGCGGTAATTGACGAATAGAACCAAACAAAAGCTGATTGGTAAAAACACGCTCTGCTTCTGACTTTCCCAGCAAGTCATTATACGATTCCTGAATCAGCGGATCGTTGATATCAACAGGAGTTTTATCCGCCTGAGAAAAGTCTTCAACCATCAGGTTAAGGGCATCATCAGAAAAGAAAAAATCAACCGTCATCATTACATCGAAAATAGTTGAATCGGGAATGATAAAATGATCTACCTGTCCAAAAAGGGTCAATTTTACCTGACCCAAATCCTGCCCAAAGGTGAATCTTCCTTTCCCGCTGATCATGCACTGGTCAACGTCCCATTTGAGATACGACGGATTTGTTTTTTGACTTTCATCCTGCTGAGATTGATTATTATTTTCAATAATCAACGCACTTCCGTTTTTCAGGGTTTTCAACACTCCACTTACTGAAAAAAGCAACGAATCGCTGTAATAGGAACGTCGTGAAAGAAAAGCAGGATAAACCCTGTTCTCTTCGTTGGAATGGAAAAATCCGGCATACAGTTGTTTGTATCCTTTTTCGCTGATCGTATCTGCAACAGGCAGAATTAAATTATCGGGATCAATTCTTTGCCGGAAATTAACCCATCTCGAAAGCGAAGAATCACAATCCTGAATAATCTTAAATGAACCATCAAAATTCAGCAGCGGATCACGTGCATTAAGCTCAACGGAACCTGAAAAGGCAAAACGCGGACTCAGTTCAAAATGATCTTCCACCGTAACTTCGCCGGAAGCTATGGTCTGGTAAGAAGTATCAACGGTAATGTGCCCGAAATGTACTGTTTGTATTTCGCCTAAAGAATTGACAAAGGCATAATTGCCTTTAGCCTTGTAAGCATATCCGGATTCAATATTTATTTCGGCTTCAGTAATGACGTGATTACGGTTGGATGTGTCAGCAATGATAGTTGCACCGGTCAGGGGTTTTATTGCTGCATTACCAGTGATTTCAACCATTCCGTCGCCCGGAAAAATAGCCGCATCAGCTACTTTGATCAGTTTTACACCCGAAGCGGTGAGCATGTTTTCGCTGATGTTATATCTGGCCTGCGGAGAGTAAAAGTACAATGAGTCCTGTTTGGGATGAGTAGAGATATATTTTGCGCCGGGTAAAGTACTGTTTATAAGATCAGCCAATTCCAGGGTATCGGAATCAGGAATTTGCAAATTGGCATGACTGTAAAGTTCCACTTCATTTTTATCGAAATACCAGTCAAATTCATTCAGATAGGAAACATACCGGATGAGCGGGAAATCTATTTTTGAATAAGGGTCGTTGGCTTTAAAATTACCAATTTTTGTTTTCAGGTCAATGAATGATTGATAATTCTCAGTGTTGAAAATAACTTTTAACTCATCAGCATCTTTCAAGACCAGTTTGGTGGTATCAGACTGAAAAGCGTCTGAAAAAAATTTGAATCGGCCTGAAAAGGCAGAAGCATTGAGGAAATCCATCCTTCCGCCGCCTGTGAGCTCTGTGGGGGTCAAAGTCAAAGAACCTTCAAGCAACGCCTGCCCGTTGAACAGTGCAAGCGGTGATTCAGTGGTTTCAACAGTCATAATATCATCATAAGGGTCGCAGTGTTGTTTCAGATTAAATCCTTTGACCTGTGGAAACTGAATATTTTCTGTAACTTTTTCCGGTAAATCGAATTCTACCTGCCGGGCATTCAAAGAATCGAGGAAAAAGTTGAACTCCGGGCTTTTTGAAACAGCATGAAGAAAATTAAGCCGGCCGCTTCCTTTCAAACCATTCATGCTCAAGGAAATATCTTCATAAAAAGTACCTTTTCCGCCATAAACCGGATAACCATTATCTGGTGCTCTTGTTGTGAATCCCAGTGAATAATCGGCCATTACCCTCAGGGGTTCGTTTAGCTCATCCGGGAAAATGCCGCCGGAGTTCAGATAGCCTTCCAGTTTGAGTGATTCTGTTTCGAAGTTTTCAAGACTTTTTAAAGTAAATGGTTTTACATAATAAAAAAACCGGTCACGATGGTAGGCATCTTTGAGTTCGGGTGTATGGTCAAAATAAATATAGGATTCGGTATTACTTCTGAAAACAGGGAATTCTGGTGATTCTGACAGACCGCTTTTATTTGTGGGCTGATCTATGAGCATTTCACCGCTGATGCCGGAAATCACGGTTTTAACATCAACCAGGCGACGCTGTCCAAACTGATCAGCATCAAAGGAACGAACCCTGAAATGCATTGTGTCAACAGTAGGCATATTCAACCTGAAGCTGTCGTAGCTGAAATAGCTGTCAGTTGTTTTAAATTCAAAAAGTCCGGCCTGCACCAGCCCTGAAAAGAGAAAATCACGGTTTTTTCTCAATGTAACTTCCTGATTTGAAGGACTGATAAAAACTTTCTTTGCGGTGCTGATAGAAACCTCAGGAACACCGCGTATGGTTAAATCAAAATTTTCGAGTTTTAGTTCAGCATTGATGCCATCGTTTACTTCAGAATAAAATCTAATTACATCGTAATCTGTCTTCTGGTTTTTTGCCTGGAGAAAATGTTTTACCTTATCTGTAATTGTTGCTTGTTTTTGCCTAATATCATATTTCAAAAAACCCATAGTTGCCAGACGGATAATTTGTAATTCCACCTGATGTTCAGGCATACGCAGATAATCTGCCATTTGACTGATAGAAAAAGTCCTGGTTTTGAACTCTTTGCTGAAGTTGTGCAGGGTTATGAGAGGGTGAATCCGGTCGAGCCCCTGCAGCCGGTCGAATTCAGCCTCAGAATAAAACTTATCCGACACGAAAGTTGCAGTACTGGTGGTTTGCAGACCCTGTATCGCTCCCATGGTAATAACATCTTCACCCATGCGCCAGCGAAGCGATTCACTATCCATTTCAAGTTTATGAAAACTGTTGGCATAGGGGCTTTGTTCTATCCCTTTATTTATTCTCAAAAGCGAAATCTCCCTGTTCTGATCAAGATAGCGAAACTGAAGTCCGCTATGTACTATGGAATCGTCCTGATGAGCAATGGAAACAGCAGCGATATCTGAACTGATTCTGTCGGGGTAAATGATAAATTCGTCCGAACGAACAGTAAGAAGATCATAATTGCCTGTTTTATCCCGGTATGGTCTTCTGAAAGTCAGGATTGCAGGATAAGTGGCATTACCACTGCCGATAATTTTTGCTCCTTTCAGGTTAAAACCGCCGGCGTAGTCCACTTCTTTGAAAATGTCAGAAATGTGTAAATCTTTGGTGTCGGATTCAAATTGAGGATAAAGAGCGGTTTCGGGACTGACAGGATTTGTAGAGATGCGTTCAGTGAGCTTTCCGGAAAGAGGTCCAGGAAAGTATTTCTTATAAAAAAAATCAACAGGAAAAGCTTCAAATGTTGAAGACCTCAAATGGATGTTGTATTCCTTAAGCGTGGCGTAAACTTCACTTTCGTGAAAACCGGCACGTGTCCAGGTAATTTTGCCTCCGTAACCTTCCCAGTACAATCTTTTGGGGAAATAGTAACCGCTTGTCCGGTAAACAATGGCAGTGTCATTTCGGGTAAAACAGGAAAGATCAGCCTTTTCGAAGTGCACACAAAAAATAGAATCATCAATAAAACGAAAGTCTGCGTCACCTGTCGTCCAAGTCAGGATTCTTGACTGATAAAGAATCCCCGACTCAAGGAAGGGATTTGTAAAACCGATAAAGTCTTTAAATAATCCGGTATTACGATTGTTCTCCAGCATTTTGGTCAGTGCAGACAGCCAAACATTCAGATTTGAAGCATTGGAAGTTTTATTGCAGAAAAATAGCAGTGCCTGCAGGAATTGTTCGAAATCAGGGAAAGGCCGAAGGTTGCGAAGCACCATTAAATCTGAGGTTTCGATGATTATCTGCTGTTGTTCGGGTGTAAAAACTCCTTCAAGCCAGAGTGGTGAAAACTTTTCGAGGGTTGTCAGGGCTGTTTGCCGGTTTTCTTTGATCTGAATGGAATTGAACATATTTTCCATCTCGGTGATGAATGTCACAGGTTCACGACTGAACGACGTTATCGTCTGGCTCATCAGCATCTGATTACCAAACAAAATTGAAAAGAGAAAGAAAATCAATTTTTTGTACATTACATTCAGTTCGTGTGTTTCAATGTTTTTTAACCGGTAAAAGATTGTTTTTATTGTTATTTTGCTCAGGCTTGAAATTGTAATATTCTTTCACTGTTGTTTTTTAATTTGCTGGTTAAGAGTTTCAAGGGTTAAAGCAGGATGAATAAGATAAAACACAGATTTTTCGGTAATATTCATTTGAATAATCTGAAGTGTGATGAGATCAGCAAGAACTTTTTCGGCAACTTTTCGGTTGATACCGGCAATTTTACGAAATTTTGAAAGGGTAATCTCTTGGTTTTTATCAAGATAATCGAGTAAGATTTTCTCTTTGTCTGTGTAGCGAATGGTTATTCCTTTTTTCCTGTTCTGCAACTGCCAGACTTTAAGTAAAACAGTATTGGCCAGCAGGTTTTGATCGTGCACCCGAATATAAATCATCCATTTGCCATCTTTGTCGGGTGCAGAGTATGGTCCGCTATTGCTTTTGGGGATGTCAATTTCCAGCACAGTTTTGCCTTCGATATTCCACTCCCGGGTAGCAAACTCAATCGGTGGACGGCAATACATCCGGGCTGCAGCTTCTACCATGTAAAATTCTTCTTCTGAACGAACACCAGCAATTGCTCCGTTGTCTTTCACGCCGACAAGCAGTTTTCCTCCGTCCGTATTCGAAAAGGCTGCCAGTGTGCGGGCAATCTTCTTTGAATCGGAAATTTCAAATTTGAAGTCAAGCTGCTGATGTTCGCCCTGCGCAATCAATTTTCGGATGTAGGTGCTCATGTCAGAAAAATTTTCAGATAAACGTCTGACCGTATTGATAATTACCTTCCTTGGTCGTTGTTTTGAATGATCATTTTTCAGAAAAAGATTTCATTTCTGTAAAATTAAGCAATTACACTCTTCCTTTTATTATTCCTGTTTGTTGAACAGTAATAATTCCTTCAGTGCATCAAAAATTAATAATCAATGCTTAGCGAAAGTAATTCAATTTGAAGGTTATCGATAAAAAATTCTTCTTCTTTATCTTCATTATGAAAGTAAACCCGGAGATGGTCAGCGTTTTTCAGCGTGTCGGGAACAGGTACACCCACTTCGACATAAGACCAGCGGTTTTTTTTACTAAATTCTTTCATGAAAAACGGCTGGTAAAAAACTGCTTCGTTTTCTTTATCAAGTTGAATCACTAAAACACCCGAAGAAAATTTTTTATCTGAAAAAATTCTGGAGCTCACCCTGATCCGGTTGTAATCAGTTTTGAAACAGGTGTCTATTTCAGCATAAAGGCCAATGCTATATATCCCGGACAATCCTGTTTTTGAAGAATATCGGCCTTCGTAAGCCCGCTCGTCAGTAACCGATTCAAAATTTAACCAGTTGTAATCTTTTTCGAAATCGTTGAAAAATTTCTGACGCGACACAATATAACCTTCGGGGTAATATACTTTGGGAAGTGGCTTGAGGCGAAAGAATGAATCCTTGTAAATATTAAAACTGATTTGCCCGGGCGGGAAGACAAAAGTATAATGCTGATAAAACTGAAGGCTGTTGAGTGCAACAATCAGGAAAAAAAATACAATAAAAGGAATCTTCCAGGCTGGCTTATTGATGAATAATTTGGAAGAAAATGCGAGAAGCAGCGCAATGAAGGCATACAAATCAATAAAAGTCCGCTGACCGAAATTGGAAGTATATGTCCACACCCACCAACTTGAAGCAACATAAACAAAGATCACCATAAAAAACAAGCCCCAAACAAAGCGGAAACGATCGTGCCTGTATAACCAAATAAAACCGGTAAGCGAAACCAATGCCAGCGGTGTGTAAATGAACCAGCCACGATTGAAACTAAAAAGAATTTTGAAGAATTGGGGATTCAAAAAATTAAAACCTTCTTCCCCGTATGACCAGACGATCCAAAATCCAGTTTGTACATACCAGATCAATGCAGTTGCAAATGGAAATATCAGACCGGCTATAAGTATTTTGGCAGTGAGTTTTTTATCAGAAATGACAGTTTTCAACAATTGCTTTAAATTATTCCATGAGCCTGCCACAAAAGGAATCAGCAGAACAAACAGACCGTTGGTTGGCCTGGTTGCTACAATTAACCCGAAAAGAAGAGCAGCTTTAACAATGTAGTGTTGCCGGCCACTGGTAAAATAACTTTTGATATAAAACAGAAAAGCTGCCAGCATCCCGAAGTTGTAAACGTGGGTCATCATCCCTTCTTTAAGGGTGTAATAAATGATGTTGGTGGCAAAGGCAATCAGAAAAAGAATGAAAGCAATGGTTTTTGAATTAAATGAAAAAGCAGCGAGCATTTTTCGGGTAAAACGTAATCCGACCCAGAAATAGAAGAGAGCGGAAAACCCCATGAAATACTGGTAAATCAAGGAATATCCATCAGCAGGCAATCCGCACAAAAGGGCAATCAAATGGGCGATCAAGAAAAATGGCAGCAACAAAAACGCCAGGCCGGGAAATCCTTTGTTTAAGGTTTTGCCTTTGTACTTGTACCTGAATTCCTTGAAAATGGAAGGATGATCAGGATAATATTTTGATTCGTAGTCTTCGATAAAACTGTAGCTCAGGTCGTTGTAAATGAAAATAGCAGTAAGATAGCCGTAATATGATTTTCCGTCGCTGATGATAACCCTATCGTGGGGATGATTGGGTTGTTTTACCATAAAAAACAGCAGGACATAGATAAAGAGAATAATTTCAGGGGCATATTTTACAAATATGTCCAAAGGTTTTTTTGGAGAAGATTTAAAGTCTATTTTATTCAAAGTCGTCGTAAAGCAAATATTTCTTTCTGATTTTCTTAAAAGCTTTCAATTCTGACTGCCAGTTCGCCCTGATCTCATCTGCAGTTAATCCCTGAATGATTTGTTTTCTGAGTTTGTCGGTTCCTGCCAGTTTTTCGAAGTAGTCATTAAAAAAGTCTGTTTTTCCCGATAATTGATGATAAAAGTTGAGCAACCACTCGATATGCAATTGTGGGGGATTGCTGCTCATCTCCCGTGCATAACCGGTAAGATTGATGCCGTAGCAAGGAATACCGCAATAAGGTGGATTTGCAGCTCCCGGTCCAGGATTTGGGGTGAAAACGAAGCTCCCCTTGGTGTAGTCAGGATGACCAATGATTTGAAATGGCTGGTTCGTTCCTCTGCCAACGCTGACCACCGTTCCTTCAAAAAGACAAATGGAAGGATAAAGATAAATTGCGTATTTATTGCGAAGATTGGGTGATGGTGCAACGGGTAGTTCATAAAAATCACTGTGCGAGTAATTATCCACCGGAATAACTGTCAACTGGCAATCATTGCTGGTTTTGAGCCATCCTTCACCTTTCACCATCAGTGCATATTCACCTGTTGTCATTCCGTGAACAACAGGTACAGGATGCATTCCTACGAAAGATGAAAATTTCTTTTCCAATACCGGCCCATCAACATAGAAACCATTTGGATTCGGCCGGTCGAGCAAAAGAATCGGAATACCTGATTCAGCGCAGGCTTCCATCACATAAGTCATGGTTGAAATGTAGGTATAGAAACGTGCACCAACATCCTGAATATCAAAAATAACAAGATCAATATTTTCGAGTGACTGCTGGTCGGGTTTTTTATTTTTGCCATATAGTGAAATTATTGGTAAACCAGTTACCGGATCAATGGCATCATTAATGTTTTGACCGGCATCGGCATTTCCTCTGAAGCCATGCTCCGGGCTGAACACTTTCATAATGTTGAAATCAGCATTTAACAGACTGTCAACCAGGTGCTGTTCACCGATCAGTGAAGTATGATTGGCAACTAGTGCAATATTTTTTCCTTCGAGAAGGGGAAAATAGAGATGAGTTCGTTCAGCAGCAGGAACTATTGTTTTTTTGTCCTGCCCTTTAAGGGAGTTGAGCATCAATGAAAGAAAACAGATAAGGAAAATCAGTTTTTGCAAACCAAGGGCACTATGTTTCATCATTTGACGGTAATCATTTTTCAGGGTGCTGCTCGAAGCAATGAAATGGAAGAAACCAGCCTGACTGTTGCTTATTCTTTATTTAGTGACCAGGTAGCACCTTCTTTAGTGTCTTTCACTTCGATGTTCAGCAAATTAAGATGGTTACGAATTTTATCGGCTGTAGTCCAGTCTTTTTTCTGTTTGGCATCCTGGCGCACTTCAAGAATGGTTTGCATCAGTCCTTCAACAAGTGCTTCGTTTTCTGGAGAAGATTCCTTTTCATTTTTAAGTCCGAGAACATCAAAAATAAAAGTCAGGAAGGTCTTCTTTAAAAGGGTGAGATCATCTGGAGTAATGCTGTCTTTTCCGTCATTAATCGAATTTATCATTCTGACTGCATCAAAGAGATGAGCAATAGTAACAGGACTGTTGAAATCGTCATTCATGGCTTCATAGCATTTGTTTTTCCAGGATTCGATATCAACAGTGGATTTTTCTGATGATTTCAGCTTATTCAGAATTTCTGCAGCCGACAACATACGTTTTAGTCCTTTATCAGCGGCTTTCAGTGCCTCGTTCGAAAAATCCAGGGTGCTGCGGTAATGTGCCTGCAGAATAAAAAACCGGATGGTCATCGGGTTGTAAGGTTGCTCAAGTAACTCGTGATTACCGGTGAAAACCTGCTCAAGAGTAATAAAATTATTGAGAGATTTCCCCATTTTTTGTCCATCTATTGTAATCATGTTATTGTGCATCCAATAGCGAACATGGTCATGGCCGTTGGCAGCCACTGACTGGGCTATTTCAGATTCGTGGTGAGGAAAGATGAGGTCCATGCCTCCTCCGTGTATGTCGAAGGTTTCACCTAAATATTTGCATCCCATGACCGAGCATTCAAGATGCCAGCCGGGGAAACCTACACTCCAAGGTGATGGCCAGCGCATAATGTGTTCTGGTGAAGCTTTTTTCCAGATGGCAAAATCCACAGGGCTTTGTTTTTCATCTTGTCCGGCGAGCACTCGTGTGTTTTCAAGGGTTTCTTCTATAGATCTGCCTGACAGTTTACCGTAGTTATGCACTTTATTGTATTTTACCACATCAAAATAAACTGAACCATTTTTTTCGTAAGCAAAGCCGGATTCAAGAATTTTTTTTACCATTTCGATCTGCTCGATGATATGACCGGATGCATGCGGTTCAATACTGGGCGACAATGTATTGAGCTGTTCCATGTTTTTGTGGTAACGCACAGTATAATATTGCACGATTTCCATGGGTTCAAGTTGTTCGAGTCTGGCTTTCTTTGCTATTTTATCCTCTCCCTGGTCAGCATCGTTTTCCAGATGGCCTACATCCGTTATATTGCGGACATACCTGACTTTATAGCCAAGATGCTGGAGGTAACGAAACACCAGATCAAAAATGATGGCCGGACGGGCATGCCCGAGATGAGCATCGCCGTAAACTGTCGGGCCGCAGACATACATGCCGACATAGGGAGGATTTAAGGGTTCGAAAATTTCCTTGCGACGGCTCAGTGTATTGTAAATAGAAATTTTTTGATCCATTTTGGTTAATCTTATGCAGGCAAAATTATTGAATTTTATTCAATCAAAAAGAAGTTGGTATTAATCTCCGATACAATTTACTGTCCTAAATCAGATGTTTTGTCGATTCTGTTTTGATAAGTTATCATTAAATGTAAGACAGGAGGCAAGTGAGGAAAAAAGCAAAATGATCGCATTTATAGCGTTTTTAAGACAAATTAACCGGAAAGGATTTGTTTCCAATCGGAAATTCAACTGTTATTTAACCATGATTTCGCTGACAAACAGCCAGGCTGGCTGCCCTTCTCCCGGGTGTCCGGCAGGACAAATCCCATAGTTTTTTGCCGTAACGCGCAGATAACTTGCTCTGTTGTTAACTTCACCACAGGAGTAAACTTTCAGCGTGTTGTTGTCAGTGTCAGCAGGATCAATGACAGTGGCAATTTCCTGAAATGTAATATTGTCGTCAGAAAGTTCGAAGCGAACCCATTTTGGCAAAAAAATCCATGAAGATTCAGCCTGCATCGAATGCAGTTCTATTGTTTTAATTTCGGTTGGCTTTGAGAGATCAATCACTGCAACCAGATCGCTTCCTGACCAGCCCTTCCATCGGCCGTCGGTAAAACTTACGGTTCCTTTGATGCCGTCAACCAGACCATAATCACCTCCTCCGTCATAACGCTGACTTGCAGGATATTTGAGTTGTACAGGCGAAGCAAAGGCAAGATGAATATCAAACAATTCAGAATAAACCTGTTTGGTGGATATTCCGTCTTTGAAAACAACTGCTTTCAGGATGGAGGGTTCCTTGATGGTTATAGGTCCTGTGTAAACGGGTGATCCTGATGTTGGAATGCTTCCGTCGAGTGTGTACCTGATCATTGGTTCGAATGCTTCACTGGACAGTTCAAAGTTCATGGATTTGGTGCTAAAATCTACAGAAGGGTGAGAAGTAACCTGATAAGCACTCAGTGCATAATTTAAACCCTGTTCTTCATAACGCTGATATTGTCGGACCATTCTTCTTGAAAAAAATCCCCAATCGCGGATTTCTTTGGGAGACCAGAGTACTTCTGCCAAAGCCGATAATCGAGGCAAAATCATGTATTCCAGATGATTGGAATCAGCTATAAATTCAGTCCACACATTAGCCTGAGCTCCCAATACAAGTTGTCCTTCCTCAACGGTTAGTTCTACAGGAACAGGTTCATAGCCATATACCATTTTCAGTGTGGTATATCCGCCATTTGCTTCAGGTTCAGTGGCCGGATTCCCCTGATAGTGGTCGAAATAGCAATGACTTCCAGGGGTCATCACTACATGATGTCCCATTTTGACTGCCTCAATGCCGCCCTTTTCCCCACGCCATGACATGACTGTGGCATTGGGAGCGAGTCCACCTTCAAGGATTTCATCCCATCCTATAATTTTTCGTCCGTGTGCGTTAAGAAACCGCTCAATCCGACTGATGAAATAACTCTGCAGCTCTTCTTCATTCTTCAGCCCTTCGGTTTCGATGCGTTTCCGGCAGTAAGGGCATGTTTTCCAGTTGGTCTTGTCAGCTTCGTCACCGCCAATATGAATGTAGGTTGAAGGAAACATTTCCATGACTTCTGTAAGAACATTCTCTAAAAAATGAAAAGTTTCTTCTTTTCCGGCACAATAAATATGCGTGATTGGCCAAACTCCCCCTGAAGGGATTCCAGGGTTTTGACCTGTGCACGAAAGTTCGGGATAAGCAGCAAGTGCAGACATCACATGAGCCGGCATTTCTATTTCAGGAATTATGGTTACATTTCGTTCTGCTGCATAAGCAACAATTCTTTTTACTTCTTCACGGGTGTAAAACCCACCGTAATTGGCTTTTGATCTGTCGGTGGTGAAAGGTCTGTCGTTCCAGTGGATGTCGGGCATTAGATCACGCCATGCGCCTACTTCAGTCAGCCGTGGATATTTTTTTATTTCCAGCCGCCAGCCCTGATCATCTACCAAATGCCAGTGAAAAACATTCATCTTGTGCATTACCAACAGGTCAATCATCTTGTAGATAGTTTCAATTGGCATGAAATGACGTGACACGTCGAGATGCATACCTCGGTAGGAAAATCGCGGAAAATCGACAATTTCAGCACAAGGCACAAAAATCTTTTTACCATCAGTCATCATTTGACCGATGGTTTCTAAACCATAACGAATCCCTGCTGAGCTATTTGCTTTTACTTCAATGCCTTTTCTGCTGATTGACAACCGGTAGCCTTCATATCCCAAAACCGTGTCATAGTTCTGGTTGAGCAGAAGGGAGATATTGTTTTTCACCAGACCAGTCTGAGTTTGCTGAATTTCCAATTCGTAACCCGTTTTCTTTTTCCATTCAAGGGCAGCATCACGGGCAGGTAGCTTCAGTTCCTGTTGCTGAAAGGAAATCGTTGTTTTTCCGTTGAGTAGAAAATGACAGGATTTCATTTTGATACTGGCAGGGAATGGAATGATATCAGGCGGGTCATTGGTGCAGGAAAGCAATATAGCAACCAGAACGGTGAGTAATGTAATTTTTAGATAATTATGCATGGGCGGAGTCAGGATTTTGGGATTATTTCTTTTCAAAACTGTTGTCGCATGAAAAGGAATGAATCAGGTAAATCTGATTTTAAAATGTACTTGTTAAAAGACGAACTGAAGTAAAACAAAAAGCCCTCACCGAAGATCTGATAATTTTGCGGAGAGGGCTTTTTGCAATAAAGTTTTAAAAAGTCAATAAAACAACAATGAACATTGTGGAGTGCTGATAAGCCGGTTTACAATCTCATCTTCTTCCACTCTTCTTTCATCCTGTTCAGGTCTGTAAGCCAGGCTTCAATGTCGTCTTCGTGTTCGAGCTCATCATTGAGAATCTGCACAGCCATCTGATGGGTGGAGTGATCTTTTCCTGCGGTATAATCAGCAATTTCCTGATAGCGTTGAATGGCACATCTTTCGCCCTTGAGGTTTTGTTCCAGAATGACTTCGATGTATGGATCGGTTGGGTCTTCATACTCGCAGCGGGACAGTTTTACCCATTGGGTTGGATTGGTTACTGGTGTTCCGCCCAATTGAATGATCCGTTCTGCAACCAACTCTGCATGAGTGAGTTCTTCGTTGGCATGAACGAGAAGTTCAGGTTCTACTTCACTTCTCATTGGGCCTTCCATCAACCGGGCACCAATCCAATACTGATAATAGGCAAGCCATTCTTCGGCAAGCGCTGCATTCAACATTTCAATAAGTTTCTTCACATTTACAGATGAAACTTTTACTGCTTCTTTTCCCATAATGTTAATTTAATTAAGTTATCACTGGTAAGTTGTTTGTCGGTTCTATTACTTACAACAGGCATCAAACCTGTTAATTTCCTGCAAAAATAATAATTATTTGAAGAAAAACAGCTGTTTTTTCAGGTTGTTCTCTGATATTTTGCAAAAATGGACCAGGACTGCGAATGGAAAAAGTCGGTCAGAAAGGATAGTAATTTCCAATTTTCAGTGCATTACCCTAATCAAAGTAGTTACTTTTGCATCAAATTTTAAGAAGGGAAAATGCAACCGGTCGTTAAGGGATATGCTTTAGCTTTTTTGGCTACCATAGCGGTTTCAACAGTTTATATTTTTAGTAAGGCGGCATTAAATGAAGTCAGTCTGCCGCAATTCGGAGTTTACTGGTTTGCTATGGCATTATTCTGGAATGGTCTTTTTGCGCTTCGATCGAAAGAACATCGTCATTTTCATCACATCTCAGGGCGGGCTTTTAAAACCCTTTTCTTTTTAGGACTGGTAGAGATTGTTGCCACAACTTCACTTTACAGTGCAATTGCTATTACTCCAAATCCTGCCATACCATCGTTTTTGCGAAATATGGAATACATTTTTGTTACCTTGTTTGGGGTGTTTTTTTTAAAGGAACATTTCACCAGAACAGAGATATCAGGAATCTTACTCACTTTTACCGGAGCTTTTGTCATCAGCTTTCAAAAAGGAGCTGACCTTCTGGATTATATTTCGGGAACGTCTGGTCTGATGTTGATTTCAACCTCTTTTTACGGAATACGAACCATACTTGCAAAAAAGAACATCAAAACGATTACTCCTACCATGCTTGCAGTAAATCGTGCGATATTTTTGCTGATCTTCGCTTTTGTTCTGCTTAAAATCCTTGGTCACAGCCTTTTGATTCCGCATTCCGCTTTGATAAATATTGCTTTTGGCTCTTTTCTGGGTCCTTTTTTAACATCTTTCAGCCAGTATAGTGCTCTCAAATACATTGAAGCTTCCAGATCTTCCATCATTCAAAGTTCAACAGCCTTATTTGTGCTTGGCGGAGCCTATCTCTTTTTTGGGAAATTTCCGGCCGGATACCAGCTTGCCGGAGGCTTGCTGACTGTTGCAGGGGTATTATTACTTCTATCGGGTAAAATGAGCAGTTTAAAAATTAACCGGCGTCATTGAGTGGCTGATGAAGTCCGATCTTTAATCTGATTGCTGATTTGACTACTTTGCTTACTTTTGTCAAAAAAAGTCATGGGTCATTTAATTGCACCATCGCTGCTCTCAGCCAACTTCGGAAATCTTGGAAAAGACCTTGAAATGCTGAATCGAAGCCGGGCCGACTGGATTCACGCTGACGTCATGGATGGAAAATTTGTGCCTAATATTTCGTTCGGGCAGCCTGTAATTAAACAAATCAGAAAACTAACCACCAAACCGCTGGATGTCCATCTGATGATTGTTGAACCGGAACGCTATCTGAAATCATTCAGGGATTGTGGAGCAGATATTCTCAGTGTGCATTATGAAGCTTCCGTTCACCTGCACCGGACCATTACGGAAATCAAAACCCTTGGTATGAAAGCAGGGGTGGTGCTCAATCCCCACACTCCGGTATTATTGCTCGAAGACATCATCAACGAAGTGGATTTGGTACTGTTGATGAGTGTAAATCCGGGTTTTGGCGGGCAGAAATTTATCCTTAATACTTTTTTACGTATATCACAGCTCAGGGAAATGATTGCTCAAAAAGGATCAGATGCATTGATTGAGATAGATGGCGGAGTTAACACTGATAATGCTCAGCAATTGATCGACAGCGGCGCCGATGTGCTTGTTGCCGGAAATGCTGTTTTTTCTTCGGATGATCCGGAACGAACCATCTCCTTGCTAAAATTTCTCAAACCATCCAGATAATTATGGCAATCAATTCTGCTGTTTTGATTGGTGCCGGCAGGGTGGCCACCCAGCTTGGCAGGGTTTTAAAGCTAAATGGTATAATCATAGTGCAGGTTTACAGCCGGACACAAGCTTCAGCTACGGAATTAGCAAAAAAACTCGGATGCCAGGCTGCGAGCGGTTCTGAAAAGATTTCCCCGGGTGCTGATCTTTACATTATTTCTATTTCCGATGATGCAATTTCTGAAGTTGCCAAAAAACTGAACTTTTCTGACAGTATAGTGGTGCACACATCCGGGTCTGTGGATTTAGATGTGTTGAAAACAACATCGGGAAAAACCGGGGTTTTTTATCCACTCAATACTTTTTCCAAAAACCGGGAAACAGATTTAAAGAAAACCCCGATTTGTGTTGAGGCTGTTGACAAACAAACTGAAAGTGAACTTGCAGCGCTTGGGCAACTTATTTCGGACGACGTCAGGATAATTAATTCGGAGCAACGGTCAAATATTCATCTGGCAGCAGTTTTTGCCAGCAATTTTACCAATTTTATGATGGTCAATGCCGCTGAAATTCTCGATAAGGCAGGAGTATCATTTGATATTCTGATGCCTCTTGTCGAAGAAACCATTTCGAAACTGAAGATAATCTCTCCACGTGACGCACAGACCGGTCCGGCATTGAGAAACGATGTCAGCATACTTAAAAAGCACTTAAACATGCTCGGTAATGATCCCGCCAGACAAATGGTTTATGATGTGTTAAGCGGTCAGATCAAAGAATTTTTTAAAGGCAATCAGTAATAAAAAGCACTTATGCAGGTAAAAAACTATAAAGAATTTCTCAAAAATGTAACCACATTGATTTTTGACTATGACGGGGTTTTCACCGATGGAAAAGTAATTCTTACCGAAAACGGGGAGCAATTGCGTACTGCCAACGTCAAAGACGGCTATGCACTTCAGCTGGCCGTCAAAAAGGGATATCGTATTGCTGTGATTTCGGGAGGGACATCCGAAGCTATCCGTCATCGGATGAACGGACTGAAAATTTATGATGTTTTTATTAAAGTTGACCATAAAATCCAGGTTTTTCACGATTATCTTTCCAGGCACAATATTCAACCGGAAGAAGTGCTCTTTATGGGCGATGATATTCCTGACCTGCAGATTATGAAGGAGGTCGGTCTGGTGGCCTGTCCTGCTGATGCAGCCGAGGAAGTGAAAGCACTGGCCCATTATATTTCACATCTTGGCGGAGGTGAAGGTTGCGTCCGCGACATTGTCGAACAAGTGCTAAAACTTCAGGGTAACTGGCTTAATGATGATGCGTTTATCTGGTAGCAAATCCGCCTTGGAATTGGTAGTGTTAAGATTATTAAAGAGTTACATATTTCGGGATGAGCTGAAAGCGGATTAAAAAATCAGAATCGTCCTACCCGGCATCAGATTGCTATTTTCTTTAATGGGCAATCAGGTATAATCAGTTTATGCAATAACCTCAGAAACAAGCCACGATAGTTATAAACATAACAATTACAATAAATTATTAATTTTTCTCCCATCGTTGTTAAAGGTAATTTAATCTTTGAGCAATGAATAAAGCTTACTTTTGCCGCCATTTTCAATCTATGAAATATTAATAACAAAACTGGAATGACATTATCAAAACTTAGAAATATAGGAATTGCGGCTCATATTGATGCCGGGAAAACTACTCTATCGGAAAGGATTCTTTTTTATACCGGCACAACCCGAAAGCTCGGTGAAGTGCATGACGGACAGGCCACAATGGACTTTATGAAGCAGGAACAGGAGCGGGGTATAACCATAGCTTCGGCTGCTATTACCTGTAACTGGAAGGGACATCAGATTAATCTGATTGATACCCCCGGCCATGTCGATTTCACACTTGAAGTGGAACGTTCGCTACGTGTACTCGATGGTATGATTGCCGTTTTTTGTGCGGTAGGCGGTGTAGAACCCCAGAGTGAAACAGTCTGGAATCAGGCAGATCGTTACAGGGTACCACGTATTGCTTTCATCAACAAAATGGATCGGACCGGGGCTGATTTTCAGGATGTTGTAGGGCAGATGAATGAATACCTGGATGCTAATGCGATTCCATTTCAATATCCGATTGGTGCCGAAGAAGATTTTTCCGGAATGGTGGATTTGATCGAAAACAAGGCTTATCATTTCGAAAATGGAGATCCGGTGGAAATGCCGATTCCGCATGACATCCGGCCTATAGTGGAAAAAGCCCGTCAGCAACTGATCGAAAAACTTGCCGAGTTCGATGAAGAATTGCTCGCGCTCTATCTTGATGAAGAACCCGTTTCAGAGGAACTATTGAAAAAAGCAGCACGTGCTGCTACCCTGAAGCTGATGATTACTCCTGTATTTTGCGGGGCTGCCTATAAAAATAAGGGTGTTCAGAAACTTCTCGATGCCGTAATTCATTACCTTCCCTCACCCCTTGATATTGGAGCAGTGGTCGGTCATGATATCGATGAACCTGAGAAAACCCATACACGTTGTCCTTCTGTGAAGGAACCATTTGCTGCTCTGGCATTTAAACTAATACACGATCCTTATGTCGGTCAGCAGACCTTTATTCGAATTTTCTCAGGTTCTATAAAAAGTGGAGTTCAGATTTATAATTCCACTAAATTAAAACATGAACGGGTTGGGCGAATTTTCAGAATCAAAGCCAAAGAACGTGTCGAAATTTCGGAAGCAGGTCCGGGTGATATTGTTGCTCTGGTTGGAATGAAATTTACCAAAACCGGAGATACACTCTGTGACAATGATCATCCGCTGCTACTCGAATCCATTCATATCCCGCCGACAGTTATTGAGTTGAAAATTAACCCGTCAAATCGTAAAGATCAGAGTAAGCTTGGAGAAGCCCTGGCAAAACTTTCAAATGAAGATCCGTCGTTTAATGTCCGGTTTAACAACGAAACGGAAGAAACTATCATTTCGGGAATGGGAGAGTTGCACCTTGAAATAATTATTGACCGCCTGAAGGAAGAATTTGGCATTGCTGTGGAAGTTGGAGAACCTTCAGTAGCTTACCGCGAAACTATCACCGCTGAGGTTGAAAACAATTATAAATATTCTAAACAAACCGGCGGACGTGGACAATATGCCCATACAATCATGCGGCTGGAACCCAATGAGGGGAATGGATACGAGTTTATTGACAAAATCAAGGGTGGTGCCATCCCTGCCGAGTATGTCAGTTCGGTGAACAAAGGTGTGATGAAAACTCTCACCGAAGGAGTACTGGCCGGATTTCCGGTCGTGGATGTAAAGGTAGTATTGCTGGACGGCACCTTCCATCCGGTAGATTCATCTGATATGGCTTTTCAAACCTGTGCTTCCATTTGTTTTAAAAATGGTTTTATGAAAGCAAATCCCATCTTGCTTGAACCTATCATGAAAATAGAAATCAATACACCTGATGAATTTATTGGTAATGTCGTCGGGGATTTGAACAAACGCAGAGGGAAAATTGAGGCGATGAGGAGATTTCGTAAAGGTGCACAGAAACTCAACGGTTTTGTGCCTTTAATGGAAATGTTCGGTTATGCAACAACCCTGAGAAACATCACCAGCGGCCGTGCCAATTATTCGATGGAGTTTTTCAAATATTTACCTTTGAGTCAATCTATTCAGGAACAGGTGCTTAAAAAGCTGGAAGCTTTGAAAAAGCAGTCATAAAACCAACCCTATTTTTCGAAACGGAAGTCAGAAAATAATTCGAAATACCGAATAGTTCATCAGTATTATCAGACAGAATGTTTTGTATGTTTTATAAGACTTTTCGTTCTCCATTTGCCTGAATGATAATAAATAAATGTGAGCGATAAACCAATGCTCCACCCAATGGGAATAGCCCACCAGATCCCGGTAACGCCAATCTGTCCGGCCAAAAGGTAAGATGCCGGGATGCGTATAATCCACAGGGAAATCAGCGTAATGAACATGGGGATTAAGGTATCACCTGCACCCCTCATTACTGCATTCACAGTAAACATGGAGGAGAACAGAATATAAAACGATCCGACAATCACCAGATAATCATTACCGATATTGATTACCTCCTGATCAGGTGTAAAAAATCCCATCATATTCTTGCCGAAAAGGATAGCCAGCAAACTAAACAATAAAGAGATACCTGATGTTATAAGCCAGGTTGCTTTCAATCCTGCTTTTATCCGTTCGGGTTTGTTGGCACCTATGTTTTGTCCAACAAACGAAGAGAGTGCAGCGGCAAAATTCATGGACAGCATCGAAGCAAAAGAATCAATACGGTTGGCTACACTGTAGGCAGCAATTGTTGATGTACCAAACTGATTAACTATCCCCAAAAGTGCAATCATACCAGCGGCGACAAACATTTGTTGAAGACCTGTTGGCAGCCCGATGCGCAAACTGGTACGAAACAATGCAATGTTGAAAATGTATTTCCGAAATCTAATATTCATAATTGGCAGCCGCTTATTGAGGTAAATAATGGCAGTAAAAAATGCTCCTGCCTGTGAAATAACTGTGGCGTAGGCAGCTCCGGCAATTCCAAGTCCGAAGACAACTATAAACAGCAAATCGAGCAATACATTGGTAATGGTGGAAACAATCAGAAAAATCAATGGTGTTTTCGAATCGCCCAGCCCTCTCAGAATAGCACTGATCCCGCTGAAACCAAAGGAAAAAACGGAACCTAAAAAGTAGATTTTAAGATAAAGTCCGGCCTGAGGAACTACCTCATCAGGAAGACCAGTGAGCCTGAAAATGGGATTGCTGAAACTTGTGCCAACAATAGTTGCAAAAATCGAGGCAAAAAAGAGAATGATGTAGGTAGTGTCAATGGCTTGCTTTACTTTCTCAAGATTACGGGCACCATAATATTGTGAAATGATGATGGTAAAACCCATGCTTAACCCAATGATTAAAGAAATAATCAGGAAAATTATAGGAAAAGAGGCTCCTACGGCTGCCAGAGCTTCCTTGCCAATATAGTGCCCTATTACAATGCTGTCCACAACATTGTAAAGCTGCTGAAACATATTGCCATACACCATGGGCATGGCAAATTGCCTGATTAACTTTCCTTCAGGTCCAACAGTAAGGTCTTTCATCGGAGACAGGCCACTAATAGATTATTGGTTGCGAAGCTGCAAAAGTAAATAAAAGAATAATCGAGATAAGTTGTTTGAATTCCAACAAGTTAAAAAATAAAGTCCTGAAATGGAAATGCCAGGTTTTAATAGGTGTAATAAAGGGAAAACATTTAGTAATAGAAGTAATTTAACTCGATAAACGGAATATTTTAATGCGTATTAAAACCTAGGAAAAACTATGTCTATTTTTTTTTAAAACTTACTAACAACGTACTAATACCGAAGAAACTTTCAAGATTTATCCCAAGTTATTACAGGAACAAATGACGGGGGTAATTCTGTTCCAATGATGAATCGGCAAAACAGGAATCACATCTGTTTTATTTATTATGAAGGGGTAAAGCAGAATATTCTTTTGTTTTATCGGGAAAAAATCAATCAGATGAACACAGGTTAATTAGCTTACTAACGAAATGCTGAATAAATTGGGCAGGGGAAATGTCTGGAGAAAGGTTTTTTATACATTTGCCTGCAAACAATACTCTTTCAGTAATTTCATGCACAACAAAGATTCACAGTATCAAATGGTCCGGTCGAATCTCCTTCTTGTTCTGACAGCAATAATCTGGGGATTTGCTTTTGTGGCGCAGCGTGCGGGTATGGAGCATGTCGGGCCTTTTACATACAATGGAATCAGATTTTTATTGGGAAGTTTGTCGTTGTTGCCTTTGTATTATTTCACAAAAAGACATGAAAAGCAATCAGCAGCCGGATCGGTCAGTTGTAAAAGATATACCCTCAATGGCGGATTGTTGGCTGGAGTAGTTATGTTCTTTGCAGCCTCTTTTCAGCAGGTAGGAATAGTTTTTACCACTGCCGGAAAAGCTGGTTTTATCACTGGATTATACGTGATTTTTGTCCCTGTTTTCGGGATGCTCTTCGGACAAAAGACAAAAATCAATATCTGGATTGGAGCTGTTATTGCTGTCGTCGGACTTTACTTTTTGAGTATCAACGGCAGTTTAAAAATTGCAATTGGAGACATGTTGGTTCTGATTAGTGCCCTGTTTTTTGCGGTTCATATTCTGATTATTGGTTATTTTTCAAAAAGAGTTGATGTTATAAAGCTTTCATTACTTCAGTTTACTGTATGTTCTTTATTGAGTTTATTAGTTGCTGTGATTACCGAAAGTTTTCAAACAAAAGCGATTCTGGAAGCCGCACTTCCCATCATTTACGGAGGAATATTTTCTGTTGGGATTGCTTACACATTGCAGGTTAGCGGACAAAAACACGCTCATCCTTCATCTGCTTCCATCATTCTAAGCCTTGAATCGCTGTTTGCAGCCATAGGTGGCTGGTTGATTCTGGGAGAGAAAATGACAACCGGAGCAGTATTAGGGTGTATTTTGATGCTCACGGGTATGATCCTTGCACAGATAAGTTTCACAAGAAAAAAACTGTTTGCATTCCCTCTCAAACAGGAAAATCATCTGAAAAAATAGTGGTAATTTTGTCGGCAAAAGCAGCAGCCTGTTCTGTCACTGCTTTTGCTTTCATGCAAAAGGGGAGGAAAGTCGGGACAACGCAGAGCGCCATACTTCCTAACAGGAAGGTCCCGTGAAAACGGGAACAGCAAGTGCCACAGAAAACAACCGTCCCGCCTGTGCGGGATAAGGGTGAAAACGTGAGGTAAGAGCTCACGCACTGCAGTGGTGACATTGCAGCGGGGTAAACCTTATGGGTTGAAAGGCCATGTATATCACGGTTCTGCATCAGCAGAATGAAGGTTGCTCGCCCAAATGCCGCTTAACCGGCATGCCGTGAGGGGTAGGCCGTTAGAGCCATGCTGTGAAGCCTGGCCCAGACAAATGACAGAAACTCCTGCTCCGGCAGGATGACAGAATCCCGCTTACAGGGCTGCCGCTTTTTTTATGAAACATTCCTTCTTTATTAATACCCCGTTAAATGGACGACAAAAAGAAATCCGGATTACTTTACAGATCAGTTTTTCTGAAAGTACATTCGAAAGTTTTCGCACGTTATTACTCTCCGTTTATCAATGATGTAATTTTACCCGTGCCGGTTACGGTAAGCCTATGCATTGCCCTCGTACAGGCTACATAAAGCAAATGTCTGTCCATTTCGGTGGAATAATTTTCGGGTGTACAAAAAGGAACGATAACCTGATCGAACTCAAGTCCTTTAGCCAGCCAGGGTGTGGTGATGTGAACCCCGTTGAAAAACGATATACTTTCATCAGTTAACAAACTGGTTTTTAATCCTCCAATTTCAAGTATTTCGTGAAGTAAATCAGCTTGTTTTTGGAATTTGCAAATGATTCCCATCGTATTGAAATTGCTTTGACTGAATTGGTTAATTTCCTGTATTATAATCTCAATTTCTTCTTTTTGGTTGTTGGAGGTAAATGCTTTGGGTGCCGGTCCATGTCGGTGTACAGCATTTATTTTTTCGTTAAACTGGATTTTTTGTACAAAAGCGGTAATTTCAAATGTAGAGCGGTAACTTGTAAACAATTCCATGATGGTTGCTTCGGGAAAAACATTACCAATATCTTCCGCACACGAACTGCTGTATGGATTAACTGACTGAAATCTGTCGCCAAGCAGGGTTTTATTGCAGGAGAACAATTTGGCAATCACGCTATACTGCACAGGAGTATAATCCTGCATTTCGTCAACAAGCAGGTGCTTTACATTTGTGTAGGGTTTAATTCCCTCAAGAAGAATGTTAAGGTAGATCATCGGAAAAACGTCGGCGAATTCATAGGTTGTTCCTTTTAACATTTGGAGAAGTTCAGGTTTGCCCAGCCAGTCATAAAACTCTTTGTAAAGTTTTCTCAGGTTGGTGTTAACAAACATACTGTCAATAGCTTTTTTGATCTCGTTTCGTTCTTTGGCAGTCACGTCATAATTGTAGAAAATTCTGATATTGTCCGCTGTATCTTTCACAATGGCCGGCAACCTCTTCATCAGTGGCAGCCTGTGATAAGCCTTAAAACGTTCTTCAAAAAACCAGGCGGGAACAGGATATTTTTTCACAACAATGTCGCGGGGTGTAAAGCAGTTGTTTTCGATATGAAGCACAAATTCATTCAGTTTGGTCACAATTTCATGCGAAGCCTTGAATCGAATCCGCGAAATAAAGTCTTCATCTGGTTTTTCGAGCAAACGGGTTATTTGTTCTGAAAACAACTGAAATTTTACTTTGTGCTGAAGGATTTCACCGGCAAGGTCTTCCATACCGGTTTCTCTTATTTTCTGTTCGCCGAGTTCAGGCAGTACATTCGAAATATAATCGGCAAAAACCTTGTTTGGTGAAATAATCAGGATATCGTTTGAATTGATGGTTTGGGGGTTTCGGTAAAGTAAAAATGCGATTCGGTGAAGAGCAATGGATGTTTTGCCCGATCCGGCTACTCCCTGAATAATAAGTACAGGAGCTTGCTCATTACGTATAATCAGGTTCTGATCACGCTGAATTGTGGCTACAATGTTTTTCATCCGGTTATCGGAGGTTTGCGCCAGTTCTTTTTGCAAAATATCATCCTGAATGTTGAGTGCATTCTCGATCATAAACTCCATTTTTCCTTCCCGGATACGATATTGCCTCTTCAGGGTGATCTCTCCGCTGGTATTGCCAGATGGAGCAGCAAGGATTGCCGGACCAGTTTCGTAATCGTAATACATTGCAGATACTGGTGCACGCCAGTCATATATCAGGTTGATATTATGCTCATTGTCGTAAAAAGAATGAATGCCGATATAAATTGGAACCGGTAAATCGTCGTCATCAGGCTTAAAATCAATACGACCAAACCAGGGTGTTTTCAGAAGCCGGAACAATCGTTTTCTTTTGGCATCCACTTTTTCACCGATCAGGATGGTTTGGGTAATCGACTTTCGAACAGCAAGTTTTTCCATACGATCCATGCTGTCCCTGTTTTCCCAGAAATATTCCTTGAATTCGGCAACATCTTTTTTATGTTCGCTTACACTTTGGCTTGTATCATCAATTTCGGCGGTGATGCGTTGTTTGATAACCTCCAGATAGGTCCGCTCATTCTGCTCAGTAGGGTTAAATACTGTTGTATTCATTTCGGATCAGCTGTTTTGGTAATAACAGCCTGCAAAGGTAGGGAAATTGATTGCTGATTAAACTTGGTCCAGCTCTGTTTGAAATCCTACAGCAAAATGCCGTAAAAAGTATTTCACGGCAGATAAATGAGATTCGTTGGTATTTATTCGATGATTCAAAGTGATGAAGTTTGATTGAGTAAAAAGTTTTATCGGGCAGTATTTTTGATATTAAAATGAATACAAGAAATCAAAAGAGTGCGCAGTTTTTCGTTTGATTTGATAGCCGTTAACAGACAATTTAATAATTTTGTGGAGAAAAAAATGAATACCATGAATAAGAAAATCTTTCCGGTTTTTATGTTTTTATTTCTGTTTGGATTTACATCCTGCCTTGATGACGAAGTTCTTGAAATGCTCGATCCACGAAGTGATTTTCTGGGCACATGGGTCGTCAGCGAATCATGCGTGCGACTCAATTATGAAGTGGAAATTGTGGCTGATCCCGACAACGAACTGAGAGTGTTGTTGTATAATTTCGCTCTGACCGGGCCAGGATACGATCCTGCTTATGGAAATGTAGTTCTGAATAAAATAAACGTTCCGGAGCAAATTATTGGTGATAACTGGAAAGTAAGTGGCAGTGGGACATTGCAGGATGATGGCTCCATTTCATGGAGCTATTACATCGAAATTGCCGGGGATGGTTCCAATTGTGAAGCTGATTACGAAAAACCATGATTAGTTTAGGTTTTTAGTGGTTTTGGCAGCAGAGAAATGGTTTTTTGTCTAAAAAGATTCAACTATGCTGGTGAGAAGCTTCACGATAAGCGAACGCACATAATCCTGCTCCCCCTCGTAATTGTTGACCATAACTACAAATGCAGCTTCCCGACCTTTTGTGGTTGTAAAATAGCCTCCATAGTTTAACATCCTGTCCATAGATCCGGATTTTGCTTTCAGGTTTTCAATAAGCACCGTTTCAGTGCCGAAATTTATCAGATTTCCTGAAACACCTGAAACCGGTAATGAATGGATGAAAGAGTCATGATTTACACTTTCTTTTTTCATATAGCGCAACACATAAGCCAGTTGTTCAGCGGTAATTCCGTTGACAGGAGAAAGTCCGCTGCCATCTTTAAGGAAAATTCCTCCTGTGGGCATTCCTTTTTTAGCCCAAAAATCCAAAATGTAGTTACAGCCATTTTCAACTGAAGGATTGCCATTGAGCAATGAAAGATGAAGCAAGAGTGTTTCAGCATAAAGGTTTATGCTTTTGGAATTGGTAATGCGCACTATTTCTTCCAGAGTTGGGGATTGAAATTTGCTCAGGATCACTTTTTTGTCTGTTGAAGAAGAATAAATCGAAACAGGACCACCTGACACAACGATATTTAGTTCAATGAGCTTTTCGCGGAGCAGTGCTGCAGCAAGCAAAGCCGGATCGGGTACTGAGCCTTTTATGGTAAAATTTGAACGTCCGGCCGGAACAGTACCCCGGATAATCCGCCTGTCGGACAGATAAGACCCGTAAATGTAAGCATTGTCGCGGTTATCTCCGGACGCTGAAACCTGATTATTAAAAGTTATCCCGGGAATTTCCGGAGAAATACCGGTAATAACAGCCGGTTGATTAATTCCGTCCAAAGTAGAGAACGATATCAGGTAACTGTTGTCATTTACAGCTAATCCATTCGCACATGCTCCGTAATAGTTGCCAATATCTTCCCAAATCCATGAATCGGGGATAGTAACTTCTCCAAAAATGGAAGCATCACCCGTAATTTCCCCTTCAATCCTGTTAATGCCAGCTTTTTTAACAGTTTCAGCCATTTTTCCAAAAACATCCCCATGATGTTCGGTAAAATACCGGCTACCCAATGTCGGGTCTCCACCTCCGGAAACTACCAGATTCCCATGCAGGGTTCCCTGATTATCAATATAGCCGGTGTAGCAAAGTTCGGTGGTAAAAGTATGTCCGGGTGACAGAGCTTCGAGAGCGGTAGCAGTAGTAAGCAACTTTAGTGTTGAAGCGGGAATCAGTGTCAGGTTGGGGTTGTATTCAATCAGG
>ERZ795053.878-NODE-878-length-38361-cov-18.002350_pt1 | contig 38361 bp, 31 predicted proteins | sample MGYA00375137_ERZ795053 | MGnify/ENA primary metagenome ERZ795053 (study PRJEB30182, sample SAMN05720284) | activated sludge metagenome | isolation source: Anaerobic digester | place: Hong Kong | collected 2014-12-17 ... | reverse complement strand
AAATGATTTATCTGTTAAATCCCTGCCAACCTCCTGCCCCAAATTCCCATCTTTTACCCAGGAAACTTACCTTTATTGCCATACCTGAATGCTGATGAAAAAACTAGTACCCACCCTCCTGTTCTCCCTGATCTCTCTGGCCTTGCTGGCCAATCCGACCGACTCCATCTTTCAGTACACCCTGCAGCTGAAATCCAATACGGATCAGATCGATTTCAATGACCGCATCAGTCTGCTGTACTTTGTTACGGACAGCATTGGAGATAAGAATGATTATGTGGTCAAGATCCAGGGATACTGCAGCCGCGATAACAAACTGAAAAAAGCATCGGCCTTTGCACAGGAAAGAGCTGACGCCGTCAAGGCAACACTCATTGACAATGGCTTCTTCGATTACCAGATCATCTACTGCGATGGTAAGGGCGGACCGGATATCAACGAAGACAAGGTTTGGCTGACCTTTTTCCCCAGAACCATGAAAAAGGAGCAGATAGCCGCCTATGAACAGGAACTTGCCAGACAAGCCAGATACGTATATGTCAAAGATTCCCTGCAGGCCGGCGACCTCCAGCCGGGCAAGATCTATATCATGGAAAAGCTGACCTATGAACAGGGAAAACGCAGTTTCAGCCGTGAGTCACTGCCCTATGCCCTCAACCTGGCACGGGTCCTGGCAGCTGATACCACCCTGGCAGTAGAGGTCAGAAGCCATATGTGCTGTCCCGAGATCAATACCCCCGATGGCATGGACATCATCAGCAAGAAAAAAGAATTGTCCAAGAACCGGGCCCGTGAGCTGTGCGGATTCCTGGTCAAGAAAGGTGGACTTACCGGTACCCGTCTGAAACCTGTCGGACTTGGAGCGACCGAACCGCTTGTAGAGGAAAAGGATGATGCCTCCAAGAAGAAAAATGAACGGATAGAACTGGTGGTCACGAAATATGTTCCTCCGGCAGCCAAATAATAGCGTGTTATTTCGAATAAATTATTGCTTAATTTATAGTCCTTTCCTGACTGGTGCAGGGTCATAGTGGTCATCACTGTGATTTTGACTCCTGACCGGGCGAATGAGATAAGCACAAACCCAGCACTTTTACCCCGGCGATATCAGAGTGAATAGAGACCATTCCCGACTGTTTTGGGAGCGATCAACTGATGGCGGGGTAACCTGGCAAACAGCCTTCGACGGTACCTATCGCAGAAAATGAACTTTTCATTTCCTTCTTGTTTCTCTCCATATACCTTTGTCTTATGAAAGCGATACGCCTGTGGTTGTGGACCGGTGCCTTCATGGTGCTGTTACAGGTCATGCTGGGAGGTATCACCCGGCTGACGGGTTCCGGACTGTCCATCACCGAATGGGATGTGCTCATGGGCGCACTGCCCCCAATGAATGCAGAACAGTGGAACGAGGCTTTCGACCAGTACAAACAGTTTCCGCAATATGAGCTGGTGAACAGCGACATGGACCTGCCTGGTTTCAAAAGCATCTTCTGGTGGGAATATATCCACCGCAACTGGGCCCGACTCATCGGCCTCGTTTTCCTGATCCCTTTCCTGTATTTCTGGTTCTCCGGCAGGCTGAACAAAGCCATGCGGAACCGGTTCCTCGTGGTCTTTCTTTTAGGTGGTCTGCAGGGTTTCATGGGCTGGATCATGGTGGCCAGCGGACTGATCGATAAACCCTGGGTGAGCCCCTATAACCTGACCATGCATCTCCTGCTTGCTTTGCTGGTGTTTCTGTACCTGATCTGGCTGGCTCTGTCCATGCGCAAGAAACCTGTTCCGACAGACCATCCGGTTGCAGCAAAACACATTCGCTGGGTGCTGGGTATCATCGTCGTGCAGATCGCATTCGGTGGTTTCATGGCAGGCACCAAAGCCGGCCTGCTGTTCCAGACCTGGCCATTAATGAACGGCACGGTCATCCCCCCCAATGCATTTCATGGAGCCAACGCCATGGCAGCGATCTTTGATAACCCCACCACCATCAACTTCGTCCACCGTACCCTGGGCATCCTGGTGTTCCTCGCGGTCGGGATATTCTGGTTGCAGAACCGTCGTTTCAGTGCCCCATCCATGCGCAGGCTGGAGCATGCACTGCTACTGATGGTGTTCCTTCAATTCCTGCTTGGGGTCACCACCCTGCTGCTGGCATCCACCCATATTCCGGTATTCTGGGGTGTGGTACATCAGCTGGGTGCGTTCATCCTGGCAGGGATCGCCACGGCCATTCTTTACTATGCCAGACCAAGAAAACCTCTTATCGGTTAAGCCCTCCGGCAGCCTTCCGTATATTTGCAGCAAATACCTGCTGTGAAAGGAATCATACTGGCCGGTGGATCCGGCACCCGTCTCCACCCGATCACCCTGGCCATCAGCAAGCAGCTGATGCCCATCTATGATAAGCCCATGATCTACTACCCGCTCAGTACCCTGATGATGGCGGGCATCAACGAGATCCTGATCATTTCCACTCCTTATGACCTGCCCGGTTTTCAGAAGCTGCTGGGTGATGGTTCCAGACTGGGTTGCAGCTTCAGTTATGTGGAACAACCCAGTCCGGACGGGCTGGCACAGGCTTTCACTTTGGGTGCCGATTTCATAGGTAAAGACAAGGTAGCTCTTGTGCTGGGGGATAATATCTTTTACGGGGTCGGGTTGGGAGATCTTCTTTCCAACAACAATGATCCTGACGGAGGTATCATCTATGCTTATCACGTAAGCGATCCGGAACGTTATGGTGTGGTGGAATTCGATGCCGATAAAAAGGTCATTTCCATTGAGGAAAAACCTGCAGCTCCTAAATCCAACTTTGCGGTTCCCGGCCTCTATTTCTACGACAATGAAGTAGTGGACATTGCCCGCAACCTGAAGCCTTCAGCCCGCGGTGAATATGAGATCACCGATGTGAACAAGGAATACCTTCGCAGAGATAAACTGCGTGTTACGGTGCTACCAAGAGGTACAGCCTGGTTTGATACAGGCACCTTCGACAGCCTCATGCAGGCCAGCCAGTTCATCCAGGTGATCGAACAGCGACAGGGTCTGAACATCGGCTGTATAGAAGAGATCGCCTACAGAAAGAAATTCATTGATGCAGCCCAACTGGAAGCCATCGCCCAGCCACTTATGAAGAGTGGTTACGGTCAATACCTTATGCGTCAACTGAAACGATGAAAACCTGTAAGGTACTGGTAACCGGAGGATGCGGATATATAGGCAGCCACACTGCCATCGATCTGCTGAAACAGGGCTTTGAAGTAGTGTCCATAGACAGTCTGGAACGTTCACAGGCCTTTGTGGCCGGACGGGTAGAAGAGATCAGCGGAAAACCGTTTCATCAATACTCTTTCGATTGCCGCGATGAAGCTGCAGTGCGGAAAGTTTTTGAACAGCACCCTGATATCAGCGGTGTCATTCATTTTGCAGCCTATAAGTCTGTCGGCGAATCAGTAGAACACCCGTTGCGTTATTTCGACAATAACCTGAACTCGCTGATCACCGTGTTGAGGGTGGCAGAGTCTTTCCATGTACAGCACTTTGTATTTTCCTCAAGCTGCTCGGTCTATGGTAATGCGGCTTCCCTTCCGGTAACTGAATCCACACCGCTGGCAGAACCTGAATCGCCCTATGGCAGAACCAAGCTCATGAGTGAACAGATCATTCATGACTACAGTCTGCACAGCAGGATGCGTTTCACCGTACTGCGCTATTTCAATCCGGCGGGTGCCCATGACAGTGGCAGGCTGGGTGAGATCCCCTTCGGGAAGCCCGACAATCTGGTTCCGGTCATCACCGAAACTGCCATCGGCAAAAGACCGGCGCTGACCGTTTACGGCGATGATTACCCTACCCGCGATGGCTCCTGTCTGCGTGACTACATCCATGTGATGGACATTGCTTCAGCCCATACCAAAGCATTGCAATACCTGCTGGAAAACAAGCAGAAAGAAAAGGTGGAGATCTTCAACCTGGGAAGCGGAGAAGGCATCACCGTACTGGAGATGATCCACGCCTTTGAAAAAGTAAGTGCTACTGAACTCAACTATCTTCTGGGTGACAAAAGACCGGGAGATGTGATCGCCATCTACGCAGATAACAGCAAGGCAAGATCATTACTGGGATGGACGCCCGTTCGCACCACAGAAGACATCATGCGTTCTGCCTGGGCCTGGGAGAACCGGATGCGGGAAGAAAAGATTAAATAATGAACGGGGAAGAAAATCTTCCCCGTTCTTATTTCAGGGCAATATCAATGCTGAATGATCAGTTGTTCATTCTGCATCAAGCCATTTTCACTTACCAGGCTTACCATATATACTCCGGCAGCCATATTGCTGACAGGTAGCGATACGATCTGATTACCTTCTGATATCTGAATGACCTCTCTGTATACCAGCTCGCCTTGAATATTAGCAATCAATAATTCAGCAGTGGTATTGTCAGATGAGCCGATCTGAATATAAGCATTCTCAGATGCAGGATTTGGATACAAATCCATTTCCCATACTGCATTGGCAGCAAGCCTGCAGTTGACCTTCACATACACGAAACTCGATCTTCTCGCACAACCATCCTGGGTCAGTACGACATGATATTTACCAGTCGTACCTGCATCATAAGTGCTGGAGTTAGCTCCCGGAATCGCCACATTATTCTGGTACCACTGATAGGATGCTGTAGGTGAATACGGTGCTTCAAGTGTGGTCAGATCTCCATCACAAATATAAATAACTCCTGTTGTGATCAGGTTGAATGGGAGTACAACTCCGACCAAGATGTCTTCTGAAACCACCGCCGGACAAATACCATTGTCTGCAACGCACGTGTATAATCCCGGCATATCTGCTATATAAGCCGTGCTGGTGGCGCCTGCTAACTCCACTCCATTTCTATACCACTGAATATCTCCTCCACTGGCACTTACTTCAAGAGTAGTTGCACCTTCATAGCACAGTTTTTCCATCAATGGCGACAATACTTCTACAACTGGTGATACAGATTCAGTCACTACGACAGGCCCGGCATTTGATTCGCATCCTTCTGTACTTGTAACTGTTACTGAATAGCTTCCGGCACCCACTTCAATTCCGGCTGTTGATTCCAATGTACTCCACAGATAAAAATCACCGCCTGAAGCAGTCAGATTGACCGTTTCTCCTTCACATAGTTCAGTAGGACCATCGGCTGTGATCTCTGCCACGGGTAGTGGGTTCACTGTTACCGTGATTGTATTGGAGGTCTGTTCTCCATTCTCACAATAGTAATCGCCGGAAGTGGACACCACTATCGAAACAGTTGTTTCTCCGGTACTCCATAAATTACCCTCAGCAAGATTGGCGGTCAGGGTCACGCTTCCACCTTCACAGAATTCCACCGGGCCATCAGCAGAGATGACGAGTTCTTCTGTACAGATATTGACCATTACATCGGCAGCAGCAGAGGTGTTATCACAGCCTTCTGCAGTATATACGGTAACTGTATAGCTGCCTGTTTCAGACACCACGATCGAAGAAGTGGTCTCACCTGTGCTCCACAGATAGCTATCGCCGGCAGAAGCAGTTAACGTTACCGATTCTCCATCGCAGAATGTTGTGGGCCCGTCAGCAGAAATACTTGCCACGGGGGCTGCATAGACCGTGACATTTACATCTGAAGATGTTGCACTGCAACCCAGTGTGGTCACTTCTACATTATAAGAACCAGCAGCTGATGCAGAGATAGATGCAGTTGTTTCACCGGTGCTCCAGAGATATGAATCGCCGGCTGAAGCGGTAAGTAGTACACTTCCATCTTCACAAAATTCGGTCGGGCCATCAGGTGTGATAGTAGCCACAGGTATGGGGTTCACGGTCACATCCACTGCATTAGATATATCTGTACATCCGTTTACGTCTGTTATGGTTACTGAGTAACTGCCTGTTGCATCCACATCAATGGAAGAGGTTGTTTCGCCGGTACTCCACAGATATTCAGAAGCAGCTCCTGCATCCAGTGTTACCGCTTCTCCCTCACAAAGCGTAGTAGCACTAAGCGGAGTTACTGAAGCAACTGGATTCTCCCACACAGTGATCGCAACCGGGTCTGAAATGGCAGAGCAAGTTCCTTTGAACAGCTCCACACTATAATCGCCGGAAGTGGTTACTTCAATGGTAGGAGTGGACTCACCAGTACTCCAGAGATATGCATCCGGGGCATCAGAACTGATACTCAGTGTCACACTACCACCTTCGCAGAATTCTGCAGGACCATCCAGATCGATCACAGCCAAGGGGTTAGGCTCTACTTCTATGTCAACGATATTGGAGGTACGCACACAGCCATCGCCATTATCAATAGTAAGTGAATAACCACCTGTAATATCTGCAGCGTTGGTTTCTGTAGTAGAGCCATCACTCCATAAGTATGACAGGTGATGATCTTCCGTAAACAATAACACAGATTCTCCTTCACAGAAGGTAGTGATTCCTTCAGCCATAATGACCACGGTATCCGGACAGTAATTGTTGGTAAGGGTATATCCGCTGTGATAGGTAGTTGAATAATGTTCAACCAATATATAATATGTTCCGGCATCCAACCCGGTTTCTGAAACCTGACACTCGCCATAGGCTTCATCACTGTCAAGGTTGGTTCCGGAGCTACTCTTGAGATATAGCCTGTGATACATGACAGGATCAAAGGTCAGGGTAGCAGACAAGTCTCCTGGTTGATTTAGCACTAACTCATAGTAATCGTATTCATCATAGGTAGCTCCGTTATAGCGGAATCCTATATGACCTTCCGCAGATGAATTGGTAAGCATAGGCTGTGCTACCGGTATTGAATCATTGTCTTCCATGTCATTTGCTTCAGCCGGTGGGGTGACCAGGTTGGTCAAGCTGTAACCACTGAAATAGGTAGTTGAATAGTGTGACATGCGAATATAGTATGTACCTGCAGCCAGTCCTTTCCGAACAACCGTTTGGGTTGTATAAGCACTATTGGAACCCAGGCTCGTTGTTCCGTTGGAATCGTAAAGTGTAAGGGTATGGTACTGCCCTGTATTATTTTCAGCAGTAATGGTAAGTGTACCGTCCTGGGTCGTTACTACCTGATACCAGTCATCCTCATCAAATCCACCCACATCATACCGGTGACCGATATGTCCATACATGGTACTGTTTTCATCCATAACCATGGCATCTGTATATACATCATTAGGCTCAGCGTCATTGTCATATTCTGTCATAGCCACTGCATTGTATAATGTATAAGGGCTGTAATAAGTGGTTGAGTAGTGCTCTACCCGTACAAGGAATGTACCGGCAGCAAGTCCGGCCTTTGTCACAGAGATCGAATCATAACCCCCAGTTGAAGCCAGATTGGTCACTCCGTCTGCAGCATACAGGTATAGCCGGTGGTACATGCCAACAGAATAAGCTAATGAAACTGTCACATCACCATCGCTGGTGGTTGTAAGTTCATACCAGTCATCTTCGTCATAGCTTCCTCCATTATACCGATAACCAATATGCCCCTGTGTGCTTCCATTCTCAGGCAGAACAAGTGCTTGAGTAGAGACATCATTTGGTTCTGCATCGTTAGGGATACCTGTGGATGTAAGTGAATTTGTGAGTGTATATCCTCCGTAGTAAGTAGTTGAATAATAGTGTACACGGATATAATACACACCGGCAGCTACACCATTTCTGGTAACGCTAACCAGATCAGAAGCTGAAGCTGAGCCCAGCGAAGTCACTCCATTTGAATCATAAATGGATAGATTAAAATAGGAACTGGGTTCAATATCCAGCGTCACATTCAGATTACCATCTTCTGTCGTGGTGACCTGGTACCAGTCTATCTGATCCAGTGCGCCACCATTATAGCGGTAACCTAAATGGCCGTCTGCTGAACTATTTTCTGCCAACACCAAAGCATCTGTATATACATCATTTGGTTCAGCATCCTGACCATAACCATTCGTTATGACCTCGGGCACCAGTTCATAGCTGCAATCTGTTGCGGCACTGTAGTACTGAATTCGCATGAAGTAGTCGCCAGCCGCCGCCTTATTGTACTGAAATGATGCCGTAGTTCCAGCCGGAACTACAGTTGCACTGGACAGTATTGTTGTACCGTCATTGTCCAGCAGGTATATATTAGCATGACCCGATCCAGTAATAGCGTAATTAATGCGGATGATACCATCTTCAGCGGTTGTGAATGAGAACCAGTCAAAGTCCAGATCTGCCCCAAGCACAGAGCCGGTCACGCTGTCATTCACAGCCACTGCATTAGCAGTACCTGAAGTGTTATTGGATTCGGTCTCAGCAATAGTAGTGGCATAAGATAATATCGGTGCTGCGATCAGTATCGCAGACAGCAGGATTGGTAGGCGCATGTTTTTCATTTTGGGTTTCATAAACAGAATCCCAAATCTATCGGTATCCATGCTCCTGCCATACTACTAATTCTTGCAGGTACCGGTTAAAAACGTGTTAAATCAACTTTTCCCGTATGGCTTTGGACACTGCCTCACCTAGGCTGTGCACATGGAGTTTCCTGTAGATGTTGCGCACATGGAAATTGACGGTATGGTAACTGATGCCCTGGTTTTCAGCAATCATCTTGTAACTGAATCCTTCTACCAGATCGCGTAATACAGCACTCTCTTTTTCTGTAAGGTCGATGCTGTTAGCAGGTTCCGGGGTGTTCTGTTTTGCAAAAAAGGCCAGGACCTTGGCGGCTATCTCTGGTGTCATTGGCGCACCTCCGTCATGCATCTCACTGATGGCCTCCAGTAACTTGACCGGTGGTGTTTTCTTTAACAAATAACCTGTGGCTCCTGCCAGGATGCTTTCAAAAACTTTCTCATCATGATCAAAGACAGTCTGCATCATAACCGGGAGGTTGGGGAAAGCCCCCTTCAGTATCCTGACCGCTTCAATTCCGTCAATTCCCGGCATATCAATATCCATGATGACCACATCGGGCTGTGCATCATGGAGCTCTGCCACGAGGTTGCCGGCATGTTCATAGGATCCGCAGCAGACATATCCCTCGGTAGTTTTCAGCAATAACTCCACTCCATCCCGCCGGATGTCATTATCGTCAAACAGAGCTACCCTGATCTCCTTCATGATCCTAAATTAATTCATTCATATTTCTGATCTTCTACCAGATCTTGCGGGTTCCGGCCGGAAAACATAAGCTGACCAACACACCGTCGCCTGGCTGGCTTGTTATTTTCAGTGATCCTTTGAGTGATTCTGCCCGTTGTTGCATCGAATACAATCCATTTCCATACTGAACCGATTCCTTGTCAAATCCTTTGCCATTATCACTGATATCAACACACATCGATTCTGATTTACGGTAAAGACGGATGGTCACTTTGGTGCAGGCTGCATACTTGATGATGTTATGAAGCGCCTCTTTACAGATAAGATAGCATTCTTTGCGCTGCACTGGTGATAAATGCAAGCTGCCCAGGTTATCATCCCATTCGTAAGTGAATCTGATATTGGCGGCGCCAAGCATCTCGCCTGCCAGTTGCCTTAATCTGGCTCCCATCTGCCCGGCAGGGGCATTTCTGGGCTGCAGACTCCAAATAATATGTCCCATATTCTCCTGCATTTCAAGGCTGGCATGAGAGATCTTCTGTAACAAGCTCCGCAGTTCCTGTTGGTTCTTCTGTGAGTGATTATGTGCCACTTCGCTGTACAGATGAATAGAACTCAATGCACTTCCCACATCATCATGCAGATCGTTTGCTATCCTGTTTCTGATCATCTCGATCTGATATCTGCTTCTCTCTCTCAGGAAGATGATCAGCCTGAAAACAGATAGTGACATGACCAGACACAAGCCGTAAAACCACCAGGTTCCATACCAGGGTTTTGAAATGTCCAACAGGTATAATGTATTCGTCTCACTCCATTCACCTACCGGATTGGTCACCTGTACTTCGAGGGCGTAGCTGCCCGGAGTCAGATTTGTAAATCTGATAAATGATGTGACAGATGATTCTGTCCAATTCTCCTCAAGTCCAGTTAGCCTGTACCTGATCTTCAGTGAACCCGGATATCGAACCTGAATACCAGCCAAATTGAACTGAACGAAATTCTGGTTGTGCTTAAGGACAATACGATCAGGATATTCCTTCAGATAGATCAGAGAGTCCTGAACCAGCAATGTTTTAATAAACACATCAGGGAAACTGCGATCTGCAATCAGATCATCCTGATGAAAGGTCAGAAAATGCTTTCCGCTTGCGTAGGCAAACTGGCCGTCTGGTAACTTGATGATCCCCAGTGGTGCACTTGGGTACCAGGATTCATGGGGAATACCCTGGTATCTGAATGTTTTCCGTTTTACATCAAATATCTCGAACCCTTCCAATACAGCAGCCCACACCTTTCCCTGATCGTACAGACCTCCCAGCATGACACGGTGCAGGTCATTGCCTGGCAGCCAGGTCTGGCAGCTTCCATCTACCAACCTACCCAATCCATCAGGTGTGGTGATCCAGACACCTTTTTCAGGATCAGAGATGATGGATGTGATATAATTTGAAGGTATGCTTGCCGGGTCATCCGGATCGTGCAGAAAGCGGTCGAAGTTGTTCACAAGCCCTTCTTCACTACGCCACCTGTATAAACCCTGAGTACTGCCCAACCATACCTGACGATCTTTATCAATAGCTACATTTAGCAGCAGGCCGTCTCCAAATGATAAAGGATTCTTTTCATCCCTTACCAGAAAATAATTAACATTATCACTGACATCATATACAAGTAAACCATATCCGATAACTGCTGCCAGTACGAACTCCTTGTCCTGATCCTTATAAACGACCGGGCTTCTCACCTGAAAGGCAATCCTGCTATAATGTGATCTGTTGATGATCACAGTGTCTCTCAGGTACACTAAAGACGGTATCCAGTCAGACAACTGCTCTTTCACAGGGTCATACCAGAACAAACCCTGCTCTGATGATAGCATGAATCTGCCATCAGACAACTGTACAATACCTGTTACCTGGATGGCCTGGCCTTTAAAGTCTAATTCTACCCTTCTGAAGAAAGCATCTGCCGGTTCTTTTTTGAATATCCCTGCGCTTGAGCAGATACGCAGAGTGCCTGATGACTCTGTGAAGACTGAATAATAACTGATGTCTCTGGCTTCGTCATACGGAAGTAACTCAGCATGAATCTTCCACTGGGCCGGATTGTATCTGGCCAGCCCCTTTGTTGTTCCGATCCAGACGATGCCATTGCGATCTATCATCATTGCCAGTACCCTGTTACCGGGAATGGAATATGCATTGTTCACTTCTGACATGAAAAATCTGGACTTCATCGTCCGCTTATCAAGCAGTGCCACTCCGGTACTGTTCATTCCCAACAACAGCGTATGATCATCCAATGATTCGATACAATTGATCTGATCTTCCGCATCAAAAACTTCTGTGATCACCGGATCATCTCCAGTGCCGGAGTTTCTTTGCAGAAACAAACCGCCTTTCCATCCACTGACCCAGAGACTATCTCCTTCCGGTAAAAATTCTGCGATGGTGGTACATGGCAGATCACGGAACCTCAACACCAGCTTGCCAGTAGCATCTATTGCGGCTACCGGACCAGGTTTTAAGGGAGACAGGAAAATCTGCCCTCTGAAAGTTTTGAACCTATGTATCCAAAAAGGATCCTTGATTTCAGATCCTGCATCATCCCATCGAACGGACAGTACAGCATCAGTCACATTCTTAGCAGGAGCGATGTATCTAAACTCCATGTTCCTTGTGTGCAACAGGATCAAGGGATTGACCTCTGCTGTCAGCAACAAAACGGAGTCGTTTAGCATGACAATATCTGTAAGCCGGTTTGAAGGCAACCCGGTCTTGTTATCAGTGCTTTCCATGAGTGCGGTCCACCTGAAACCTTCCTTTGCCTGCTCATCAAAGCGGTTAAGGCCGCCATCTTTTGTAGCCACCCAAATGATCCCATCCTGATCTTCCAGTACACGAACTATATAGTTGCCGGAAATGGAATTCCTGTTCTGATTTGATTTCAAAAAATGCTCATAAGTCTGGCCATCATACCGGTTCAGGCCAAAGCGGGTACCTATCCAGATGAAGCCCCGGCTGTCTTCAAACAAGCAGGTTATGCTGTTGTTGGACAGTCCATTCCGGGTAGTGATCTGTTCAAAATAAAGATCAGGAAGTTGTGCCCGAAGGGCGGCGCAATAAAAAAGTAAGAAACAAAGTACTGACAACAGGCGCTTCATGGTAAACCGAATATACTCGCTTTCGGTCATATCTGTGAAAACCTGATCAGCTGATCTGTTGCCGGTAATGTATGTTTCGTTGAGCCAAATGTTCCAGCATGAAAGACAAGTGTGCCTCCTCTTCACCCAGGAATTCCGGCGGAAAGACCCCTTTCTTATCATACATGCCATTCAACACCAGGCGGGCAGCCCCTGTGCAGGTATAGCCAGTGGTGCGTGCCATGCTGGAAGTCTTCGTTGCGGCATCATAACGATCCAGCAGGTCATAGGTATAGGTGCGATGTGAACCGTTTTCTGTTCCCTCTATGATGACCCGCATCACAGTGAATTCTTCTTCTTCCTGCTCTAGTTTCCACATCGGGAACAGCAGTTGCGAGGTCAGGTCTATCGGTCGGATTGCCTGCCCTTTCACCAGTATGGCTTCTTTACTGAAGAACCCTGTCTCCCGCAATACCCGCATCAGTTCGATATGACCCGGATAGCGCAAAGTTCTTTCAATCATGTTCGGAATATCGGGCATGGTGCGTATCAGGCTGCGCAGTCCGTCGCTGTTGAAAGCTTCGAGGGTACCCACTTCTGCAAACTCCATGAGCTCCGGTTCGCTGAGCGCAGGCATGACCACTTCCTTTCCATCCTGCACATATCGGGCCGGGCGGGTATATTCTTCCAGTACATCGATGGGGGAAAAGGGAGCCTTATACTCATATGGCCACTGTCGGTGTTTGGGAAGTCCGCCCACCAGACAAACGAACCGGTTCACCTGCATCCGCCGATGGTGATATCCCAGCAGGATATTGTCCATTCCGGGTGCCACACCCACATCCATGATGGCAGTTACACCTTTGTCTTTTGCAAGCTGATCCAGCAGAAAAGGGTCCTCATCAAAAAAGGAAATATCACATATGTTCTTCCCTGCTTCAATAACGGTCTGCAGGGTTCTGAATGCCATGAATCCGGGTACCGCTCCTATCACAAGGTCTGCAGCAGCGATCAATTCCTGAATGGCAGCAGCATCAGACAGATCAGCCTGAATGGTATGGATACCAAAGGGCAGAAGCAGGTCCAGATTCTCCCGGCTTATATCGGCACTGGTCACCTGAAAATCCTTTGCCAGGTCAATGGCCATGGCACGTCCTACCATGCCGGCACCCAGTACAACTATCTGTTTGCTCATACGCACAAAGGTAGGAGAAAGATCATTCGAGGTCGGTACTCAGCGTATAACGGCAAATGCGCCCGTTGCCCTTATCTGCCACATAGACCACCCTGCGCAGATAAGCCACACCACTGGGTTCGTTGAAGTTGAAGGGGCCATCGCCGGCACCGCCAAAGCTGGCGATGATCTGTTTTGTTGTGGTGCTTCCCGGTGGTGGGTTCACACCTTCATAGCCCCTGCGGGTGAACTGATACAGAGAGTCCAGCTCACTGTCCACCACAAATATGTAACCGGTAAAATCAGGTGCCACATACACATCTGCAGGAGCTTCAAATCTGCCGGGTTCGTAGAGGAAACGATCGGCTTTGGTCAGGTCAAATGCTGCCAGTGCTGCATTCTCTCCATAGGTGACTCCCGCTTCCGGATCCACATTCTGCTGGATCCACAACACTTTGTACGCTGCATCTTCCGCCTCCAGGGTGATAAGAAAATCAGCCGAGGTGCTGATTCCTGCGAGCGATTGGGGTGGTGCAGCAAATCCGGCGATAGAAGAGATATTCCAGGATGATCGGAGGTTGGATGATACCGGACTCAGTCCGTTGGAATAGCCGGTGTTGTTGCCATCCTCATCAAAGAACAGAATAGTATTATCCACTCTAGCGATACCTGTCAGGTCATTTCGTGGACCGGTACGAGATACATGCAGGGTATTATCGGCCAGAGTGGTCACACCGGTGAATTCAACTGCGATATCATCTGTACCACGGAAAGAAGTGATGTTGCGGCTTTCATCGCAGAACGGATGAATAAGGGTATCAATGAACTGTACATTTCCGGTAGCCGTACCCGTCAGGTGATATACCGCAGCCAGGTTTTCAGGCGTTCCGTCGTCATCCACATCCACATCCACCCGCCCGGTCACATAGGTATGCAGCCTACGGTCCTGACATACATCTGAGGCACCCTGAATGTAAATGATGTCATGCAGATTTCCCGCCTGATCCAGCACGTTCAGCCCGTTGTCATCTATCACATAGATCATCTCATCATAACCGCAGTATATATCTACCGGATGATCAAAGCCTGTCCAGAATGGCAGCACTGGAACATAGCCCACTTCTGAAGGAATGAGTTCCGGATCGATGGCGCCTTCTTCAAAGATCTCTGCGGCTACATCATCTTTTGTTGTACCAAACAAAAAATCGCAACTGCTCAGCAGCGGAAAACAGATGAGGATGTAAGCCAGTTTCTTCATAGAGATAATTGCAGACCGATGCGGTTGACCGTTCCCAGCCTGTTCATATATTGAAATCCGTAATCCAGTTGTACCGTACCAAAATAACGCGGCACCCTGACACCGAATCCGAACGAGGGCCAGGCTGCGAGGTCAGTGGCGAACTGATACCCGCTTCGCACAAAAAGCAGTTTCTTCCAGCCGTATTCCAGTCCGATAGAATAGGTCTCATTGTTATCTGTGGGATGGTTGAGCTGGGCTGCAGCGGTGAGTTGATGGGTCTCTGAAGCCAGTGCATCCCAGGCAAATCCAAGACGAAAAATGGTGGGAACCCCAACATCTTCGGCCTGCAGGATGGCGGTGGTATCGGTGATGGACAGCACAGGTATGGAACCATCGGGCGTTGTATTGAACCCGAAATTGGTGAGTGCCACGGCAAAACGGGTCCGGGCAATACCGATATCATACCGGAAGCCCAGATCGAACAGCATGTTCTGGTTGTGCACGTCAGCAATATCTTCCCGCACATATTTCAGGGTCACACCGAAACTGAATGCATCGGTCAGTACCTGTGACCAGCTGGCGCCCAGAGCCATATTGACCGGGCGAAAGGTCATGCCGTTTCCGGCGGGCTGAAATTCTGTGGTGACCGGCATGGAACCGGCGTCAAAATACTGCAGGCTTCCTGCAAATAATGTGTTGGAGTTCAGTCGCCAGGCCAGTGCTCCGTAATACTGATTGATGGAAGCAGGATATGCAGTATGTGCCAGCATGGTGTGCCAGCGACTGGTATCCAGCTTACTCAGACCTGCTGCATTCCAGTACACGGATCCCATATCATCTGCCACAGCGAGGAAGGCCTCACCCATTCCTGCAGATCGGGCATCGGGCACCACTTTCAGAAACTGCCAGCCGGTGGTAGCGGTGCGTGAATCTCCATAGGATGGCAGCAGCTGTGCCTGTACCATTCCGGCGTAGAGGCAAAGCAGAAGAAGCCATCTCATTTTCATAGTGCAAAGAAAAGAGAAATTGCCCCGAATACAGATGCAGGCAGCAACTTTTATGCAATCTTAATGCATGACCGTAACGGAACGTGTCTGGCCCAACTGATCAGCAAGAAAGTAAATGCCGGGTGGTGTGGTAACAGGAATCTGATAACGATCTGTACCTGATACGCTTCCAGACCAGATCATTCTGCCATTCAGGTCGGTCATGGTGCAGGTGGTATTACTCTCTGTACAGTAGTTCTGGATCCATACTGATCCGGTGCTGTGGTCAGTCCCGGCCAGCCATCCGCTACAATCGGGTACCGCTGGCAGTGCAACTGTACCGCAGTCCAGAGCAGCATCCAGTATAGCAGTGACACCGTTTTCCAGTTCTACATCAGCAAAGACCCTGGTGCTGCATCCGGGAGCAGAAACACTCACATCATAGATGCCGGCAGAATGATAGCCCAATTCAAACTGACCCAACAGGTCAGCCTGTGCCGTTGCAGTGGTACCGGTCAATTCAATTGTAGCCAATGGGATGGATGCCCCGGTAACTTCATCGGTCACAACACCTTCCAGAAAGGCAGCATAAACATACTCCGGTTGCAGAACCTGCAACCCCTCCTGAATATCAGAAACGATCAGCAAACCGGATGGCAAATAAGGGTAAACCTCCCAGGCACCTTCAAAGAATGCATCAGGACCAGCAGGATTGGTATCATAGTGACCGGTTTCTACCAGCAGGCCGGGGCGGGAAGCATCGAGAATGACAACCCCCTCACTGTAATGAGAAGCTACCAGAAAATCACCCAGTACCCGTACATTGTGTGGTATGGCCAGAGCCGTATCACCATGCTTATACCGGTCCAGTTCCTGGATGTCAGTCAGATCACTGATATCAAAAGAAGTGATATATCCGTTGAATATCTCATCAGTAGTGAAAAGGATATTGCCACTGGCATCCGGCTCACAATTGTGCGTGGCCACTCCATAGGTCTCAGCATATCCCAGCGACAGGAAAGATGTTTTATCACTGATATCCAATACCTCGAACCGACCGTCATAGATCTCAGCGGCCCACATGGTATCATTGCGAACAAACGCATCATGTATATAGTGGTCTTCATACACAGCCACAAAGTCCGGGTTCATTGGATCAGTGTTCAGGTCCAGCATATAGGCTCCTGTGAGTCCAAAGACCACATTGTATCCGAACAGATAAAGTATGCCGTTCTCATCAACAAAAAGTGTATGAGCCGTAGTAAAGGGATGATCTGCTGTACCTGCATATGAGACCGTATCAATGGCGCCGGGCAGATCCTGCAGATCTACGATCAGCAGGCCGCCACCGGTCTCATTGGTCACATAGGCATAATGGCCGAATGTTTTGACTTCTCGCCAGGCACTTTCTGCACCTTCTACAAAGAATAGTTCTTCAGGGGCAGCAGGGTCAGCCAGACTCACAATAGAAAGGCCGTTGTATGCCCCTACCAATGCATACTCCGTATTGTCAGGAGCAGTGTATCCCCATAAGCTGCTGAGCTGAGAATAAGGCAATGATGACACCCATGTAATGTTCAGTTGTGCTGATACCGTGAATGACAGCAAAGAAATGGTTAAAAGTAAAACGAAACGCATATGATCTGTTTAAGAATAAAAGTATGCATAGTTTATCTGCTTTATGTTATAGTATTGTCAGATCATGACCTATATCCTGCCCCCATCACTCGATGCATATATAGAACAGCACAGCAGCAAACCGGACGAACACCTGCAGCAGCTGGACCGCGAAACCCACCTGAAAGTACTCCAGCCACGCATGCTGAGCGGAGCAGTGCAGGGAAAATTCCTGGAATTCATCAGCACGATGATCAGGCCGAAACGCATCCTGGAGATCGGCACCTACACGGGTTACAGCGGCATCTGTATGGCGAAAGGACTGGTGGAAGGAGGGACGATCACCACCATAGACATCAACGAAGAACTCAGCTCCATGGTGCGTCGCTATGTGGATGCAGCAGGACTCACAGAAAAATTCGATATCCGGACCGGAGATGCCACCCGGATCATCCCGGAACTTTCCGGACCATTTGACCTCGTTTTCATTGATGCAGACAAACGCAACTATTCCAGATACTATGAACTGGTCATAGATAAGGTGCCTGCGGGCGGATGGATCCTGGCAGATAATGTACTATGGAGCGGAAAAGTGGTGGAAGAAGCCACAGACAAGGACACTACGGCCATCAGAGCATTCAATGAACTCGTGCAGGCCGATGAACGGGTAGAAAATGTGCTGCTTTCTGTTCGTGATGGCATCATGATTGTTCGGAAAAATGGATAAAGCACATTTTTTTATGGATAATAGCCAAATGCCCCAGGCGTTTCTACAAGTAGTTTTGAATGGGCTTCTATGCCTGCAATACTATGAAGAATACACTGTTGGCATTTACCCTGCTGACGGGGCAGTTCTCACTGTTTCCCGGCGATCCGAATGAGGCGGTACTGGCCTACATTGAACGCTACCGGTATATCGCGGTAGAAGAAATGATCAACCATGGCATACCTGCCAGCATTACCCTGGCGCAGGGCATACTGGAATCAGGAGCCGGACGCAGTCAGCTTGCCTCTGAATCCAATAATCACTTCGGCATCAAATGCCATGATGGGTGGGATGGTGAAAGAGTCTATCATGATGATGATGCCAAAGGAGAATGTTTCAGAAAATATTCCAATCCGGAAGAGTCCTATCGTGACCATTCCATGTTCCTGCTTACCCGGCAGCGTTATGCAGGTTTGTTCGAACTGGATCCCAATGATTACAAAGGCTGGGCCAAAGGGCTGAAGGCAGCCGGGTATGCCACCAATCCGCAGTATGCTGACAGGCTCATTGCCCTGATAGAAGACTATAAACTATATGAATATGACGAGCTCAGCCCAGACCAGCTGCTGGCCATGGAAGAGCATAAGAAAGTTGATAAGAGCAAGGAAGAGAAGAAGAGTGATGCAGATAAAAAAGATGCCACCAATCAAACTACCGCTGTTTTCTACTACAACCGCATTCCAACGGTAGTGGTCAACCCCGGTGAAACACTTGAGCTCCTGTCTGAAAGACATAACATCCGCATGAAACGTCTGTTGGAATACAACAACATGACCGGAACAGAAAAACTGGAACCGGGTACGTACGTTTACCTGCAACCCAAACGCAAAAAAGGCCTCACCAAATACCATAAGGTAGAATCAGGAGAGACCATGTGGACCATCAGCCGTGATGAAGGTGTCAGACTGGATCGCCTGTATAAATACAACCTGCTCACTCCGGGTCAGGAACCTGCTGCCGGTCAGCTCATCTATCTGCGCAAGGAAAGGGAGACCGCCCCTATGTTACTGGACAAAGTGAAAGAACTGAACGATAAGGAAAAGCGGGAAGAAATGCGCCGTCAGAAAGAAGCAGACGATAAAAAAGCACTGGAACAGCAGGAAGAAGAACAGCGAAAGAAAAATGAGATCCTGATGGAATTTGAAGAGTCCGGTGCACCCAGAAAAAGTGAATCGCCTGGCGCCAGACTGGATACCGATCCGGTCATTCCTGATGTCATGAGCGTTAAACCATTCCTTGTTGCTGAAGAACTGCCGGTTCCGCTCTATCATTATGTGGAACCACAGGAAACTCTATACGGACTGGCACGTGTGTTCAATACAACGGTAGATAACCTGAAGTCCTGGAATCAGCTGGGTGATAACACCATTAAAGCAGGCCAGCAGCTTATCATAGGTTACAGGGAGTAAGGCCTATCTTTGGGCATGCAACCTCACAGGCTCCGGCTGCTGTTCAGCAAGGATCAGATCGAAGCAGCCGTTGGCATGCTGGCCGATCAGCTTAACCAAAGATTTGCAGAAAAGGATCCGCTGTTCCTTGTGGTCATGAACGGTGCATACATGTTCGCCACAGACCTGCTCAAACAATTCATACACCCCTGCACCCTGGCATTTATTGACGTGAAAAGCTACAGTGGCACTACACGTTTTGTGCTTGATGCAGACAGCAGCAGAATACCGGATCTGACCAACAGACATGTGGTCATACTGGAAGATATTGTTGACAGCGGTACTACCATGGCATGGCTTAAAAAAGAAACTGCCGGGTGCGGTGCTGCATCAGTTACTTCAGCAGCGCTGCTCAACAAGCTTGTGCCACATGAAGCAGATGCAGATCTGTATGGACTGGATGTGGAAGACCTGTTCGTTGTAGGGTACGGACTGGATCTGGACGGTCGCTATCGCAACCTTCCTCAGATCTTCGAACTATTACAGGATTAACCCTGTGTGGTAGGGCGGGCATCATCGTTCCCGCGTTTCTTTCCGAGGGTCTCCAATACTACGGTTTCTCTGTCTTTCTTACCTGATTCTGCCCAGAGATCCACAGCAGTCTTCATGATCACAAAAAAACTGGCAAATAAAATTGGTGCTGCTTTCTGCTCAGAACCAAAGAGGGTTTCACCCAGAAAGGCCGTGCTAACTGCCCCCAGCACAATGACCACATGCATGACAATGGAACGCCCGTCAAAAGGCATGGCCAGTGATGCTGCAGTGGTTTCCTGCCAGTCGCCGGTAAACCGCCATACCAGGTAATCTGTCAGATAATAAATAAGCACAGCCACAATACCTGCTTTCATGAATGGATCCATGAACAAAATGATCTCGCCCATACTGGGTTGTCCCGGACGGTTTCCCTGGTACATACCAATAAAAACGAGAATAAAAACCAGGTAAATGAAAAGGATGAATGCCCGGGTTCCCATGTAGGTTACCATGATCAGGGGCTTATTGTTGCGTATAGACTCTGTTTCCGGTGCCCCGTTGATGGTCACGTTTGGCCTTGCCTCTGCCCGCTTAGCTGCCTTGGCCATCTTAAGCACATTAAAGAAACTCAGAATGACCGTTTCCCACCAGTAGATATATATGATGGCAAAAAAACTCCAGTTGAAGAACAAGACTCCAGCCAGCGGAAACAGGTTCATCAGCAAGAGAGTAGGAACTCTGGGAAACTGTGCTTTGCCGGCCATGGATCAGGGAGCTTGTGAACGCAGGTATGCTACACCTTCTTTAGATATCAGCCTGGTTTGCAATGTCTCTCCGTACGGATACAACACATGTATGCAATCATCCTGCAAGTTGAAATCCATCCGTACACTGCCATGCTCGGTAAAGAAGATCATGTAACCGTCATATCCGCACTTGTACAAAGGAGTAGGTTCATCCAGTATGTAATCTGAAAATGCCCTGATCTCTTTTTTGTCTGTGATGTCCTGGTAAGCACCAAGGTTGGTATTGTAAACGATCTGCACCCGCTCCGTTTGTTTGACGAGTTCATCTATCTCGGTCACTTCTCCGCAACGCACAAACATGACCGCCATGAATGTAAAAAATGCTCCTAATATGTATTTGTACATGGACTAAAGATACGGTTCAAACAGGAATACCCCTGCCTGAAAAAACGTACCTTGGAATATGCTATTGCGCAATGCAACACTTCTGCTGCTGGCGTGGGGCAGTTTTGCCTGCCGGCCTGCTGCCAACACCCGGAACGTAATTCCATCAACGGCAGACACCTTATCTGTACTGGCATCAGGTCTGCATGTTCCATGGGGCATGGATCTGTTACCAGATGGCAACCTTCTCTTCAACCAGCGTGACGGTGCCATATGCCTCCTGAACAGGACATCAGGAATGGTTACAGTTCTCATGGAACGACAGGTAAATGACCAGGCAGAAGGCGGGCTGCTCGGACTGGCCGCTGATCCTGATTTTTTATCCAATTCATATATTTATATTTATGAAACTGTTGCTGCCGGTAACCAGGTGGTCAGGTTGCAGTTGCAAGGCCATACACTCCGGCAGGACAGCATCATTCTGAGCGGCATTCCACATGCAAAATTTCACGATGGCGGCATCCTGCGCTTCGGCCCTGACAGCTTTCTCTATGTTGGCACCGGCGATGCCCGTCAACCGGACCTAGCACAAGACAGGAACAGCCTGGCAGGAAAGATCCTGCGCATAGACAGAAATGGTACTCCGGCGGATGGTAATCCTTTTGGAAATGCCGTGTTCAGCTATGGTCATCGCAATGTGCAGGGACTGGCATGGAGTGAACAAGGACAACTGTATGCCACAGAACACGGTCCTTCCGGCGAACTGAACGGCTGGTGTTGTCACGATGAACTCAATAAAATAATTGCAGGCGGTAATTACGGTTGGCCGATGGTAACTGGAGATGATGAACGGAAAGGCTGTATTGCGCCACTGGCACATAGCGGAGAAGATACCTGGGCACCCGGTGGTTTGGTGTGGGTAAATGAAAACGGACCGGAAACGCTTCGCGGAAAACTGGTGTTCGCCTGCCTGCGGGGAAGGAAACTACTGGTGTTCGATACTGACGGACACGAGCAACAGGTGCTGTTTGACGGTACCTTCAAAAGATTGCGTAACATCATTCAGATACCTGACGGGAGCCTGGTATTTTGCTCTTCCAACAAAGATGGAAGAGAAGCTCTGCCATTACAGGAAGATGATCATATCTATCTACTGCCAGCCAGATGATCAGCCACCCACTTCCAGAGGATGATTTCTGAACCACTTTACCGTTTCCTCTACACCTTCGGCAGCCGGCGTAACTCTAAAATCAGGAAAACGTTGCATGAACTTTTCATCATGAAAGCGGTAGTGCTGCATATTCTGAAACATCATCTCCCGGATCTCTTTCATGATGGGCATGAACCATCCCATGACACTGACCATCCAGGGCGGAGCCACCTGAATGCCGTCTTTGCTTCCGGTATATCCTGCAAATAAGGAGACCCATTCTCTGGCGGTCATCGAAACCTGGTCGGTTGGCAGATGCCAGACCTGATTCCAGGTGTCGGGTGCATTACCCAGCATGGCCACTGCCTTCGCTGCGTCAGGAGTATAGGTGTACTGATGCACCTTGTCAATCTTTCCCAGCCATTGGGCCTTTTTACCCTTCAATTGATTTTTCAGCACGGTCTCCACCAGCACACTCTGCCTGTTCTCAGGGCCGTAAAAATCTGCACTTCTGGCAATGATCCATGTCAGCCCCTTTCTTCCGGCTTCTTCCAGAATACTTACTACTTCCGCCCTTACCTGACCTTTTTTGCTGGGAGGATCAACAGCTGAGGTTTCGTTCATATCCGGAATGGAAGAAGCTGCATACATGTACACATTATCAAAGAAGACCAGTTTGCTGCCGTGTTTCAAACAGGATGCTGTGAGATGTTTCATGAAAGAAGGCCAGGTTTGCTGCCAGGTCTTCAGCTCATACTTGAAACCTATGGTACAATAGACCACCTCACTGCCGGCTATTGCTTTATCCAGCATATCAGGATCGGTCACATCGGCAGAAAAAAGTTCATCATCGCCGTTCACATGCTGCGGATGCCGGTTGACCAGTCTGATGGCCTGAGTATATTGCTTCAGCTCTCTGGCAAGCGGTTTTCCGATGGTACCACCTGCACCTATGATGGTTTGCATAACCCTAAAGACGATTGAAAAGCAAAAATATTTTAAGGCTTCTGATTGCGTACCTTTGCACTCCTAAGAAGCTGACGATGAAGAACATCATTCTCTTTGGTCCTCCGGGTAGCGGAAAAGGTACCCAAGCCGCAATGCTGAAAGATCATTTTAACCTGCTGCACATCTCTACCGGCGATCTTCTTCGTGAAGAGATCCGGAAAGGCTCAGTACTGGGCACGGAAGCCAAACAATACATGGATAGAGGCGAGCTTGTACCCGATGCTGTGGTCATCGGTATGATTGGCGGAAGCTTTGATACGGCCCGCGAAGAAGGCAAAGAAGGAATCATTTTTGACGGTTTCCCCAGAACAGTGGCACAGGCAGAAGCATTAGACAGACTGATGGAAGACAAAGACACTTCCATTGCAGGCGTGCTGTCGCTCGTAGTAGATGAAGAAGAACTGACCAAACGTATTCTGAACCGCGGACTCACCAGTGGCCGCAGCGACGATTCAGACGAAGCTACCATCCGCAACCGCGTGCAGGAATATCGCACCAAGACGGAACCGGTAGCGTCTTATTATGCTGCCAATGACAAGGTCAGAGAAATTGAAGGAGTAGGTAGCATTGATGACATATTCCAGGCGTTGTGTAAGGCCTTTGAGGACCTGTAAACTGCCGGGCAATGGACAATCAGAACTTCGTTGATTATGTCAAGATCTTGTTTCGCAGTGGAAAAGGCGGAGCAGGAAGCATGCATTTTCACCGAAGCAAACTGACTGCCAAGGGCGGGCCTGATGGCGGTGATGGCGGACGTGGCGGCCACATCATCCTGAAAGGCAACAGCCATATGTGGACCCTCCTCCACATGAAATACCAGAAGCATGTCTTTGCCGGCGATGGTCAGTCTGGAGCAGCAGCACTCAAGACGGGCAAACAAGGAGAAGACCGCATCATTGAAGTGCCCATTGGAACCATTGCCAGAGATCCGGAAACGGGTGAGGTGTTTGGTGAGGTCATGGCAGATGGCGAAGAACTCGTATTGCTTCAGGGCGGCCGCGGGGGGTTGGGCAACAACCATTTCAAGACAGCTGTTAATCAGGCGCCACGCTACTCGCAACCCGGCGAAGAGGGCACTGAAGCCTGGATCGTGCTGGAACTAAAGGTACTGGCAGATGTTGGACTGGTTGGCTTTCCGAATGCGGGAAAATCCACTTTGCTGTCGGTACTCAGCGCAGCGAAACCGGAAATTGCAGATTACCCTTTCACTACGCTGACCCCTAAACTTGGCATCGTTTCTTACCGTGACAACAGGAGCTTTGTCATGGCAGACATACCGGGTATCATAGAAGGTGCCAGTGAAGGAAGAGGACTTGGCACCAGGTTTCTCAGACACATTGAACGCAACAGCGCCCTGCTTTTCATGGTACCTGCAGAAGCAAAGGATATACACCAGGAATATCGCATTCTGCTGCACGAACTGAAGCAGCACAATCCGGAGTTGATGACCAAATCACGCATGCTTGCCATTACCAAATCAGACCTGATTGATGATGAACTGGAAATGATGCTGAGCAAAGACCTGCCTGATGTTCCGGTGGTGTTCATCAGCAGTCATACCGGCAAGAACATGGATAAGCTGAAAGATATGTTGTGGAACATTCTGGTGAACGACTGATGCATCCTGTTCATGACCTGCAGTATTTTTTGACCGGCGCAACACACAGCAGTATAACCTGATCCATGCAATACCAAGCCAGACACTGGTTCATTCTGATATTCCTGTCGGTGGTGTGGGGTACCTCCTTCATCCTTATGAAGAACGGGCTGGAAACCTTCAGCTGGGACCAGGTAGCTGCGCTGCGCATCTCGGTTTCCTTCATCGGCACCCTGCCATTTTTATTTCTTTTTGGACGGCACATCAAAGGAAAACAACTGAAGTATTCTGCCCTGACCGGCCTGACCGGTAGCGGTATTCCTGCTTTCTGTTTCACCTTTGCACAAACACATATTGAGAGTGGCATTGCAGGGGTACTGAACAGCCTGACTCCTGCTTTTACTTTTGCACTCGGGGTATTGTTCTTTGCCATGCCGTTCCATCGCTGGAAACTGGCCGGATTGCTGACCGCACTGACAGGTGCATTGATACTGGTGTCATCAGATCCGGACGGAGGTCATAGTCAGTTGTGGTATGCACTGCCAGTTTTTCTGGCTACCTTATCTTATGCCACAAGTGCCAACCTGGTCAAGACCTACCTGCAGGATGCACACCCGATCGGGCTGGGTGCCGTGGGTTTTGCAAGCATAGGAATACCATCACTCCTCTATTTGCTCAGCACCCGCTTCTGGGAACTGGCTGCCGAAACAACCTATCCGGAAATGTCTGCCATATCTCATTTCTCCATAAGCCTTTGGAGCATTGTTGCCCTGTCATTGTTCGGCACGGTAATGGCCAGCATCATTTACTTCAAACTCATCCAGATGACCGATTCGTTATTCGGCTCACTGGTAGCTTATATCATTCCTGTGGTGGCATTGCTGCTGGGTGTATGGGATGGTGAACGCATTTCCATGACTCATGTACTGGGAATGCTTTTCATTCTGGCCGGCATCTATATGATCAATGCCAGACAACCATTCGCACTGGTCAGAGTAAGGCGATCGCACTGATCTCTACCCGGACACCTTTCGGAAGCCTGGACACTTCTACAGTCTCCCTTGCAGGAGGATCGCTCGTGAAATACGCACCATATACTTCGTTGACCGCCGCAAAGTCGTTCATGTCAGCCAGAAAAATTCCGCACTTCACCACCTGAGCAAAGTTGCTCCCCCCTGCTTCCAGTACGGCGCCAAGATTCTGCATGACCTGTCTGGTTTCTTCAGCCACGTTATCGGTTTGGATCAACTGGCCGGTTTCCGGTATGATGGCGATCTGCCCTGACACGTACAACATGCCGTTGGCTGCGATGGCCTGAGAGTAAGGCCCGATAGGAGCGGGCGCAGCAGCGGTGAGCACTACCTGTTTTTTGTTCATACAGTAAAAATGGTAAAAAAACACAGTTTGCTGTCAGCCAGGGCGGTTTTGTTAAAAAATCTGCTGATTTATTATTTTTATAGGTTCATGAAACCTGCCAATGAAACGATTTATACCTGTCATATTGTTACTGGGGGTCTGGCTTCCGGGTAAGTCACAGCTGGACTGTACTTACGGCTACACTGCAATGGATCTGGCTGAGACCCTGGTGGGTTCGGGTATTGAGATCGTGGATGCGACCATTGATTGCTATTCGCAGGGTTTTGGACTTTTTGAATGCATTGATTGTAACCTGGGCATTGATTCCGGGTTCATTCTGACCACCGGCAAAGTGATCAATGCAGAAGGTCCCAACAACTCCGGCAGCCTGGGGTATAACTCAGGTCTGACCGGCGATCCTGACCTGAATGCACTTCCGGGTGTAGGAACTACTTACGATCGCTGTGTATTTGAATTGGATATCATACCGGAATGTGATACCATCTCCTTTGATTATGTCTTTGGAAGTGAGGAGTACAATGAATATGTAGGTTCTATCAATGATGCCTTTGCGTTCTGGATCAGCGGGCCCGGCATCGTTGGCATGGTCAACATCGCCCTCATTCCCGGAACAGCTCTGCCGGTTACCATTGATAATGTGAATCTGGGCAGTTACCCGGCATATTACCACAACAACACCGGTGTACCTGCCGGCGACCCTTACTACATCCAGTATGATGGCTTTACTGTTCCGCTCACTGCTGTATCAGCCGTCACTCCCGGTGAGACCTATCACCTGAAACTGGCCATAGCCGACGAGTTTGACCACTCTTTCGATTCGGGTGTTTTTCTGAAAGCCAATAGCCTGGGAACCAGCGTCACCTCTTTGTTTTCTTTTCCGGAAACAGGTATAGGATTTTTCCCTGAATACTGCTCCTCCGGCCTTGATCCGGGGCCGGAACTTGTTCCCGGAGCTGAAATTGGCATTTTTACCGCAAGTCCTGCCGGCCTTGTGTTTGTTTCTGATACTACAGGTGTAGTTGACCTCAGTGCTTCTACTCCGGGTACCTATACAATTACGAACACCGTCATTACTGAAAGCTGTGGTCTGGATACACTTTCATCCAGTGTAACCATTATTATCAATCCGGCACCCGTTGGCAATTTCAGCTACCCGGGTACACCTTTCTGCAACGATGCAGGCAGTGCACCCATTTCACTTGATCCCGGATCAGAAACCGGAACATTCAGTGCTACCCCGGCAGGCCTGAGCATCAATGCTGCAACGGGTACTGTCAATGTGGCTGCTTCAAGTCCCGGCACCTATACCGTAACCAATACCATTCCTGCTGGTGGCGGATGTGATGAAGACTATTTTACTACCACTATAGAAATATTTCCGGTGTATGATCTGGTCACTCTGGCTGAGATATGCAGCGGCGAGACCTATACCCTGCCCAGCGGTCTGACCGTTTCTGCCGCCGGCGAATATGTATCTTCCCTGACCACAGACGCGGGTTGTGATTCAGTCATTACCACCTTTTTGACCGTGCATCCGGTATTTGATGTAGATGTAGATGCAGAGATCTGTGATGGCGATACCTATGTCTTACCTGACGGCGTATCAGTTACCGCTGCAGGTACCTACAGCAGCACGCTGAGCAGCATATACGGCTGCGATTCTGTTGTAAATACGACCCTGTCTGTGCTGCCTATTCCTGAAACAAGCGAAGTGGTGTACATCTGCGACGGAGACCTGTACGTGCTTCCTGATGGCGTGATCACAGGGTCAGCCGGCGATTATACTTCTGTTCTTACAGCCTGGACAGGCTGCGACTCTCTGGTTCATACCACACTGAATCTGTATCCGGTCTATGCCGTTGATGTGACCGCAGGAATATGCACCGGCACCACCTATACCCTGCCTGATGGTACTGTGGTTTCCGGCGGATTTTACAGTACGACCCTGACCACTGTAGATGGTTGTGATTCTATCATTTATACCACTGTGGAAGAACTGGACGTGATCTATACCACGATCGATGAAGAGATCTGTGATGGCGAAGAATACATCCTGCCTGATGGTTCCGTTACTACCGTTTCAGGCTCTTATGTGAATGAATACACCACCATTTTTGGCTGCGACTCTGTGATCACTACCAACCTTACAGTGAACCCAAACCCCTCACTTGTCTTTGATCTTCCTGAAGTGGTCTGCTATGAACAACAAATACAACCACTCATTGCCACACCGGCAGGAGGAAGCTTTACCGGTTCATTTGTAAGCGGCAGCACATTTGATGTGCTGACCGCAGGTGTTGGCGGGCCATATGCCATCACCTATACCTACACAGATGCAAATGGCTGCACCAGTGACACCACCATGTTCATAGATGTGGATGCTAATGAAGCATCTGCCTTCGGGTCAGCAGAAATGATCATAGGTTTTGGAACGCCTATCTATGGCATTACCGGCGGCGATTATAACTGGAGCCCGGCAGAATCAGTGGCGTGTTCTACCTGCGACAGTACCATTGCCAACCCGATCCAGTCAGGACCTATCATTCTTACCTCATACAACAACAACGGATGCGTAGCTACAGATGATATTTATATTACCGTACTGCCCGATCCGGAAGATTATTCTTTCGTGCCAAATACCTTCACCCCGAACGGCGACCACATCAATGACCATTTCACAGCCTATGGTCCTAATCTGATACTGGTGCAGAATCTGCGCATCTTTGATCGATGGGGTGAACTGATATTCCTTATTGAAGATTTTCCGGCCAACGATCCGGGTATTGGCTGGAACGGCACTACCACCAATGGCAATATGGTCAATGCAGGAGTGTATAGTTACATCATGGAACTGAAGTTCATTGAAGGCGACAAGAAAACTGTAGCAGGTAATATCACCCTGGTGCGCTAATCACTTACCAGCTGATCATCAACCATCACCCGGACAGCATAGTATGGCCATAACATGATCCGGCGCAGATCGGTCGGCTCACCCTTGAACACCTGCTTCAGATACCAGGCTCCCTGTGCTTTTCTGAACCGGCGGTGTACATACCGATGCAGTTTCTTATAGTATTCAGGAGAATATGTGCCGGCAAACATCATAGCCAGCTCATCACTGTCTGTCCAGTTGGTCTTTTGTTTCAGGCCTGCCTGAACACGATCATAAAAGACCGTACCTGGCAAGGGATAGCTTACAGAAATTCCAATATCAAAAGGCAGAAGCCCTGTTACCAGGTCAATGGTTTCTCTGATCTCCTTCCTGGTTTCGCCCGGATAACCAAACTGTAAAAAGAAACAAGGTTTAATACCATGCTTTTTCATCAACATGGTGCTTTCTCTGATCTGCTCTATGGTTGTGCCTTTATCCATGGCATCGAGTATCATCTGTGAGCCGCTCTCTGCACCTATCCAGATCTCATCACAACCTGCAGCAGCCAGATCGGCAATGTTGTTTTCATTGAGCAGCAGATCTGCACGGCATTGTATCTTGAAACGGAATACAAGCTGCCTCCTTTCAGCTTCTTCTCGGAATGCATGTATCCAGCCGGGTTTTAATCCGAAAATATCATCGCAGAACCAGATATGTGTAGCACCATGCTGTTTCACATGCAGCTCGATCTGATCCATGATATAATGCGCACTATGAGCATTATACCTGTTACCATAGATCGGTTTGGCGCACCAGTTACACTTAAACGGGCAGCCGCGTGTGGTGGCCACATTGAGTGAAAAGTATCCGTGCTTCTGCATCCATCTGCTGCGATAGGCTTGAATATCTATCAGATCCCAGGCAGGTTGAGGAAGACTGTCCAGATGGGTCAGTACCTGACGAGGCAATGTTTTGTGCATTCCCCCATTGGCAGAACAAGCCAGACCGCTCACACCGTCAGTCGGTTGTTTTGCATCCAGACAAACAACCAGTTCACGAATGGTTTGCTCTGCTTCTCCTACTATGATGTAATCAGCACCTTCTTTCAGGTAAGCATCCATATGATCGGTTGCATCTGAGCTGGAAACAGCCACTGTACAGCCCTGCTCTTTGGCATATCTGATCATGGTGAAACAGGCTTCCCTCATATTGACCAGACACATCTTCGTCAGATAGTTGAAGCCGTCGTCCACGATCATAAAAAGCTTTCCTGCATGTGCTTTGATCTGAGGAAAGGCATCTTCTGCACCTTCAGCAAACTGTGTATCAAACAAGGCAATATCCATTCCCTCATCACGCAATACAGATGCTGCATATAAGGTAGCCAGCGGCGGATAAGGTGTCATGTTCGACTCCTGTTTCGGATCGAATCGCAAAAAGTAGGTATTGGAGAGCAGAATATCAGCCATGTATGAATACTATACCATGTTGCGCTTCCAGTGCAGCACACCTTTGTGCAAAACGATCCATCACCTGAAACTGAAACCCCTGCGGATGGTGTTTGCTAACCGTGCGCTTCGAACGAATATTAACTGCAAATTCTTCCTCCCTCATCCAGGAAAATTTTCGTTTCCAGTAATAAAACGTTATGCGAAAACACAGGTCATCGAGCAGGTTTCCAAATCTTCCTGCCAGGATCCTCTCTGCAGCCTTCTGCATGCGTCTGCCACAGATGTGAACAGGCATTCCATCTGCAGCAGATGCATTGGGAAAATGGCTGAAAGCCCATCTGTTCTCCTCCAGAAAGCGGGCATATATTGACTGACCACTCATGTTGCGCAGTGTAACGATCTCTGTGGCAGAAAACAGATTCTTGTCAGGAATGGACAGGTCATCTTCACTGATGAAATAGTTGATGCAGAAGTATTTTCTGCTGTTGAGCAGAAAGACCTTCTTATACAACGCAAGCAGCGTGCGGCACAACCAGATACGCCCGGGTGCGGTGATGATGAAATAGTCTATATCGGTTGTATCATCGGCATACTCCTTTGACAGGGAACCGGAAATATTCACACTTCGCACATAAGGAAAACGCTGCATTAAAACAGACATACGCCTTGCCTTCATCCAGAACTTTTCAGCACAGGCATTACCCAGCTTACGCCTCTCCACCCGGGCAATATCATTTACCAACGAATAATGATCGCCGAAACGAAAAACGATCAGAGCAGATCCCAGCTCCCTTAACGCCTCTTCCACCTGCTCCAGACGATCGATCCTTACCGGCGAAAAACGGATGATCTCCGGCACAGTAAGCGGATACCTGAACAGATCAAAATACACCAGTGCCGACATGACCCCAGACTGGATGTCAGACAATTGCCGGGGCAGATGTTCATGCCGGTGACTGATATGCATACGTACGAAGTTAACTGTTACACATTTCCCTGTGTCAGATTCGGGTAAATGATGTGGAACACCCACAATCGTTCCCATCTGATCACGGTGGTAGCTACCTCTTCCAGACGGGCATGCGCCTGTGCCGCAAGTGCACTGATCTCTTTCACATCACATCCGTCAGACAATACCATCCACACCTGAGCATCCTGCTGCAGATAGGAAGGCAGGTCAGTGAACAGTCTTTTGAAATAGGAAAAATCCTGTCCGCAAAACCATGCTCTTTCTGCATCGTTTGCAGGATCCTTTGGATAGAATGGCGGATTGATGAGTATATGATGAAAGCGTCTGCCTGACAGTGCACTGAACAGATCGCTTTGTATGATCTCGAGAATGATCTGATTTCGGTCGGCATTGCGATGCAATGCATCCACAGCAACTGGATTGATGTCTGCAGCGGTCACCTGCGCACCATCGGCCGCGAGTACCAGGCTGATGAGTCCGCTTCCGCAACCAAGTTCCAGCACGGTTTCCTGTTGCGCTATCCGTTGCCTTACCGTTTGTAAAAGAAATTCGGTACTGTAGAAAAAACCGGGATGAAAAACGCCTGGTTCGATCAGCATGTCCAGGCCATATTTTTGATACCGGACTGTTTTATGCAACCTCCTTTCAAGCAGCGGTCTCAGTATATGATGTGCGTACCACTTGTATATCCGTCGCATCAGAATCCTTCAATTTCCGGCTGCCGGTAACGGCTGATCTTCTGCAGGGCTTTGATCTCCAGCGGTGCCCGGTAGAACCCTGACCGGTAACGCCAGCTGCTCAAAGAACGCATCAGCCTTTTTCTGGCCGGCATCAGTTTGATGTCTGATACCGTAGGTGAATACCCGTTAAGCACTGTTTCAAAATTCCTGATGCGGTCTATCATATACGGCTTCAGCCAGGGTGTGAGCGGGTTCTTACGCAGGTCGAAAGATTCCCATGCAGGACTGATCCAGTCTTCGAGTTGTTCAGGAAACTGGAATCCGTTCGCCTTACAGGCTTCGAACAATTCAGACCCTTCAGTAGGCACCGGACTATACACATAGATGATGATCTCGGTATCGGGATTGATCTCTTTGATCTCCCGGATGAAGGCGATATCCTGATCGATCTGACTGTTCACCTGTGCTTCTGTTGCTGCCGGAGTACCCAATACAAAAGAATACTCAGGTATGATATCAAATCGTTTCATCCTGGCTGCAAAGCGTTTGATCTGGTCACCCGTCTGCGTGCCTCCTTTGTCCATCATGGCCAGTATCTCGTCGTTACCTGTCTCTGCCCCAAAGAAGATCATCCTGCAACCTGCATCCCGCATAAGAGCCAGGCTCTGGTCGCTGTATTTATCAATGGTGTCAATACGTCCTTCCCCCCACCAGATCATCTGCTCACTTTTGATCAGTCGGGAAAATTCTACCGTGCGTTTCTCTGAAACAAAAAAGTTGTTGTCATGAAACTCTATGGCAGAACCTCCAAACTGGTCTTTCAGGTATTTGATATCCTGGTAGATGCCTGCCGCACTCTTTCCCTTCCAGCGTGCATTGTAGATCGGTACGATGCCGCAGAAAGCACATTTGAAGGGACAGCCTACGCTGCTGTGATAGGCAATGGTCTTTTCACCCAGCCAGGTCCTGCCCAGGTATTTTTCGAGCGGATAGAACCTGTTCAGTGTGTCATAGGGCAAACGCGGAAGTGTGTCCTGGTCATACAGTTCATCCTTGTGGTTCTTCTGCACCATGCCATACAGTTTCCATATCAGGTTGGGGATGGCACCCAGATCGCCACCGGTATGTAATAATCTGATAAGAGAAGGGAAGGCTTCATCACCGGGCCCATAGATCAGGTAGTCCACAAATCCCGAAGCCATGCAAACCTGCCACTGGTTGGAAGCAAAGTATCCTCCCCAGATGGTGACCAGTTTAGGAAATCGTTCTTTGAGTTTCTTCGTATAAGGGATGGCCTGCTTCAGCTGTGGCCCGGGCATCACTGTGACCGCAAGGGTATCATAACCCTGCCTGACATACGCCTCCATTTTTTCATACGGCTCTGCCTCCAGATTTCCATCTACCATCACGTAGTCATATCTTCCTTCCAGGGTTGCCGCCAATGACAAAATGGAATTGGGTATGCGTGGCTTGTGGTTGGCGGCACGGGGATTGAAAAGAATGATACGAGGAAGCATTGTTAGTTGGTGGTTGGCAGTTGGCAAAGGCCCCTTGAAAATGCATTTGTAACCGACAAACAAATATAACGACAGAATGACTGAGTGGCGCATCAAATGAAAATGAGATGGTGTTTACCATCTCATTTTACAAATATGTATCAATGTAACTGCCAACCGCCCGTCCTGATTTCATCAGGACAAGCTGCCAACTGTCAACTCATGAATTCTTCTCTTTCCACCTCGCCAGATCTTCCGAGTCTTCCTTAGGTGGCAGGTTCTGCAGATACAGGAAGAGTGCCTTCTTTTCTGTATCACCCAGCAACCTGATGCCATCCCATGGCATGAACTTGGGATCCATCTCTTTCCCTTCCGGGGTTTTTCCTGTCCACATGGTTTCTGCAAACTGGTCATAGTTCCAGTTGCCGATATTTCCTGCAGGTGTGATATTCCCACCTGGAGGAGACACAGGATCAGGTGATTTTGCTCCGTTGAATGCTTCACCATGGCAAGACTGGCAACCACTTATAAGCATGACGTATTCTCCGTATGCAAGTGTTTCGCCCACCTCGGGTCGCTCTCTGGCTGATCCATCCTGCAGGTCCAGCACGGAAGCACTGTACAGGTCGCCGAACAGTCCTGCTCCTGCCATGACCTGAGCCATGAAAGTGAACTCTGCCGGCGGCGATGGATTATCAGATGCCGGCAATGACCTCAAATAAGCTATGAGGCAACCCAGATCATAATCACTCATGTGGTTGTACTCCAGCGATGGCATGATGAACAATCCGCTGCCATCCGGTCGAACACCATATCTGATGGCCCTGACAAAATCTTCTGTGCTCCATGCTGCTGTAGGACCACCGGGAGTGAGATTGGCAGAATAGACCACACCTATGGTCTTGTCATTGAAAAAATCTTTCCCGGCCAGATCTCCGCCATGGCATCCTGTGCATAATGCTGTAGCCAGCATTTCACCGCGTGCCATTCCGGCTGAATCTGTCTGCAAAGCAATATCCGGTACATTGACCTCGAACCGTTCATTGGCCAAACTTTTGTACTTGCTTCTGAACATGAACATGGCCGCCACAATAATGACTACCAGGACCAGTATGATGATACCGATCCATTTAAGGACTTTTTTCATGGTTGGTTGGGTTTTGAGTGTATCAGAAAGATGCAAAAAAAAAATGGAAAATCCAAACAGGATCAGGCAGTTCAGTATGTTCTACCAGAATAGAGATCAAGGTACTGCTGCAGCATCTCAGACATCTGATCCGGATATACAGGGAGGTATTCCATATCTGTATCCAGCAGTGCACCCACGATCCTTGTCATATGTTCCAGGTTGCCGGCTGTATGGATCAGGTCTGAATGGGTATGTCCCACATCATAGCAAACAACCCTGCAGCCCTTAGACAGTGCTTCACTGATAACCGTACTATGTCCTTCATAGTTACTGGTATGCACCAGGATCCGGCTTCTTTCCATACGTTGCAATACATCAGGCCGTTCCAGCTTTCCACAAATTTCAACCGGCAGCTCTTCTCTCTCAGCTCTCTGTTTTGTCTTGTTCAGCAGCGGGCCTTCACCGATCATACAGCAGCTGATGCCCGGATTTGTTGACAGCAATTCTTTCACCAGCAGGAGAAACTGTTCCGGTTGCTTTAACGCAATGAAAGAACCCACCCAGATCAGGTCAGTGGTTCGTTGTTGCCTGGCAAAAATCAGCGGCATGATGGCATGGGGGATGATGGCCGACTCCTGCAATTTCTGAGAATGCAATAAGGAAGCGGTTCGTTCATTCGGAGCAACGATGTACATCTTTTCTGCCGATAGTTTTTTCAGGTAACGGTTAGATGGCAACACATCCTGACCCATGATGGTAGCAATGTGCCGGCACCCGTACTTTTCCTGAAGCTGCTGACCTATAAGTGTGGCTTCGGTCAGCCAGAAGGAATGGATGACCGTATTTTCTGTCATCCATAAGCCTGCCTGCTTCATCACCCTGCGCCAGGTGAACATGCGGCGCATACCCTTTTTGTTTCGCCCTCCTGCAGAAAAAACTTCCACTTCATGCCAGGTATAGTTTGCCTCGCTGAACGGATACTGAAAGCTGATCACCTTGATATGGGGCGCCCCCAGGTGCTCAGACATACCCAACACAAAATCCTGCAGAAAAGGAATGCAGGTGGTATCCTGTTCATCCTGCGGAAATCCGGGTGTCAGTATCAGTATTTGCATGAGGTCTTGTACTAAACGAACCGTTTCCGGTCTTATTTGCTGATGGCCATCATGCTTTTTGCAGCCGCGGCCTTGAACCGATGTTTGACAGAGCGGAAACCTTTTGTTCTGCTGGTCTCCACCTTGTTGACCACATAGCGCACTGCATGGTCATAGAATTTCCTGGAATAGGTTCTGGCAAAATCCTGCTGCCTGTCGCTGGTGGTTGACCAGTCAGGCGCATTGAGGAAATGCGGCTCCACTTCGGCATACAGTTCGGTACCCTTGATCGGATAGGCAACTGTGATGGTGTAATGATCAGGATGCGACAGCTGCAGATGCCGGATGGTCTCTTCAATATCTGCTTCCGTTTCGCCCGGATAGCCCAGCATGATGAAGGTGCCGGCTTCCAGTCCGTGTTGCCTCGCAAGCTGTATCATGTTTCGCACTTGCTCCACTTCCACCCTTCTGTCCATCAGGTCTATGACCTTCTGGCTGCCACTCTCTGCACCGATCCATACCCGGAAACATCCGCTGGCCTTCAGCATGCGTATCACTTCTTCATTCATCCTGTCGGCACGGGTGATGCATTCATAAGGGATGACCGCTTCACGACCGGTCACTTCTTCACAGAAGGCAGCCAGCCACTTATGGCTGACGGTGAACACATCATCCACGAACCACAACGTATCAGGTGCCCAGGTCTTTTTGATATGCAGCAATTCATCCACCACATGAGTCACACTGCGCCGGCGATAACTCATACCATACACCGCACGACTGCACCATTTACAGCTGTACGGACAGCCCCGCATGGTGTTGACCGATACGGCATTCATGCCATGCCTTTGTTTCCAAGCATCCAGATACAGGCGCAGATCTATCTTATCCCGGGCAGGTAATGGCAACTCATCCAGGTCTTTGATCTTATCTCTTTCACCACTGCGATGAATGGTGCCATCGGCTGTGCGAAAGATCAATCCGCTCACCTGCAAGGGCTCTTTTCCTTGATGCAATTCCTGTATCAGTTCCAGACATGTCTGTTCGCCTTCCCCAACCACCACATAACCGGCTCCATGATCCAGCAGCTGCTCTGCGTGGTAACGCACTTCCGGTCCGCCAACGATCAGCACTGTTTCCGGCATCTGTTCCCGCATCCAATGCAGGATGCGTACGATGTTCACCCTGGTCATCAGATTGACATACATGCAAAGGAATTCAGGCCGGGAAGACAGTATTTCTTCCTGCAGTTTTTCCATAGCGGAAAAGGTGGTATCAAAAACCCGGTTTTCCAGGCCATGTTTCGTTAGCCATGCCGATACATACAGCATGCCTAACGGCGGATAGGGCCGCATGATCTGCTGCTCCTTTGCGTCGTCCTGCAGAAAATAGCCGTGTGTAAAGAGTATGCCCGGCACAGCCTAAAGATAGCAGTTCGGTGCGGGCGATGGTCAATCGTTTGTCCTGCTATGGCTTACGACGGAAGACATAGACCGTATGATCAGCTGTATCGGGGCAGATACGCCAGCGGGTCATCAGGGTATCGAACAGAAACAGGAATTTCAGCAACCCCCGGAAGCGATTCAGTGGCTGCAGGTAAGTGGGGGGAAGAAAACTGCCCACCGGATAACGGGCGATCAGGTCGAAATGTGCATCGAATGCTGTCTGCATATCTCTCTTCCGGTGATACCATACCGGGATGGTGGTACCTCCCACAAAGGCATCGGTCTGTTTGCGCAGTCTTCGAAAGATCTGTTTCCACTGCAGACGAAAGAAAAAATACAGGTATTCCCAAACCACCCATCGGCCGAACAATACGGTCACCACAACAGCTTTGTCTGTGGTACATTCCGCCAGTTCATCTGAGAGCGCTGAAAGTGCTTGCTCATCTACACAGTTCCATCCACTGAAATTCGAGAACACCAGATCATATCGCTGTTGCCTGAGTTCTACAGGAACCGTATCGTTGATGTCCCAGATGTGTGCATCCAGTCCTTTCTTCCGCATGCGTTCTACCATGGCAGAAGAAGCATCCGTAGGTATCACCCGGTGTCCTGCCTGTTGCAACCAAAGAGCGTCGGGACCTGTACCTGCGTTGGTCTCCAGCACCTGCATCGTAGGGTCGGGCAAATAATGCTTCAGCACCTGCCAGACCAGCTTTCGCTGCAAACGGCCTATAGGCGCATCGGTGAATTGCCTGTCATAATAAGGGACTTCGTGGTCGAATGCCTGCATATCAGGATTGTTCCCAGGTGGTGCCTTCCTTACTGTCCTTTAGCACGATACCAACCGCAGAGAGTACATCTCTGATCTTGTCTGATGTAGCAAAGTCCTTGTTGCTTCTGGCTTCTTTACGGATATCAATGACCAGGTTCATGACGCCGTCCAGTACATCGCCACCTGCATCGTCTTCCGATTTCAATCCGAAAACATCATATACAAATGTT
>ERZ795053.877-NODE-877-length-38363-cov-11.386029_pt1 | contig 38363 bp, 39 predicted proteins | sample MGYA00375137_ERZ795053 | MGnify/ENA primary metagenome ERZ795053 (study PRJEB30182, sample SAMN05720284) | activated sludge metagenome | isolation source: Anaerobic digester | place: Hong Kong | collected 2014-12-17 ... | reverse complement strand
AGTCTCTCAAACCCAATCCGGATGAACACCGGATACAACCTATTGAAGCTTCACAGCTAGTCCAGCAGCACGCCAGGCTGATGCAGGTGAACGCGCTGCAGGCTCTGACCGAATCGGTGCGCCACCAGGACAGCATGAACCCAGGCGCCATCCGGGCCTGGGCCGCCGGCTGGGTGGCGGAGATGGGCCTGCCCGAACTCGAACGCGTCTTCGACACCCCGACCATCGACCTGCCGCCGGTGCAGCAGCGGGCGCTGGCGATCCTGCGCGAGCTGGCCTGCAGGCCGGCCCTGCTGATGGTGGACGAGCCCACCAGCGGCCTGTCCGATTTCGACGCCCACCTGCTGCTCGAGCTGCTGCGCGAAGCCGCGCGGCGCCATGCGGTGCTGGTCGTGCTGCACAACCAGAAGCAGGCCCAGCGCGTGGCCGACCGGGTGGTGCTGCTGGCCGGCGGCCGGGTGCAGGAAGAGGTGAGCGCTGAAAGCTTCTTCACCGCGCCGCAATCCGAAGCGGGGCGGCAGTTCATTGCCTCCGGCAGCTGCGCCGTGCCTTCGCCGGATGCCGCGCCGGAAACCCTGGCCGAGGATGTGGCGCCGCCGCCGCCGCTGCCGCTGATGGCCCAGATGGCCATGCAGGCTGCGCCCGAATCGCTGGGCCCGCGCGGGTTCACCTGGGTCGTGCCCGGCAAGCTGGCGGGCACGCCCATGCCCGGCGTGGTGTTCGACATCGACTACGACCTGGCCGCGCTGAAGGCCGTGGGCGTGACCTGCCTGATCACGCTGACCGAGGGCGACCTGGCACAGGAGCCGCTGGCGCGGCATGGTCTGAAGAACCTGCACTTGCCCATCCGCGACCGCGAGCCGCCCACGGTGCCGCAGATCACCATGCTGCTGATCCGCATGGAGGCGCTGCTGAAAAAGGGCGAGGTGCTGGCCGTGCACTGCCTGGCAGGCATCGGCCGCACCGGCACCATCCTGGCCGCCTGGCTGGTCAGCAACGGCCTCACGGCCCAGGAGGCCCTGCGCCGCGTGCGCCGCATCGAGCCGAAGTTCGTGCAGACCACCGAGCAGGAGGAGTTCCTCCAGCAGTTCGAAGACGCGCTGCTGAGAAAGCTGAGCGCCTGACGCTGCCCGAAGCCGATGCCGTGATTCCCCTGTTTCCCAACCCTGTGGTGTTTTCTCTCCCACGACCCTGAAAGGACGATAGCCATGAGCCTGGACGCTGCACTCAACAAAGCCGTTTCTTCCATCCCCGAATGCGTGGCCGCCGGCTACGTGGACGTAGCCTCCGGCATGCTGCTGGCCATCAAGACCGTGGATTCGCATCCGCGCGAGGTCGTCGACCTCGTGGCCGCGGCCACCGCCGACCTGTTCAACGGCCCCAACGTGTCGATGATCGAGCGCCTGTTCAAGAAGGCGCGTGGCCTGGCCGACAACGAGCACCACTACTTCCAGGAAATCATCGTCAACAGCGACAACCTGATCCACGTGTTCCTGCGCGGCAAGCGCAACGCCGAATACGTGGCCGTGTTCGTCTGCCGCCGCACCGCCAACCTCGGCATGGCCCTGACCAAGGCCCGTCTGGCCATGCCCGAGCTGGAAGCAGCCGTGTGATCCAGCCCGGCCTGGCGCACGGGCCGGGGTGCGCCAGACCCCGCCGATACTGCGCCGGCGGCGTGGCAACGGCACAATGCCGGGCATGAGCGCCCCTCAATACTGGCTGATGAAATCCGAGCCCGCTGAGTGCTCGATCGACGACGCGCTGGCCGCCCCCGGCCACACCGTGCCCTGGACCGGCGTGCGCAATTACCAGGCGCGCAACTTCATGCGCGACGCCATGCGCGTGGGCGACGGCGTGCTGTTCTACCACTCCAGCTGCGCCGAGCCCGGCATCGTCGGCTTTGCGCGTGTGGCCTCCGTTGCCAAGCCCGATCCGACGCAGTTCGATCCCGCCTCGCCTTACTTCGACGCCGCCAGCAAGCCGGCCGTCCCGCGCTGGCTGCTAGTCGACGTGCAGGCCCTGCGCAAGACCCGCGTGCTGGGCCTCAAGGAAATGCGCGAGATGCCCGCGCTGGCCGGCATGCGCATCCTGCAGCGCGGCAACCGGCTGTCGATCACGCCGGTGACGGCGGGGGAGTGGGAGGCGATCGAGGGGTTGCTGGAGCGGTAGCACCTTCGCCTTCCAGGAGAAAGGGCTGCGATGTGCAGCCCTTCTGGTTGATGGATGACGCGCTTCGTCAGTTGCTGAACGCAGCAATCCCGGTGATCGCACGCCCGAGGATCAGCGCATGCACATCGTGCGTGCCCTCGTAGGTGTTGACCACTTCCAGGTTCACCAGATGGCGGGCCACGCCGTATTCGTCGCTGATGCCGTTGCCGCCCATCATGTCGCGCGCCATGCGGGCGATGTCCAGCGCCTTGCCGCAGCTGTTGCGCTTGAGGATGCTGGTGATCTCGACGGACGCCGTGCCTTCGTCCTTCATGCGGCCCAGGCGCAGGCAGCCCTGCAGGCCCAGGCTGATCTCGGTCAGCATGTCGGCCAGCTTCTTCTGGATCAGCTGGTTGGCGGCCAGCGGGCGGCCGAACTGCTGGCGGTCCAGCACGTACTGGCGGGCGCGGAAGTAGCAGTCCTCCGCCGCGCCCAGCGCACCCCAGGCAATGCCGTAGCGTGCGCTGTTCAGGCAGGTGAACGGGCCCTTCAAACCGCGCACATCGGGGAAGGCGTTTTCCTCGGGCACGAACACTTCGTCCATGACGATTTCGCCGGTGATGCTGGCGCGCAGGCCGACCTTGCCGTGCACGGCGGGGGCGCTCAGGCCCTTCCAGCCTTTTTCCAGGATGAAGCCGCGGATCTGGCCGCCATCGTCCTTGGCCCAGACCACGAACACGTCGGCGATGGGCGCGTTGGTGATCCACATCTTGGCGCCGCTCAGGCTGTAGCCGCCGTCGACCTTCCTGGCGCGGGTGATCATGCTGCCGGGGTCGCTGCCGTGGTTGGGTTCGGTCAGGCCGAAGCAGCCGATCCATTCACCGGTGGCCAGCTTGGGCAGGTACTTCTGCTTCTGCGCCTCGGTGCCGAATTCGTTGATCGGCACCATGACCAGCGAGCTCTGCACGCTCATCATGCTGCGGTAGCCGGAGTCCACGCGCTCGACCTCGCGCGCCACCAGGCCGTAGCAGACGTAGTTCAGGCCGGCGCCGCCGTACTGCTCGGGGATGGTCGGGCCCAGCAGGCCCAGTTCGCCCATTTCGCGGAAGATGCTCGGGTCGGTGGTTTCATTGCGGAAGGCCAGTTGCACGCGCGGCAGCAGCTTCTCCTGGCAGTAGGCGCGGGCGGCTTCCTGCACCTGGCGTTCGTCGTCGGTGAGCTGGGCGCTGAGGTGAAAGGGGTCTTCCCAGCTGAAGGTGGCTTTGCGCGTTGCCATGGGCGTGTCTCCGTGAGGCGGGTCGTCGATGGCCCTGATTGTGCCGCCCGTCAACGATAGCTGTCCAATATCAATTATGTAATCAACGATATATAGTTCGTATTCATGGAACTGAGGCACCTGCGCTGCTTCCTGGCCTTGGCCGATGAGCTGCATTTCAACCGCGCGGCGCGGCGGCTGGGCCTCAGCCAGCCCCCGCTCACGGTGGCGATCCAGCAGCTGGAGGCCGAGGTCGGTGCGCCGCTCTTTCTGCGCAACAGCCGCGGCGTGCAGCTCACCGCTGCCGGCCAGGCGCTGGTGCCCGCTGCGCGCGCGGCGCTGGATCAGGCCGCGCAGGCGCTGAACGCCGCGCGCGATGGCGCTGCCGGGCAGCTAGGCCGCCTGCACGTCGGCTTTGCGGGCACGATGCTGTACCGGGGCCTGCCGCAGATGCTGCGCCGCTTCCAGGCCGAGCAACCGCGGCTGCAGTTGCTGCTGCGCGAGCTCAGTTCGACCGAGCAGATCGTCGAGCTGCACCACGGTCGGCTGGATGCCGGCTTCGCCCACGTGGCGCACGCGCCCGAAGGCCTGGCGCAGCTGCTGGTGTCCAGCCAGCCCTTCGTAGCCTGCGTGCCGGCCAGCCACGCGCTGGCGCGGCGCCGCCAGATGCCGCTGGGCGCGCTGGCGGGCGAGCCGTTCGCGCTGGTGTCGCGCGACGTGTCGCCCGACTACCACGCGCGCATCGTCAACGCCTGCCAGGTGGCTGGGTTCACGCCGCAGACGGTGCACGAGCTGCGGCACTGGCTCAGCGTGGTGTCGCTGGTGGCCCAGGGTCTGGCGGTGGCGCTGGTGCCGGCGGCGCTGCAGCAGGCGGAACTGGCGGGGGCGGCCTTCGTGGCCGTGAAGGACCCGCACGGTACGCTGCCCCGCTATGAAACCCGCTGCCTCTGGAACCCCGCGCGCGACCAGCCGGCGCTGGGGTTGTTCCTGCGCGCCGTGCAGGCGGTGGCGGAGCCGGCTAGCATGGCCGACAAGGAGATCGACCGATGATGAGCAACACCGAAACCATCGTGCTGGCCGGCGGCTGCTTCTGGTGCACCGAAGCCGTCTTCAAGGAAGTGCGCGGCGTGCTGGACGTGGAATCCGGCTACAGCAACGGCCAGGCCACGGTGCCGAGCTACGAGCAGGTCTGCACCGGCCGCACCGGCTGCGCCGAGGTGGTGAAACTGGTGCACGACCCGGCGCAGGTGAGCACGCGCCAGCTGCTGGAAATCTTCTTCGCCACGCACGATCCGACCCAGCTCAACCGCCAGGGCAACGACGTCGGCACGCAGTACCGCAGCGGCATCTACTTCACCACGCCGGAGCAGCAGCAGGTGGCCACTGCGCTGATCCAGGAGATGGCGCAGGAAGGCCTGTTCGACGCCCGCATCGTCACCGAGGTGGCGCCGCTGGCGCACTATTTCGCAGCCGAGGACTACCACCAGGACTTCTTCGAGAAGAACCCGCACCAGGGCTACTGCATGGCCGTGGCGGCGCCCAAGGTGGCCAAGTTCCGCAAGACCTTCCGCGATCTGGCGAAGGGCTGAGGCGCCGCTTTTTCAAAGCCTTTTGAGGCTGCAGCCCAGAAATGGCGGGCGCAGACAGCTATCGTTGATGTAGCGTTCGCCGTGCCGGCAGGCGAGCGCGGCCGCGCAGGCGCTACATTCGACACCATGCGCACGCGACGCTCCCGCTGGATCCACGCCCTGCTGCTGGCCGCCTTGGTCGGCGCGCAGTGGCTGGCGCTGGTGCACGGCGTGCTGCATGCGCGCGGCCTGGAGGGCGACGATGCCGCGGCCGTGGTGGCCACGGCCGATGGCAGTGGCGCATCCACCGGGTCCTGGCTGAAGGGCCTGTTCGCCGAGCACCGCCACGGCAGCGATTGCCGGCTGTACGACCAGTCGGCCCGCAGCGACCACGCGCCGCTGGCGCTGCTGCCGGCGCTGCCGATGGCGACCGCGCCCGAGGGACCGCCGCGCTGGATCCAGCGCGCCTGGGCGGCGCGGCTGGTGCCGCAGTTCCGCGCCCGCGCGCCGCCGGCGCTGGGTTGATCGCTCCCTCCTGATCTTTCGTGTCCGTGCCGCTCGATGGCGGTGCGTGCCGTGCCGGCTGCCCGCGGGCGCCCGGCGCATGGCGCGCCTGCGCGGTGGCGGGCATGCAGCCTTCAACCCGAAACCGATTCCAACATCATGAAAGCAACATCCCTTCCGCCACGCGCGCCCTGGTGCGCCGTGGCCCTGCTGGGCGCCCTGGCCGGCCCTGGCGCCCACGCGCAGCAGGCCGCGCCCGCCGATGATGGCGCCACGCCGGCGCCCAGCCTGTCCGAAGTCACCGTTACCGGCAATCCGCTCGGCGCCGAGCAGACGGTAGCGCCCTCGAGCGTGCTGAGCGGCGAAAACCTGCTGCTGCAGCGCGCCGCCACCCTGGGCGACACGCTGCAGAACCAGCCGGGCGTGGCCAGCTCCTACTTCGGCCCCAACGCCGGGCGGCCATCCATCCGCGGGCTGGACGGCGACCGCGTGCGCATCCTGCAGAACAGCGGCGCCAGCGTCGATGCCTCGTCGCTCAGCTACGACCACAACACCCCCATCGACCCGCTGGCCGTGGAGCGCGTGGAGGTGCTGCGCGGCCCGGCCGCGCTGCTGTATGGCGGCAGCGCGCAGGGCGGCGTGGTCAACGTGATCGACAACCGCATCCCGCGCGAGCCGGTGGCGGGCCCCGAGGGCGGCGTCACCGGACGGGCCGATGCCTCCTGGGCCAGCGGCAACCGCGAAGCCAGCGGCGCCGCGCTGGTCGAGGGCGGCAACGACCGCTACGCGCTGCACGTCGATGCCTTCGCGCGGCACGCCGGCGACACTGCCGTGCCGATCACGCTGGGCTGCGACCGGCCCGGCTCGCCCGAATCCGCCCGGCGCATCTGCAACTCGGCCAACCGCACCTCCGGCGGCGCGGTGGGCGGTACGCTGTTCTTCGACCGCGGCTACCTGGGTGCCTCGGTGGCCGGCTACCGCAGCGACTACGGCACCGTGGCCGAGGACGACGTGACCATCGGCATGCGCTCCACCCGCATGGCGCTGGAAGGCCTGTGGCGCAACCCCGGCGGGCTGATCGAAAGCGTGCGCGGCCAGTTCAGCCACGGCGACTACCGCCACACCGAGTACGAAGGCGACGAGCCCGGCACCACCTTCAAGAACCGCGGCAGCGAGCTGCGCGTGGAGGCCCGCCACCGCCCCCTCGGCAACCTGAAGGGCGTGTGGGGCCTGCAACTCGAGGGCAACCAGTTCGCCGCGCTGGGCGAGGAGGCCTTCCTGCCGCCCAGCCGCACGCGCAGCGCGGCGCTGTTCGCGCACGAGGAACTGGCCACGGGCTGGGGCAAGCTGACCTTCGGCGCGCGCGCCGAGCAGGTGCGCGTGCGCACCGACGGCAGCGATGAGGGCGATGGCTTCGCCGCCGGCAGCCGGCGCTTCACGCCCGGCAGCGCGGCGCTGGCGGCGCTGGTCAACGTCGCGCCGGGCTGGCAGCTCACCGGCAACCTGGCGCTCACGCAGCGCGCGCCCAGGGACTACGAGCTGTTCGCCGACGGCCCGCACATCGCCACCGCCGCGTGGGAGCTGGGCAACCCGGCGCTGGGGCTGGAGAAATCCACCAGCCTCGACATCGGCGCGCAATGGAAGGACGGCCCGCACCGCTTCACCGTCACCGCCTTCGCCAGCCACTACGGCAACTACATCGGCCTGCTGCCCACCGGCCAGGTGAAGGGCGACGACCTGCCTGAGTACGCCTACACCGGCGTGAAGGCGCGCTTCGCCGGGCTGGAGGCCAGCGGCACGGTGCGCCTGCTCGGTCAGCAGGGCGTGTGGCACGGCGACGCCGGCGGCTCGGTGCTGGACCTGGACCTGCGCGGCGACCTGGTGCGCGCCACCAACAGCACCACCGGTCAGCCGCTGCCGCTCATCGCGCCGGCGCGCCTGGGCGCCACGCTGCGCTGGGCCAACGGCCCGTGGCGCGCGCGCCTGGGCTTCGATCACGCCATGGCGCAGCGCCGCGTGCCGGAGGGCAGCCGCGCCACCAGCGCCTACACGCTCTGGAACGCGGCCGTCACCTACCGCCAGAAGGCGGGCCGGGCCGAGCTGCAGTGGTACGCCCGCGTGGACAACCTGACCAACCGGCTGGCCTACAGCGCCAACTCGATCCTGACGCAGACCGCGTTCCCGCGCGCGCCGCTGCCGGGGCGGAGTGTGCGGGTGGGGGTGCAGGTGATGTTCTGACCCCCCTGGGTCGCCTGCGGCGCCTTCCCCCTCTCTCTTCGGGAGGGGGACACCGCCAGTGGCCGGTACAAGCCCGGCCGCGGCGGTCGCTCGCATGGCCTGCTCCGCGGCCTTTTGGTTTTTTCGCTCTATCCCGCTGAGAGACATTGGGGTGGGGGTTCAGGTGAGTCTGTCTCCAGCCTGGACGCACGCACCGAGGATTCTCTAAACGAAAAGTGCCTGTGGCCGGCTCTTGGCGGGCGCAACCAGCTATTCATTGAATAGCAATTGCGGGGTCGTGACGATGCATGGCGCAGCGTGCAGCCGGGGCGGCGACAATCGGGAGCCGCGGCGCTCACCGGCCGCGCCACCGCTGCCTGCCATGCCGACCATGTACGCGCTGATGCTGTTCCTGCACCTGCTGGGTGCCGCCGTGTGGACGGGCGGGCATCTGGTGCTGGCGTTCACGGTGCTGCCGCGTGCGCTGCGCCGGCGCTCGCCCCAGGTGCTGCTGGATTTCGAGCAGGGCTACGAGCGCATCGGCATGCCGGCGCTGGCGATCCAGGTGGCCACCGGGCTGTGGATGGCGTGGCAGCTGGTGCCCGATGTGGGCGGCTGGCTGGCGCCTGAAACCGCGGTGGCGCGCGCCATCGCGCTCAAGCTGCTGCTGCTTCTGCTCACGGCGCTGATCGCCGCGCACGCGCGGCTGCGCGTGATCCCGCAGCTGTCGGCCCGGACGCTGCCGCTGATGGCCTGGCACGTGGCGGCGGTCACGCTGCTGGCGGTGGGCTTCGTGGCCACGGGGGTGTCGTTCCGCTTCGGGGGCATCGGCTGATGCAGCAGGGAGCCACGCCATGACGCGCCCGGGCCTGGCCGTCCGTTCCGGCATCGACGCCCTGTGCGCCGCGCTGGCGCTGGCACTGCTGGCGGGGCTGGTGGCGATGGCCGCCTGGCTCTGGCAGGGCGCGCGGCAACCGCTGCTGCTGGCGCCGGCCATCGGCGGGTTGAACGCCTGCCTGGAGATGGCGGCGCCCGAGCACCCGCTCGAGGCCGCCTGCACCGGCCCGCAAGGCTCGGCCGCGGCGCGCGTCGAGCAGGCGCTGCACGCGCTGGGCCCGCGCCGCAGCGCCGATGGCGACTTCAGCGTCGGCTACACGCTGCTGGTGCCGCTGCTCAACCTGTTCGAGCCGGATGGCCACGGCGGCTGGCAGGTGGACGCGCTGGCGGTGGGCCGCATCGCGCGCACCGTGGCACAGGTGAACCGGCCGGTGGTGCTGTACCTGTTCTCCACCCATTTCTCCGAGCGCGCGCCCATCGAGCCCGTGCTGGCGCAGGACCCGGCCAACCTGGCCGCGTCGCCCGCCGGGCCTTTGCCGGTGGACCATTACCTGGGCGGCCCGCTCTACCCGTGGAGCATCGCCCGCACGGACAACGGCATCACGCAGCGGCGCGAGCAGGCGATCGAGGCCGTGGCGGGCGCCCTGTGTGCGCTGCCGCCGGCGGCGCGCGGGCGCATCGTCAGCATCAACGTGCTGGGCGAGGTGCACCACCTCTACCCGGATTTCGAGGCCGGCATGGGCTACGGCAGCCCCTACGTGCTGACCGACTATTCGGCCGCGTCGCGCCAGGGCTTCGCGCGCTACCTGCGCCAGCGCTTCGGCAGCGTGCAGGCGCTCAACGCCTACCTGGGTGCCAGGTTCGGCGATTTCGCGCAGGTGGAGCCGCCGGCCAAAGACATCCGGCGCCAGCCGCTCGACCACTACTGGCAGCACATCGACGCCACCGCCGCCGGCAGCGTGCCGGTGGGCGGATGGGTGCACGACGCCGAGCTGCCGCCCGGCGGCACGGCCTGGGTGCGTGTGTACCTGGATGGCGCGCTGGCCGCGCGTGTGCCGGCGCACTTCGTGCGGCAGGACGTGGCCGATGCCAAGCCAGAGCTGGGCACGGCCCGGGTCGGCTGGCGTTACGACCTGCGCTACGCCGGCCTGCCCACGGGGCGCCACCGCATCGACGTGGCACTGGAGCGCGCCACCCCCGCCGGCCCGCGGCTGCTGCAGCTGGGCACGCGCCATGTGGCCGTGATGGACCGCAGCCAGGCCGCGCCGCGGCCGGTGCCGCTCACCGAGCCGCTGCCGCCCATGGCGCAGCCGGACGCGCGGGTAGCGTTCTGGCTCGACAGCCCGGCCGACGACCAGTCGCTCTATTACAACCCGCTGGTGCCGCTGTGGCACGCGTTCCGTGAGCAGCAGGTGGTGGCCTACCTGGAGCACTTCGACCAGCTGCTGGGCCACGGCTGCCTGGCCGGCGTGCCGCGCAACACGCAGCAGATCTACCCGGCCGAGCAGGCCGGCTGGGACGAAAGCCGCTTCGCCAGCGCGCAGTCGCTGCGGCCCTTCGGCCACCTGGGCCTGGGCATCAACCTGTACGGCGAGGCGACCTGGGACGGCTCCTTCTTCGACTGGCTGGCCCGCTCGCGCCAGCCCGGCTACAGCGTGACCGAGTTCCACCCCCTGCGCGCCATGTCCGCCACCGAACTGCGCCAGGTGCTGGAACGCCACCGCGAGCACGGCGCCCGCACGCTGTCCTTCTTCCTGCACCCGCCGGGCGCCGACGGCAGCGTGCCCAACCCCTTCGCCCTCGATCCTGCCAACCCCGCCCACGGCTCCGACGCGCTGTACCGCGCCATGCAGCAGGTGCTGGAGCGGCCGTAACTGGATGCCAAATCGGCCTGCAGCCCTTGTGTGGAGGGCGCAGGCAGCTCATGAATCAGGAGCAAGCGGGCTGACGCGCGAGGCGCGGTGGCGCCATGGAGCGACGCTGCCGCCCGTCTGCCGAGACCTCATGTCGTTTGGCAGGATGAATCATTTTTTGAACCAAATTTTGAACCAAATTGCCTTCCAGCCCTTGCGCAGCAGGCGCAGGCAGCTCATGAATCAATAGCAACTGCTGGTGTTGACCTTCATGCGACCGGGCTCCCGCTCAGCCAGTACACCGCAACCGAACGCAGTCCGGAAGGAAGCAGGAGTAGAAGTCAGAGGACCGCGGAGCAGGCCATGCGGGTGAACGCCGTGGCCGGGCTTGTACCGGCCGCTGGCGTCGTCCCCCTCCCGAAGAGAGAGGGGGAAGGCGCCGCAGGCGACTCAGGGGGTGACTCCCGTTCCGGGGAAGCCGCGCCAGCGGCTCAGGGGGGTGTCCCTTATTTCGTTCCGAAGATCCGATCGCCCGCGTCGCCCAGCCCCGGCAGGATGTAGCCGTGGTCGTTCAGCTCGCGGTCGATGGCGGCGGTGTAGATCGGCACGTCGGGGTGGGCCTCGTGCAGGGTCTGGATGCCGGCGGGCGCGGCCAGCAGACACAGGAACTTGATGGAGCGGGGGTTCTGGCTCTTGAGTTTGTCGATGGCCGCCACCGCCGAATGGCCGGTGGCCAGCATCGGATCGACGGCGATCACGTCGCGCTCGTCCATGTCGGTGGGCATCTTGAAGTAGTACTCCACCGCCTCCAGCGTGGCCGGGTCGCGGTACAGGCCCACGTGGCCGACGCGGGCGTTGGGCACCACGCGCAGCAGGCCGTCGAGCATGCCGTTGCCGGCGCGCAGAATGCTGGCGAAGACCAGCTTCTTGCCGTCGATCATCGGGCTCTGCATGCGCTCCAGCGGGGTCTCGATCTCCACCATGTGCACCGGCATGTCGCGCGTGACCTCGTAGGCCATCAGCATCGCCAGTTCACCTAGCAGCGTGCGGAAGGTGGTGCTGCTGGCATCCTTGTTGCGCATCAGCGTGAGCTTGTGCTGCACCAGCGGGTGCGTGACGTGGTGGACCTGGGGCATGGTGCGTGGCGTGCGTCGTGGAACGGAACGCGCCGATTGTAGGCAGGCACGCCCGCTTACCGGACGCGCAGTGGCCCGCGCCGCGCCTCAGCTGGTGCCGCGCGCGGCGTCGCGCCGGGCTTCGTCCAGCAACTGGCGGATCACCTGCTCGGACTGCTCGTAGGCGCCTTCGCCGAAGTGGTGGAAGCGGATGCGGCCGCGTGCGTCGATGAAGTAGTTGGCCGGCCAGTAGCGGTTGCCGAAGGCACGCCAGAGCGCGAAGTCGCTGTCGATGGTCACCGGCCAGACCACGCCCAGCGCCTTCACCGCGTCGCGCACGTTGTCCAGCTTGCGCTCGTAGGCGAACTCCGGCGTGTGCACGCCGATCACCACCAGCCCCTGATCGCGGTACTTCGCCTCCCAGGCGCGCACGTGGGGCAGCACGTTGCGGCAGTTGACGCAGCCGAAGGTCCAGAACTCCAGCAGCACCACCTTGCCGCGCAGCGCCTCGCGCGTGAGCGGCGCGCTGTTGAGCCAGCCGTTCAGGCCTTCCAGCGGCGGCATCAGGCCTTCCACCGGCAGCGGCGCGGGCTCGCCGGCTGCCAGGGCGACGCGGCGCAGCGCCGATGGGTCCCAGCCGGCGCCTGCCAGCGGCGCGGCGCGGGCCGGCAGCTGGCCGGGCGCCAGCCGGTCCAGCAGGTGCTGCTCGATCCGCACGCCGCCGCCGCTGGTGAGCGGCGTGGCGATGCCGATGTCGAGCCCCCAGGCGACGGCGCCCACGCTGCCCAGCACCGCCACGCCCAGCGCGCGGCGCAGCCATTCGCCCACGCCCAGCGAGCGCTTCATCCAGCCGAAGACGCGGCCGCCGGCCCACAGCGCCAGCCCGAGCGAGGTGGCCGCGCCGGCGCCATAGGCCAGCAGCAGCGCCGACGTCTGCACGCTGGCGCCGCCCAGCGCGGCGGCGCTGAGCACCACGCCCAGCACCGGGCCGGCGCACGGCGTCCAGATCAGGCCCGCGGCCACGCCGAGCAGCAGCGACGGCCAGATGGGCTCGCGGGCTGCGTCGGCGGCGAAAGGCGAGGGGGCATCAACGCCCGATGCGCCAGCCGGCAGAGCCTGCCGCGCCGTGGCCACCCGGTTCAGCCGCTCGCCAAGTGCCACCAGCGGCCGGGTCCAGCGCTGCGCCAGCTCGGGCCACAGCAGGCTGAGGCCCATCAGGCCCAGCACCAGCAGGGCGAGCTGGCGCCCGCGCTCGTTGGCCTCGGCCGCCCAGTCGCCACCCACGGCGGCCAGGCTGGCCACCACGGCAAAGGTTCCCGCCATGCCGACCAGCATGGGCAGGCCGTGGCGCAGGAAGGGGCGGTCGGCCCGTGTCAGCACGAAAGGCAGCATCGGCAGCACGCAGGGCGCGGCGATGGTCAGCACGCCGGCCAGCCAGGACAGCAGCAGCAAGCTCATGGCGGTGTTCCCGGCAGGCGCTCAGCGCAGGCGCAGCAGCTGGTCGAGCGAAGCGCGGCCGGCGCCGTGGCGGATCAGGTACAGGAACACGGCTGCCCAGCTCAGGTGCGTGGGCCAGGCGTCGGGGTAGACGAAGACCTGGATCACCAGCGTCATGCCCAGCAAAGCGAGCGCGGCGAAGCGCGTGAACAGGCCCAGGAACAGCAGCAGCGGGAACAGGTGCTCGGCGTACGCGGCCATGTGGGCGGCGATGTCGGGCGGGATCAGCGGCAGGCGGAATTCGTCGCGGAACAGCTCGACCGCGCCGTCGGTCACGTGCAGCAGGCCGTCGACCTTGGTGCGGCCGGACAGCCAGAAGGTGGCGCCGATGCCGAAGCGCGCGGCCAGCGCCAGCAGGTCTTCGGGCGTCCAGCCGGCCAGGCGTTGCGAGAGGCTGTTGTAGGTGCCGCGCAGGCTGAGTTGGGTCATGGTGGGCTCCTTGGGTTTTTGTCAGGTGGTGCCGAGCAGCGCGCCGGCGGTCAGCAGGTCTTCGAGCAGCGCGCCGGCGTTGAACGGGTCGGCTTCGGCCGCGGCCGCGGCGGCGGCCAGCGCATCGGGCAGCGGTGCCTGCTCGGCGCAGGCGTCCAGGAAGGCGCAGGTGGCGCGGCCAGCCGGTGCCACCAGCACCTGGCCATGCGGGCGGGTGATGAGCACACCTTCGGCGCGCCAGTCGAGCGCCTCCAGCGCGGCCGTGCGCTGCGCCTCGTCATCGGTCTGGTGGGCGCGCCAGAGGCTGAGCGCGGGGGCTTCGTCGAACCACTGCCAGCGCGCGGCGGGGTGCGGCGCCAGCACCAGTTCGGGCAGGGTTTCGGGCGGCAGCGCCTGCAGCTCGCGGGTGCCCAGCACCGGCGCGTCGGCGGCCACATGGGCCTCGCGCCACTGGCGCTCCAGCCGGGCCACGGCGGGCAGGTACGGCAGCTCGGCGGCGCTGTCCAGGCCGGCCAGGAAGTTGCCGAAATCCTCGCCGTACATCATCAGCCGCACATCGGTGGGCGGGCATTGGTGCGCGTACTCGGCGGCGGAGGCGCGGAACCAGTCGCGGCCGACCAGCGCGGTCACCACGGGGTAGTTGGCCTCGAGCGCGTCGATGCAGCCGCCGCGCACGGTGTTGCGGTAGACGGCGAAGCCGGGATGAGTGGCCGCACCCAGGCCGTCGGCGCCGAACAGCGCCTGCACGAAATCGCGCTGGAAGGCGGCCAGCGTGTTGTCTTGCGAGGTGGCGGATGCGTTCATGCCAGCACCTCCGTTTCATGCATCGAATCGGTCTTTTGGCCATACAGGACGGCTGCAGCCAGCTCCTGTTCCTGTAGCAGTTCGGCGAACGCGGGCACATTGCCGTCGCGCTCGATCAGGGTGGGCTTCGGGCCGGTGCGGGCGATCAGCCGCTGGTACAGCGCCCAGACGGCGGGGGCCACAGCGGCGTCGTGCGAATCGATCCACAGCGCGTCGCCCAGGGCCGGGTCCTGGCTGTGGCCGGCCAGGTGCACCTCGGCCACGGCGTGGGCGGGGAAGCGGTCCAGGTAATCCTCCGGCGCGCTGCCCAGGTTGTGGGCCGACACGGCGACGTTGTTCACGTCCAGCAGCAGCTGGCAGCCGGTGCGGCGCACGAGTTCGGTGAGGAAATCCACCTCGTCCCACGTGTGCCCTTCGAGGCGCAGGTAGTGCGAGGGGTTCTCGATGGCGATGCTGCGGCCCAGCGCGTTCTGCACGATGTCGATGTTGCGCGCGATGGTGGCGAGCGCCTCGCCGGTGCGCGGAAAGGGCAGCAGATCGGGAAAGTAGGCACCCTGCCAGGTGGACCAGGCCAGGTGCTCGGAGACCAGCGCGGGCTCCACGCGCCGCGCCAGGCGGGCCAGGCTGGCGAGCCGCCCGGCGTCGGGCGGCTCGCTGCCGGCGAGCGAGAGCGAGACACTGTGCAGCGACAGCGGGTGTTCGCCGCGGATGGCTTCCAGCCACGCCAGGCGCGGCCCGCCCTCGACCATGTAGTTCTCGGGATGGACCTCGAACCACAGGCCGGGCCGGCGGCAGGCCAGAGCCTCGCCGAAGTGCTGGGGCTTGAGCCCGAGGCCGGCTGAAAGCGGTTGCGCGCGCATGACGTGCTCCTGGAGCCCGGCGATCAGGACTTCATCGGGGTCAGCGAACCCATGCCGTGGGGCGTCTTGATGCTGGTGCAGGTGCCGACGGGCACTTTCTTCCAGGCGTTGCCCTGGTAGTCCATCTTGGCGGTGCCCGCGCAGGTGGTGCCGGCGCCGGCCTTGCAGTCGTTCTCGCCGGCCTTGGCAACGCCGTAGCACTGCTCGGTCTTGGCCATCTTGTCGCCCATGGCCTTGTCCTTGCTCAGGTCGTCGGCATGGGCAAAGCCGGAAATCAGGGCGCCGAGGGCCAGGGCGGTGAAGGCTTGGGTGGTGGTACGCATAGGAGTGCTCCTTTTTTGGGACAATGAAGGGATGACCCGGCGCGTTGTCCGCGGTCATGGCCTGATACGCGGCGCCCGGCGGGCTGGTTACAGCGGCCGGCGCAAAAAAAATAAATTTCACGCTGGCTGTAACCGGCCGGCGAGCGCGTCCGAATGACCTCCGGTAGTACCGTGCGACATGCCCACGATTGACGTCGAACTGGAGTTGCGGGACCTGTTCCTGCAGGCCTTGGCCGGCGACGAAGCGGCATACCGCCTGTTTCTTCAGCGCCTGGCCGGGCATCTGCGCTCCTTCCTCGGGCGCCGGCTGTTCGGCTGGCCCGACGACGTGGAGGATCTGGTGCAGGAATGCCTGCTGGCGATTCACAACAAGCGCCACACCTACGAAGCGGCGCAGCCGCTGTCGGCCTGGGTGCACGCGATCGCGCGGCACAAGCTGATCGACCTGCTGCGCGCGCGTTCGGTGCGCGAGGCGTTGCACGATCCGCTGGACGACGTGGCCGATGACCTGTTCGCCGCCAGCGACCTGGACGCCCATGAAGCGCGGCGCGACGTGATGGGCCTGCTGGAGCAGCTGCCGGACAAGCAGCGCCTGCCGATCCTGCACGTCAAGATCGAGGGCCTGTCGGTGGCGGAAACGGCGCGGCGCACGGGTTTGTCGGAATCGGCCGTCAAGGTGGGTATCCACCGCGGCCTCAAGGCGCTGGCACGGCGCTTCGGGGCCGGCCCGCAGGAAAGCCAGGAAGGCGCGAACGCGCAAGGAGTCTGATGTGCAAACCGATCGCTGGATCGATCTGCTGGCCAGCCAGGCCGAACCGGTGGCCGCCAGGCGCATGGCGCCCCTGATGCTGCGCGCGCTGCCCTGGGGGCTGGCGGGCGCGGTGGCGATCATGCTGGCGGGCTACGGCCTGCGGCACGATTTCGCCCAGGTGGTGCACCTGCCCATGTTCTGGCTCAAGGTGGGCGTGCCGCTGGTCATCGCCCTGGCGGGGCTGCTGCTGGTGAGCCGCCTGGGGCGGCCGGGCGTGCGCGCCGGTCAGGCCTGGTGGGGCGTGGCCCTGCCGGTGCTGCTGCTGTGGGTGATGGGTGCCTGGCAATGGATGGCGGCTGACCCGGCCGATCGCCCGCCGCTGCTGTGGGGCCAGACCTGGCGCACCTGCGTGTTCAGCATCGGCCTGATCGCGCTGCCGGTGTTCGTGGCCGCGCTGGCGCTGATGCGCCAGCTGGCGCCCACCCGGCCGGCCTGGGCCGGCGCGGCCGCCGGCACCCTGGCCGGCGGCGCCGGCGCCTGCGTCTACGCCTTCCACTGCCCGGAGATGACGGCGCCCTTTCTGGCCGTCTGGTACGTGCTCGGCATGGCGTTGCCGGCCGCCGTGGGCGCTGCCATGGGCCCGCGCCTGCTGCGCTGGTAGCGCCGGGCCACCCAGGCAATGCTTCAAAAAATATAGCTGCCTGCGCCCGTCATGAAAGGGCTGAAGCCTGAAAAGGCTTCAAATTTATGGGTGTCGCAATCGTGCTGCGAGGGCGCGAAACCTGAAGGCCGCGGAGCAGGTCAAGCCGGCGATCGCCGTGGCCGGGCCTGCACCGGCCACCAGCGTCGTCCCCCTCGCCCAGCAAGAGAGGGAAGGCGCGTCAGCGCCTCAGGGGGTGCCTACCGCTTGCTCCCGAAAAGCCCCCCCAGCACGCCGCGCAGGATTTGGCGCCCGACCTGCGTGCCCATGGTGCGCACGGCGGACTTGGCCATGGTCTGCACCAGGCCGTCGTGCTGGCCGCCGCGCGGGCCGGTGCGGCCGAACAGGATTTCCTTGGCCATGTCGGCCATGCCGCCGGCATCGGCCTTCTGGGCGGCGCCGGCGCTGCCAGCGGTGGGCGCGTCGCCCTTGCCGCCTTCGGCGCGCGACTGCAGCTTCTCGAAGGCCGATTCACGGTCGACCGTCTTCTCGTACACGCCGGCCACCAGCGAATTGGCGATGGCCTGCTGGCGCTGCTCGGGCGTGATGGGGCCGATCTGGCTGCCGGGCGGGATCACGTAGACGCGCTCGGTCACGCTGGGGCGGCCCTTGGCGTCGAGGAAGCTCACCAGCGCCTCGCCCACGGCCAGCTCGGTGATGGCCTGCTCGATGTTGATGCCGGGGTTGCCGCGCATGGTCTCGGCCGTGGCCTTCACGGCCTTCTGGTCGCGCGGGGTGAAGGCGCGCAGCGCGTGCTGCACGCGGTTGCCCAATTGCGCCAGCACGCTGTCGGGCACGTCGATCGGGTTCTGGGTGACGAAGTACACGCCCACGCCCTTGGAGCGCACCAGCCGCACCACCAGCTCGATGCGCTCCAGCAAGACCTTGGGCGCGTCGTCGAACAGCAGGTGCGCCTCGTCGAAGAAGAACACCATCTTGGGCTTGTCGGGGTCGCCGATCTCGGGCAGGGTCTCGAACAGCTCCGACAGCAGCCACAACAAAAAGGTGGCGTACAGGCGCGGCGCGGTGAGCAGCTTGTCGGCCACCAGGATGTTGACCACGCCCTTGCCGCCGCTGGTCTGCATCATGTCGGCGATGTTGAGCATGGGCTCGCCGAAGAACTTGTCGGCGCCCTGGCTCTCCAGCGCCAGCAGACCGCGCTGGATGGCACCGATGCTGGCCGAGCTGACGTTGCCGTACTGCGTGGTGAACTGCTTGGCGTTGTCGCCCACGTACTGCAGCATGGCCCGCAGGTCCTTGCTATCGAGCAGCAGCAGGCCGTTGTCGTCGGCGATCTTGAACACCAGGTTGAGCACGCCGCTCTGCGTGTCGTTCAGGTCCAGCATGCGCGCCAGCAGCAGCGGGCCCATGTCGGAGATGGTGGCGCGCACGGGGTGGCCCTGCTCGCCGAACACGTCCCAAAAGGTGGCGGGGCAGGCCACCGGCTCGGGCGCGGGCAGGCCGCGCTCCTTCAGGATCTCGGCCATCTTGCCCTGGATGTTGCCGGCCTGGCTGATGCCCGAAAGATCGCCCTTGACGTCGCTCATGAACACCGGCACGCCGATGCGGCTGAACTCCTCGGCCATCTTCTGCAGGGTGACGGTCTTGCCGGTGCCGGTGGCGCCGGTCACCAGGCCGTGGCGGTTGGCCAGCCCGGGCAGCAGCACGCATTCGGTGTCGCCGTGCCGGGCGATGAGGAGCGGATCGGCCATGTCAGGGTTCCTTGGGGGGCGAAAAGTAGAATCGGGCCCTAGTTTATTCATTGCGAGAACGAGGTTTTTTCATGGCCGGTCACAGCAAATGGGCCAACATCCAGCACCGCAAGGGGCGCCAGGACGAAAAGCGCCAGCGCATCTGGACCCGGGTGGTGCGCGAAATCATGGTCGCCGCGCGCACCGGCGGGGGTGATGCCACCGCCAACCCGCGCCTGCGGCTGGCGATCGAGAAGGCCAAGGCCGCCAACATGCCGGCCGACACCATCAAGCGCAACATCGACAAGGCCACCGGCAACCTCGAGGGCGTGACCTACGAGGAAATCCGCTACGAGGGCTACGGCATCGGTGGCGCGGCCATCATCGTCGACACCATGACCGACAACCGCGTGCGCACGGTGGCCGAGGTGCGGCACGTGTTCAGCAAGTACGGCGGCAATCTGGGCACGGAGGGCTCGGTGGCGTTCCAGTTCCAGAACGTCGGCCAGCTGATCTTCGCTCCCGGCACCGACGAGGAAAAGGTCATGGAAGTGGCGCTGGAAGCCGGCGCCGACGACGTGATCACCGACGACGACGGCGCCATCGAGGTGCTCACCTCGCCCACCGGGTTCGAGGCCGTGAAGCACGCGCTGGAGGCCGCCGGTCTCGCGCCCGAGGTGGCCGAAGTCACCATGCGGGCCGAGAACACCATCGACCTGGCGGGCGAGGACGGGCAGAAGATGCAGAAACTCCTCGACATGCTGGAAGACCTGGACGACGTGCAGGAGGTCTTCCACAACGCCGTCATCGACGAGGCCTGAGGCGGGAGCCTGGCGTCGGGCGCCGCGGGGGTGCCGGCAAGTTCCCAGAGACACACACGAAAGCAGGGCGGCCCGACGAACAGTGGCGGTGCCGCAAGGAAGCAGCAGATGAAGGTTCTGGTGATCGGCGGCGGTGGCCGCGAGCATGCGCTGGCTTGGAAGCTGGCGCAATCGCCCAGGGTGCAGCAGGTGTACGTGGCGCCCGGCAACGGCGGCACGGCGCTGGCGGCCAACCTGGTGAACGTGCCGGTCACCGACCCGGTGGCGCTGCGCGAATGGGCGCAGAAGGAAAAGATCGCGCTCACCGTGGTCGGCCCCGAGCAGCCGCTGGCGGCCGGCGTGGTGGACGAGTTCCGCGCCCACGACCTGCGCATCTTCGGCCCCACCCGGGCGGCCGCGCAGCTGGAAAGCTCCAAGGCCTTCAGCAAGGACTTCATGAAGCGCCACGGCATCCCCACCGCGGCCTACGAGACCTTCACCGATCCGGTGGCTGCCCGCGCCTACGTCGAGAAGCTTGGCGCGCCCATCGTCGTCAAGGCCGACGGGCTGGCCGCCGGCAAGGGTGTGGTGGTGGCGGCCACCAAGGAAGAGGCTTTCACGGCCATCGACGACATGCTGGGCGGCAACACGCTGGGCGTGTCGCACAACGAGGGCGGCGCGCGCGTGGTGATCGAGGAATTCCTCCAGGGCGAGGAAGCCAGCTTCATCGTCATGGCGGACGGCAAGAACGTGCTGGCGCTGGCCACCAGCCAGGATCACAAGCGGCTGAAGGACGGCGACGAAGGCCCCAACACCGGCGGCATGGGTGCCTACTCGCCGGCGCCGGTGGTCACGCCCCAGGTGCATGCGCGGGCGATGCGCGAGATCATCCTGCCCACCGTGCGCGGCATGGACAAGGACGGCATCCCCTTCACCGGTTTCCTGTACGCCGGCCTGATGATCGACAGCGACGGCCACCCGAAGACGCTGGAATTCAACTGCCGCATGGGCGACCCGGAGACCCAGCCGATCATGATGCGGCTCAAATCCGACCTGGTGGAGGTGATGCTGGCCGCCGCCAGCGGCGAGCTCGACCAGGTGGAACTGCAGTGGGACCGCCGCACCGCGCTGGGCGTGGTGATGGCAGCCGCCGGCTACCCGCTGGCGCCGCGCAAGGGGGACCGCATCACCGGTTTGCCCAAACCCGCGGACGACGCCGTGGTGTTCCACGCCGGCACCGTGCTGGAGGGCGACGAGTTGCGGACTTCCGGTGGGCGCGTGCTGTGCGTCACCGCGCTGGCCGATTCCGTGAAGCAGGCGCAGGTGCGCGCCTACGACGTGGCTCGTGGCATCCACTTCGACGGCGCGCAGTACCGGCGCGACATCGGTTTCCGCGCCATCGGCGCCGGGCCCGGCGGCGCTCCCCGCTGAGTTCGGCGGGCGGCCACGGCACCGGGTTCATCGGACAACAGGTCCAGCCCATGTACACGATTGGTGTCGTGACGGTGCTGGCGGCGTTCCTGTTGCTGGGCGGCGGGCTGTTCTACCTGATGGCCAGGCGCCTCGCGTGGTCGCACGGCCTGGAGATGATCGCGCTGGGCGGCCTGTTGATGGGCGTCGGCTTCAGCCTGCAACTGGCCTTTCCGGGCCGCGCGCTGACCTTGCCGCTCCTGGTCAACCACACGGCCACCGCGACGGGGATACTGTGCTTCCTGGCGGGGAGCTGGAGCCTGGCGGGTCGGAGGCCGCTGGCTTGGCGCGGCTTTGTCGCCTGGGCGTTGGGCTACACGGCAGCCCAGTGGATCGCGGAGCAGCTGGCGGGCGCCACGGGGCGCTACCTGATGCTGGCCGGGGTGGTGGGCGCGACCTATGCGCTGATCGCCATCAGCCTGTTCCGGGGTGCCCGGCACCAGGCGCGCGAGCTGCAATTCGGCTTCATCCTGATGGCGGTGCTCGCGACGGCCATGGGCTCGCTGAACGTCATCCGAGCCTATCTGCTGTCGAGGCACGGCATGGCAGCCCTGGACATGGACTCGGGCTTTCAGCAGATCTTCTATACCCTGGTGGCGGTGGCCGCCGTGGTGATGACGCCGGTGCTGGTCTGGATGGTGTTCACGCGCCTCAGTGCCCAGCTCAAGACGCTGGCCAGCACCGACGCGCTCACCGGCGCGCTCAACCGCCACGGCCTGACCGAGGTGCTGGAACGCCACTGGCGACTCGTGCCTGGCGCGGCGGTGGTGCTGTTGATGATCGACATCGACCATTTCAAGGCCATCAACGACCAGCACGGGCACCCCGTGGGCGACGCGGTGCTCGCCATGGTCGCCCGTGTGATCAAGGCGGAACTGGGTGGCATGGGGCACGTGGCCCGGCTGGGAGGCGAGGAGTTCGCCGTCGTCTGGCTGGACGGCGACGAGCCGCGTGCCTTGCGCCTGGCCGACCGGCTGCGCCGCACCATCGCGCGCGAGTGCGTCGCGGCCGGCACGGTGCCGGGCGGGCCGCTGAGCTGCTCGGTGAGCATCGGGGTTTCACGCCCCTGCAGTGGCATGGCCGGGCTCGATCACGCCATGGCCGAGGCCGATCGGGCCATGTACCTGGGCAAGCAGGCCGGGCGCAACCAGGTGTTCGACGCGGACGGCCGGGCTGGGGTGTTCGCGGCCTCCTCGCATCCGCCGCTGGTTCCCTGAGGCGCCTGCGCCGGTTTACCATTTCGCCATGAGCCAGACGATGGCGCACGACGTGCGCGACTACCTGCAGACGCTGCAACAACGCATCACGGCGGCGATCGAATCCGCCGACGGGACGGCGCAGTTTCTCGAAGACCGCTGGCAAAAGGCGCCCGGCGAGCCGCTGCAAGGTGACGGCGTCACCCGCATCCTCGAAGGCGGCACGCTGATGGAGCGCGCCGGTTGCGGCTTCTCGCACGTGCGCGGGCCGCGCCTGCCGCCTTCGGCCACGCAGCACCGTCCCGAGCTGGCCGGCGCGCCGTTCGAGGCCATGGGCGTGTCGCTGGTGTTCCACCCCCTCAACCCCTACGTGCCCACGGTGCACATGAACGTGCGCATGATCGCCGCCGGCCAGCCCGGGCAGGCGCCGGTGTGCTGGTTCGGCGGCGGCATGGACCTGACGCCGTACTACGGCTTCGACGAAGACTGCGTGCACTTCCACCGTACCTGCCGGGCAGCTCTGGAACCCTTTGGCCACGACAAGTACCCGCGCTTCAAGCAGTGGTGCGACGAGTACTTCTTCAACAGGCACCGTGCCGAGCCGCGCGGCATCGGCGGCATCTTCTTCGACGACTTCGCCGAAGGCGGCGCCGAAACCGGTTTCGCGCTGATGCGCGGCGTGGGCGACGCCTTCCTCGATGCCTACCTGCCCATCGTGGAGCGCCGCCGCGCCATGCCCTGGGGCGAGCGCGAGCGCGAGCACCAGCTCTACCGGCGCGGCCGCTACGTCGAGTTCAACCTGGTGTGGGACCGCGGCACGCACTTCGGCCTGCAGTCGGGCGGGCGCACCGAGTCGATCCTGCTGTCCATGCCGCCACTGGTGCGCTGGGCCTACCAGCACCAGCCGGCGCCGGGCTCGCCCGAGGCCGAGCTCACCGCGCGCTTCCTGGTGCCGCGCGACTGGGCCTGAGCCTTGGCTGCACCGCATCGCCCGCGCATCGGCCTGTTCGGCGGCGCCTTCGATCCGCCGCACCTGGCCCACGTGGCGCTGGCGCGGGCGGCCATCGCACAGTTCGCTCTGGATGCGCTGCACGTGCTGCCCACGGGCGACGCCTGGCACAAGAGCCGGCCGCTCAACCCGGCGGCCGACCGGCTGGCGATGACGCGCCTGGCCTTCGAGGGCGTGCCCGGCTGCGAGCGCGTGACCGTGGACGACCGCGAGCTGCGCCGCGACGGCCCCACCTACACCATCGACACGCTGACCGGGCTGCGTGCCGAACACCCGGGCGCGGAGCTGCTGCTGCAGATCGGCGCCGACCAGGCGGCCGCGCTGCAGAGCTGGCGGCGCATCGGAGACATTCTGCAAATTGCTACTATTTCCATAGCTGTCCGCGGCGGTGAAGAAAGGGCTGGAGCCGGATTTGACCTGAAATCCGTGCAGGATCGCCTGCCCGCCGGCCGCTTCGTGCTGCTGGCGTTGCCGGCCATGCCGCACAGCTCCACCGCCATCCGCCGGCAGATCGCCGACGGCGTGCCACCGGCCGCGCTGGTGGCCGAAGGGCTGATCGCCGAGCCCGTGGCGCGCTATATTGCCGACCATCACCTCTACCGGAACGCCCCTACATGAGCGAAGCCTCTGACAAGAAGAACGTGCAAAAGCTGCAGCGCGCCATCGTCGATGGCCTGCAGGACGTCAAAGCCCAGGACATTCGCGTGTTCAACACCGAACACATGTCGCCACTGTTCGAGCGCGTGATCGTGGCCTCGGGCACGTCGAACCGGCAGACCAAGGCGCTGGCCTCCAGCGTGCGCGACAAGGTGCGCGAAAGCGGCTTCGCCAAGCCGCGCGTGGAGGGCGAGGACAACGGCGAGTGGATCATCGTCGACTGCGGCCCCGCCGTGGCGCACATCATGCAGCCGGCGATCCGCCAGTACTACAACCTCGAAGAGATCTGGGGTGACAAGCCGGTGCACCTGCGCGGGCCGGGCACCGCGCCCGCCAGAAAAGGTGCTGATTCGAAGAAAAAAGCGGCTGCAGCCGGCACGGGGCAGGCGCAGCCAGCTATCAAGAAAGTAGCGGTCAGGAAGCCCGCCACCACCGCCCAGCCTGCGGCGAAGAAGGCCGCCGCGAAGAATGCGCCCGCCCGGTCGGCGCCAGCCCGATCGGCACCGGCCAGAAAGGCTGCCGCCGGCGCGGCACCTTCAGCCAGGGCCGGCGGAGCACGTCCGGCACCGGCCCGCAAGAAGGCGCCGGGCGCGGCCAAGCCGCTGGCACAGCGTGTGGTGGGCAAGCCCAAGCCAGCCACGGCCAGACCGGCGGCGAAGAAGGCTGTCGCCAAGAAGGCCCCCGGCCGCGCACGCGGCTGAACGGGCGCCCGGCATGGCTGGCCGTGCCCGGGTTGCCGGCTGAGGGCTGACATGAAGCTGCTCATCGTCGCCGTCGGCCAGCGCGTGCCGGCCTGGGCGCAGAACGCCTGGGACGACTACGCCAAGCGCTTCCCGTCCGAACTGAAGATCGAGCTCAAGGCCATCAAGACCGAACCACGCTCCGGCGGCAAGACCACCGAGCAGCTGATGGCCGCCGAGCGCCAGCGCATCGAGGCCGCGCTGCCCCGGGGCTGCCACGTGGTGGCGCTGGACGAGCGTGGCACCGCGCTCGGCACCCAGGCGCTGGCCGCCCAGCTGCGCCAATGGCAGGCGCTGGGTACCGACGTGGCGCTGCTGATCGGCGGCCCGGACGGGCTGGACCCGGCGCTGCGCCAGGCCGCGCAGCAGCGCATCCGCCTGTCGGACCTCACCCTGCCGCACGCGATGGTGCGTGTGCTGCTGGTGGAGCAGCTCTATCGCGCCTGGTCGGTCAACGCCGGACACCCGTACCACCGGGAGTGATGGCCGACCACGCCGCCGGGACTGACGACGGGCGGTAGACTCAGGGCACCGGCGCCGGCCCAGGGCGGCTGGCGCATGACCCCCCAAGTTCTCCAACACATTCCGTCATGGCCGAAGCTCCGATTCCCCCTCTGAACGAATCCCTGGACCCAGGCAGCGTCCCCGAGCCGCAGCCGGTGGTCGAACAGCAGGGCATGGCCGCGCACTTCATCGTGCTCGGCATCGCGCCCGGGCAGGAGGCGGCGGACAAGGTGCGGGCCTTCTTCGGCAACGCCGCCGGCCTGGTGCGCAGCGTGGGCCGGCGCCAGTCGGAAGACCGGCTGAGCATGGTGGTGGGCATCGGCGCCAAGGCCTGGGACCGGCTGTTCGGCCAGCCGCGGCCCGCCGGCCTGCACCCGTTCAAGGCGTTGCGCGGCGACAAGCACCAGGCGCCTTCCACCCCCGGCGACATCCTGCTGCACATCCGTGCCATGAACGAGCGCATGTGCTTCGAACTCAACATGCAGATCATGCGCGCGCTGGAGGGAGCGGTGCAGCCGGTGGACGAGGTGCACGGCTTCCGCTACTTCGACGCCCGCGCCATGGTCGGTTTCGTCGACGGCGTGGAGAACCCCGATGGCCGCGAGGCCTGGGAAGCCACGCTCATCGGCGACGAAGACCCGGCGTTTGCCGGAGGCAGCTACGTGATCGTGCAGAAATACCTGCACGACATGACGGCCTGGAACGCCATCTCCATCGAGGAGCAGGAGCGCGTGATCGGCCGCACAAAGGTGGACAACATCGAGCTGGCCGACGACGTCAAGCCCAGCAATTCGCACGTCGCGCTGAACGTGGTGGAAGACGAGAACGGCAACGAGCTGGCCATCGTGCGCGGCAACCTGCCGTTCGCCGTGCCCTCGCGCGGCGAGTACGGCACCTACTTCATCGGCTACGCGCGCGATCCGGCGGTGACCGAGCTGATGCTCACCAACATGTTCATCGGGCGTCCGCCCGGCAACTACGACCGCCTGCTCGATTTCAGCACCGCCGTCACCGGCACGCTGTTCTTCGTGCCGCCGCAACCCATGCTCGAGGCGCTGGCCGACGGCAACCCCGCGGCGGCGGCTGCGCCGGCGGGCGAAGCCGGCCAAGCTCAGGCGCCCGCCGCGGGCGGCGCGCTCGACATCGGCTCGCTCAAGGGCCAGCCGCAGATGATCGGCGCGCAGGGCCGCGCCGACGCCGGCCACGACCCGTTGCCCTGAGCCACGCGGCCAGGACACCGACAACCACCATCCCACCCCTTTCTGCCAGGAGCACCGCATGAACAACCTGCACCGTGAACTTGCCCCCGTGTCCGACGGCGCGTGGGCGCAGATCGAAGAGGAAGTGGCGCGCACCTTCCGCCGCAACCTGGCCGGGCGCCGCGCCGTGGACGTGGAGATTGCCGAAGCGGGCAGCAAGTGCTCGGCCATCGGCACCGGCCACCTGAAGGCGCTGAAGGCGCCGCAGGACGGCGTGATCGCCCGCCAGCGCATCGTGATGCCGCTGGTGGAGCTGCGCGTGCCCTTCGAGCTCGCGCGCGAGGCCATCGACGACGTGGAGCGCGGCGCCGACGACTCCGACTGGCAGCCCGCCAAGAACGCCGCCGAACAGCTGGCCTATGCCGAAGACCGCGCCATCTTCCTGGGCTACGCGGCCGCCGGCATCGAGGGCATCCGCGAAGGCACGTCCAACCCCGTGCTGGCGCTACCGGCCAAGGCCGTCGAGTACCCGGACGTGGTGGCCGCCGCGCTCAAGCAACTCAAGCTGGCGGGCGTGGATGGCCCCTATGTGGCCGTGCTGGGCGCCGAGGCCTACACCGCGCTGCAGGAAGCCAACGACAAGGGCTACCCGGTGCTCAACCACATCCAGCGCCTGGTCGGCAGCGAGAACATCATCTGGGCACCGGCCATCGAAGGCGCCTACGTGATCTCCACGCGCGGCGGGGATTTCGAGCTGAACCTCGGGCGCGACCTGTCGATCGGCTACCTGAGCCACACCGACAGCAAGGTCAGGCTCTACCTGGAAGAGACGCTGACCTTCCGCCTGCTCACGGCCGAGGCGGCCGTGGCCATCCTGCCCAAGGCCTGACGGCGCGGCGAGCGGCGCGGCCCGCCTGCGCGTCGGGCAGCGATCCGGCAGGCGTGTCCCGGGCGGGTGCGTCTGGCGGCCGTGCCCACGCTGCAGAGACCTCGCCACCACAGACCTCTTTCAGCCATGGCCGATTTCATCTACCTTGCCTCGCAGAGCCCGCGGCGGCGCCAGCTGCTGGAGCAGATCGGCGTGCGCTACAGCCTGCTGCTGCCCGAAGCGGGCGACGATGCCGAGGCGCTCGAGGCCGTGCTGCCCGGCGAAGCGCCGGCCACCTACGTGCGCCGCGTCACGGCGCTGAAGCTCGAGGCCGCGGTGCAGCGGCTGGCCGAGCGCGGATTGCCGCCGGCGCCCGTGCTGTGCGCCGACACCACCGTGGCGCAGGGCCGCAGCATCCTCGGCAAGCCGGCGGACGATGCCGACGCCGTGCGCATGCTGTCTGCACTGGCGGGTCGCGGCCACCGCGTGCTCACCGCTCTGGCGCTGGCCGACGGCGAGCACCGCCTGCAGGCCCTGAGCGATTCGCGCGTGCGCTTTGCCGCCGCATCGGCGGCCGACATCGCCGCCTATGTGGCCAGCGGTGAAGCCGCGGGCAAGGCCGGCGCCTACGGCATCCAGGGTCGGGCGGCGGCGTTCGTCGAGCACATCAGCGGCAGCTATTCGGGCATCATGGGGCTGCCGCTGTTCGAGACGGCAGCGCTTCTGCGCCAGGCCGGCGTGACCTTCGGTTGACGGGGATCGACGTGCAACAGGACATTCTCGTCAACTGGTCACCGCAGGAAACGCGTGTCGCGGTGGTCGAAAACGGCGCGGTGCAGGAGCTGCACGTGGAGCGCACGCTGGAGCGCGGCCTGGTGGGCAACGTCTACCTGGGCAAGGTGGTGCGCGTGCTGCCGGGCATGCAGTCGGCCTTCGTCGACATCGGGCTGGAGCGCGCTGCCTTCCTGCACGTGGCCGATGTCTGGCAGCGCCCGCTGGAGGGCGAATCGTTGCCGGCCAACCGCAACGGCGCCACCGTCAAACCGATCGAGAAACAGGTGTTCGAGGGCCAGACGCTGATGGTGCAGGTCATCAAGGACCCGATCGGTACCAAGGGCGCGCGCCTGTCCACCCAGATCAGCATTGCCGGCCGGCTGCTGGTATTCCTGCCGCAGGACAGCCACATCGGCATCTCGCAGAAGATTCCGGCCAGCCTGCGCGAGCCGCTGCGCGAGCGCCTGCACGCCCTGTGCAGCGCCGGCCTGCCACCAGATGCCAAGAGCACCGGCGGCTTCATCCTGCGCACCAACGCCGAGGAATCCAGCGATGCCGAACTGGCCGATGACATCGCCTACCTCCGCAAGACCTGGGCGCGCATCCGCGAGGCCTCCGCGCGCCAGCCCACGGCCAGCCTGCTGCACGAAGACCTGAACCTGCTGCAGCGCGTGCTGCGCGACCTGGTGGGGGAGGCGACGCAGTCGATCCGCATCGACTCGCGCGAGCAGTTCCACGCGCTGATGGCCTTCGGTCGCGAGTTCATGCCGCAGGCGGCGGCGCGGCTGTCGCATTACAAGGGCGAGCGGCCCATCTTCGACCTGTACGCGGTGGACGAGGAGATTGCCCGCGCGCTCGGCCGGCGGGTGGACCTGAAGTCCGGCGGCTACCTGATCATCGACCAGACCGAGGCGCTGACCACGGTGGACGTGAACACCGGCGGCTACGTGGGCGCGCGCAACTTCGACGACACCATCTTCAAGACCAACCTGGAAGCGGCGCACGCCATCGCGCGCCAGCTGCGGCTGCGCAACCTGGGCGGCATCATCATCATCGACTTCATCGACATGACGCAGGCCGAGCACCAGCAGGCCGTGCTGGCCGAGCTGCGCAAGCAGCTGGCGCGCGACCGGGTGAAGACCATGTCCGGCGGCTTCTCGCAGCTCGGCCTGGTGGAGATGACGCGCAAGCGCACGCGCGAATCGCTGGCGCAGATGCTGTGCGAGCCCTGCGAGCAGTGCCAGGGCGCGGGCCGCGTGCGCACCGCGCGCACCGTGGCCTATGACATCCTGCGCGAGATCCTGCGCGAGGCGCGCCAGTTCAACCCCAAGGAATTCCGTGTGGTGGCCGCGCCGGGGGTGATCGAGATGCTGGTGGACGAGGAAAGCCAGCACCTGGCGGGGCTGTCGGATTTCATCGGCAAGCCGATCTCGCTGCAGGCCGAGAGTTCGGTGGGGCCGGATCAGTACGACATCGTCTTGATTTAGCCGCCGTCCTCCTGGGTCGCCTTCGGCGCCTTCCGCCAGGGAATCGCGGTCACGGCCGCTGCTTTCCCATGAAATATGGCTCCAGCCCAAGCCTGACGGGCGCAGCCAGCTATCGAAAAAAGAGTTCAGCGGCGGTCTTGAACAGAGGCCGGTGCCTTGCCGGCCCGGCGGCGGGGGCCATCCGTCAGGGGGCGGGCTTGGCCCAGGATTTCAAGCCAAATTGGCCTCCAGCCCAGACGTGGCGGCCGCAGGCAGCTATGAAATCAGGAGTCAACCAGCTTCGTCCAGCAGGGCGCCGGTGCCTTGCAGGCGGGCGTAGACGCCGCCGGCACGCAGCAGGTCGCCGTGGGTGCCTTGCTCGACGATGCGGCCGCGCTCCATGACGACGATGCGGTCGGCGTGCTCGATGGTCGAGAGCCGGTGCGCGATGACCAGGGTGGTGCGGCCTTTCATCACGCGGCCGATGGCTTGCTGCACCAGGCGCTCGCTCTCGGTGTCGAGGGCGGAGGTGGCTTCGTCCAGCAGCAGGATGGGGGCGTTCTTGTAGAGCGCGCGGGCGATCGCCAGCCGCTGGCGCTGGCCGCCGGAGAGCTGGGTGGCGTTGTGGCCGAGCAGGGTGTCGATGCCCTGCGGCAGCGTGGCCACGTGCTCGGCCAGGTTGGCGTCGGCCAGGCATTGCTCGACCCGCGCACGGTCCACCGCCGGCGCGCCCAGCGCCACGTTGGCGGCCACGCTGGCGTTGAGCATCACCACGTCCTGGCTCACCATCGCCATCTGGCGGCGCAGCGCGATGAGCGGCCAGTGGGCGGTGTCGGCGCCGTCGATGCGCACCGTGCCGCTGTCGGGCCGCACGAAGCGTGGCAGCAGGTTGACCAGCGTGGTTTTGCCGGCGCCCGAGGGGCCGACCAGCGCCACCGTCTCGCCGGCGGGAATGTCCAGCGTCACGCGGTCGAGCGCGAAAGCCGCGCCGTCGCGGTAGCGCACGCTCACGTCCTGCAGTGCGATGGCGCCTCGCACCGGCTGCGGCGCTTCGGCCAGCGGCTGGGCGGCGGGGGGCTCGGGCTGCACGTCCTTCAGCATTTCCACCCCGCGTTCCAGCGCCGCCAGGCCGCGCGTGATGGGGTTGATCACGTCGGCCAGCCGGCGGATTGGGGCGATCAGCATCAGCATGGCCCCGATGAAGGCCACGAAGCCGCCCACGGTGACGATGCGCTCGCTGCCCGACTGGCCCTGCGAGAGCGCGATGCCGATCACCACCGAGAGCGCCACCGCCGACACCAGCTGGGTGAGCGGCATGGTGGCAGCCGAGGCGCGCGTGGCCTTCAGCGCCAGCCGGCGCAGGTCGCCGGAGAGCTCGGCAAAGCGCTCGCCCTGCGCCTGCTCGGCACCGTGCAGGCGGATCATGCGCTGGGCCAGCACGTTTTCTTCCACCACGTAGGCGAGTTCGTCGGTGGCCTGCTGGCTCTGCCGCGTGACCTTGTAGAGGCGGCGCGACATGGTCTTGAGGATGAAGGCCACCACCGGCACCAGCAGCAGCACGATCAGCGTGAGCGACCAGTTCAGATACAGCAGGTAGCCCAGCAGCGCCACCACGGTGAAGGTGTCGCGCGCGGTGTTCAGCAGCGCCTGCACCAGCTGGGTGGAGCCGGTCTGCACCTCGTAGACGATGGTGTTGGCCAGCTGGCTGGCCGACTGGCGCGAGAACAGCGCCCAGTCGGCCGTGAGCAGGCGCTCGAACAGCTCGCGCCGCAGCGTGACCATGCCGTCGTTGGCGATGCGCGAGAGCGCGTACTGGCTGGCGAAGTGCGCCAGCCCGCGGATCAGGAACAGCCCGACGATGGCCACGGGCACCGCCCAGATCGGCAGGCTGGCCTGGCTGAAGCCCTGGTCCAGCAGCGGTTTGAGCAGCGCCGGAATCGCCGGCTCACTGAGCGCACTAATGATGGTCGCGCCGATCGCCATGGCCCAGCCCGCACGGTAGCTGCCGAAGTACACCCACAGCCGCCCGATGCGCTGGCGCAGCGTGGGCTGCGGCGCGGCGGCGGGAGCGGCCTGGGCGGGCTTGGCCGGGTCGGCCGGCGGGGGCGTGTCGCTAGAGGGCATGGGGAACCAACGGATCGCGGGCGATTCTATAGAGGCGCTTGCGGCACGGGCTTCGCGGCACCGTCTGCAGCACCGGGTGCGGGCTGGCCAGCTGCAGGGCTTTGGCGCACAGTTTGTGACAGGCCGTCACCCCGGGTGTGTACCATACGCGTCTGTCCTGGTGTTCGCGCGGCCTGTCGCTGCGCAGGTGCCGGCCCGGACCAGGCCTGTCTTGAATCTTCGCGATCCGCATGAAGTCTTTTTCTGCCCTTTCGCCCATCATTTCCTCCCTCTCCCGTCGTCACCTGATCGCCGCGCTGGCGGCGTCGTCCTGCTTGCCGGCGCTGGCTCAGTTCCGGGTCGAAGTCACGGGCGTGGGCCTGCGGCAGCTGCCGATCGCCATCGCCCCGTTCCGGGGTGAAGCCGGGGCGCCCCAGAAGATCAGCGCCATCGTGCGCGCCGATCTGGAGCGCTCGGGCCAGTTCCGGCTGATCGACGCCGCCGGGCAAGGCATGGACGAAACCGTGCACCCGGACATGGCCGTCTGGCGCGGGCTTTCGGCCGATTCGCTGGCCGGCGGCAGCGTCTCCCGTCTGGGCGACGGCCGCTACGACACCCGCTTTCGCCTGTGGGACGTGGTGCGCGACCAGGACCTCGGCGGCCAGGGCTACGTGGTGCCCCAGGCCGACCTGCGGCTGGCGGCGCACAAGATTGCCGACTACATCTACGAGAAGCTGACCGGCGAAAAGGGCATCTTCTCCACCCGCCTGGCCTATGTCACCAAGGCGGGGTCCCGCTACACCCTGTGGGTGGCCGACTCGGATGGCGAGAACGCGCAGGCCGCGCTCACCAGCCCCGAGCCGATCATCTCGCCCACCTGGTCGCCCTCGGGCACGCAACTGGCCTATGTGTCGTTCGAGGCCCGCAAGCCTGTGATCTACGTGCACGACGTGTCCACCGGCCGGCGGCGCCTGCTGGCCAACTTCCGCGGCTCCAACAGCGCGCCGGCCTGGTCGCCCGACGGCCGCAGCCTGGCCGTGACGCTGTCGCGCGACGGCGGCTCGCAGCTCTACCTGATCAGCGCCGGTGGTGGCGAGCCGCGCCGGCTCACCCAGTCGCAGAGCATCGACACCGAGCCGGTGTTCTCGCCCGACGGCCGCAGCATCTACTTCGTCAGCGACCGCGGCGGCGCGCCGCAGATCTACCGCATGCCGGCCGGCGGCGGCGAACCGCAGCGCATCACCTTCAACGGTGGCTACAACGTCTCGCCCAGCATCAGCCCGGACGGCAAGTCGATGGCCTTCATCTCCCGCGTGGGCGGTGCCTACCGATTGCACGTGCAGGACCTGGCCTCGGGCCAGGTGACGGCTTTGACTGACACGTCTTCGGACGAAAATCCGAGCTTTGCGCCGAACAGCCGGCTTATCGTGTATGCCACCTCGCAGGGCGGCCGCGACGTGCTGATGACCACCACACTGGACGGCAAGATCAAGGCGCGCCTGGCCGGGCAGGGCGGAGAAATCCGCGAGCCTTCCTGGGCGCCGTTCCAGCGCTGAGTGCCGGCACTTACCGAATCGTCTTCGTACATTGACAGGAACAGGAGAGAACACATGCTCAAGAAACTGCTGATCGCCGCCGGAGTGGCGGCCTTGCTGGCCGGCTGCGGCTCGAACGTCAAGCTGGATCCGCCGATCCAGGGCGACGGCGCAGCCACGTCCACCACCGGCGCCGGGACCGGCGCCAACGCCCAGGGCGCGGGCCAGAGTTCGGTCACCCAGGTGCAGGCCGGTAGCGGCGGCCGCGACATGGCCGGCCCCGCCGGCGTGGGCAAGGTGGTGTACTTCGACTACGACAGCTTCGTGGTCAAGCCTGACTACCAGCCGGTGGTGGAAGCCCACGCCCGCTTTCTGCAGGCCGACCGCAACCGCCATGTGGTGCTGGAAGGCAACACCGACGAGCGTGGCAGCCGCGAATACAACCTGGCGCTGGGCCAGAAGCGCGCGGAGGCGGTGCGCCGCTCGCTCAGCATCCTGGGCGTGAGCGATGCGCAGGTCGAAGCCGTGAGCTTCGGTGAAGAGAAACCTGCCGTCGCCGGCAGCTCCGAAGAGGCCTACGCCAAGAACCGCCGCGTCGAGTTCAGCTACCGTTGATGATGGCCCGTTCGTTCCCGCTCCACCCGCTGCGCGTCGGCGTGCTGGCATTGGCCGCGCTGGCCAGCTTCAGCGCCCATGCGGATCTCTTCGGCGACGACGAGGCGCGGCGCGCGATCATCGAGCTGCGCCAGCGCTTCGACACCGCTGTCAGCGCGCAGAACCGTCTGGTCGAGGACAACGCGCAGCTGCGTCGCAGCGTGCTGGACCTGCAGCAGCAGATCCAGGCGCTCAAGGACGACCTGGCGCGCTCTCGCGGTCAGCAGGAGCAACTCACGCGCGACGTGGAGCAGCAGCGCGCCCAGCGCGATGCCCTGCAGGCGCTGGACGACCGCGTGAAGAAGCTCGAGACCGACGCTGCTTCCAAGGCCGCTGCGTCACCCGACGGCGGCAACGGCGGCGCGATGGGCGCGGACGGCAACGACAAGCAGGACTACGACGCCGCGCTGGCGGTGTTCCGCTCGGGCGACTTCAACGCCGCTCAGACCAGCTTCGCCAGCTTCATCAAGCGCTACCCGCGCAGCAGCTACGCCCCGTCGGCGCTGTTCTGGCTCGGCAACGCCCAGTACGCGACCCGCAATTACAAGGAAGCGATCACCAACTTCCGCTCGCTGCTGACGGCCGCGCCCAACCACGCCAAGGCACCGGAAGCACTGCTGTCGATCGCCAACTGCCAGATCGAGTTGAAGGACACGCGTGCGGCGCGCGCCACGCTGGAAACGCTGACCAAGAACTACCCGCAATCCGAGGCCGCCCAGGCCGGGCGCGAGCGCCTGGCGCGCCTGCGCTGAGTCTTGGCGGGGCTGCCGCGGCCCTGCGGCAAGCAACTGCCAGCCTGCGACGCGCTGGTGCGCCGCCCTATTTTGCGGGCGCCGGTACCCAAAACCCCCGGGAAGCCAGTTTCACCGCTATAATGCGCAGTTTCCTTGCCATACCCCGCCCGACGCCGGGGGTGGCTTTCAGGCCTGCAGGCGGGCTTTCGCCGCACGGGCCATCTCACCCACAAGGAGATTGAATGCGTCACTACGAAATCATTCTGATGATCCACCCGGATCAGAGCGAGCAGGTTCCGGCCATGCTGGAGCGCTACAAGGGCATGATCACCGCCGGCGGCGGCAAGATCCATCGCCAGGAAGACTGGGGCCGCCGTCAGCTGGCTTACCAGATCAACAAGCTGGCCAAGGCGCACTACCTGTGCCTGAACATCGAGGCCGATCAGGCCGTGATGGCCGAGCTGGAACACGCCTTCAAATTCAACGATGCCGTGCTGCGCCACCTGACGGTGCAGAAGGCCAAGGCCGATACCGGCCCGTCGTCGATGATGAAGACGGTCGAGCGCGAAGAGGCCCGCAAGGCCCAGCAGGCCGAGACGGCCAACTGAGCACGCCGCTCGAGCAGTCTGCCAACCGGCTGACGCTCACCGCCCGCATCGCCGAGCTGTCCGAACCACGACGCACCCCTGCAGGCTTGCCTGCACTGAGCCTGCAACTCGAACACGAGTCAATGCAGGAAGAGGCGGGGCAGCAGCGGACAGCCAGGGCAACGGTCAAGGCCGTGGCGCTGGGCGCGATGGCCGAGCGGTTGCAGCAGCAGGCCCTGGGCACCGCGTGGTGCTTCAACGGTTTTCTGATGAGCCCGCGAGGTGGCAGGCAGCTCGTGTTTCATATCCAGGAATTTCATCCAGTCTAGTTTTCAAGAAGGAGCCCGGACATGCCCGGACCGAAACGTTTCAACAACAAGGATCGCCGTCCCAAGCGCAACAACCAGTCGCTGCTGTTCAAGCGCAAGCGCTTCTGCCGCTTCACGGTGGCCGGTGTCGAAGAGATCGACTACAAGGACATCGACACCCTGCGCGACTTCATCGCCGAAAACGGCAAGATCGTGCCCGCGCGCCTGACCGGCACGCGCGCCATCTACCAGCGCCAGCTGAGCACCGCCATCAAGCGTGCCCGTTTCCTGGCGCTGCTGCCGTACACCGACAAGCACCGCGTCTGAGACAGGAGATCACCATGCAAGTCATTCTTCTGGACAAGATCGTCAACCTCGGCAACCTGGGCGAGATCGTCAAGGTCAAGGACGGCTACGCCCGCAACTTTCTGATCCCCAGCGGCCGTGCCCGCCGTGCGACCGAGGCCGCCAAGGCCGAGTTCGAGGCGCGCCGTGCCGAGCTGGAAAAGCAGGCCGCCGACAAGCTGGCTGCCGCCCAGGCCCAGGGCGAGAAGCTCAAGGGCAGCACCGTCAAGCTGACCCAGAAGGCCGGCGTCGACGGCCGCCTGTTCGGTTCCGTGACCAACCACGACATCGCCGACGAGCTGAAGAAGCAGGGCTACGACGTCCACAAATCGCAGGTGCGCCTGCCCAACGGTCCGATCAAGACCGTGGGCGACACCACGGTGGAAGTGGCGCTGCACACCGACGTGGTGGAAGAGATCACCGTGTCGGTCTACGGCGAAACCGCCTGAGTCCGCTGCCGGGGCGCGCTCCGGCACCCCCGAAAAAGCCGCGTGGCAACCCACGCGGCTTTTTTCTTGTGCGCCGCCTGTGCACAGCTTTGTCCCCACGGATGCACCGGCACTGCACCGGTTGTCCACAGGCTTGTCCCATGACAGGCGGTGTGCGGCGCCGTAGTATCGACCTTTCAGCGCCCGGCGGCCGCCGGCGCATTTGCACACGCTCATGTCCGCCACCTTCCCGCCCGGCTATTCCGCTTCCTACGCGGATTTCAACGACGACGCGCCGCCCGACCGGCAGGTGGCCCAGTTGCGCATTCCGCCACACTCGGTCGAGGCCGAATCCAGCGTGCTGGGAGGTCTGCTGCTGAGCAACGACGCCTGGGACCGCGTCGGCGACCTGCTGATCGACAGCGATTTCTACCGCTACGAGCACCGCCTGGTCTACGCCGCCTGCGGCAAGCTGATCAACGAATCCAAGGCCGCCGACGTGGTCACGGTGTATGAAGAGCTGCAGCGCCAGGGCAAGGGCGACGAGGTGGGCGGGCTGGCCTACCTGAACTCGCTGGCGCAGTATGTGCCCAGTGCCAGCAACATCCGCCGTTACGCCGAGATCGTGCGCGAGCGGTCGATCCTGCGCAAGCTGGTGACCGCCAGCGACGACATCGCCACCAGCGCCTTCAACCCGCAGGGCAAGGCGGTGGACAAGATCCTCGACGAGGCGGAGCAGAAGATCTTCCACATCGGCGAGGAAGGCTCGCGCATGAAGCAGGGCTTCCAGTCGATGGAATCCCTGGTGGTGGAACTGCTGGATCGCGTGCAGGAGATGGCGGACAACCCGAACGACGTGACGGGTGTGCCCACCGGCTTCTACGACCTCGACCGCATGACCGCCGGCCTGCAGAAGGGCGACCTGGTGGTGCTGGCGGCGCGCCCCTCCATGGGCAAGACGGCGTTCGCCATCAATATCGCCGAGCACGTGGCGCTGAACGCCGAGCTGCCGGTGGCCGTGTTCTCGATGGAAATGGGCGCGGCGCAGCTGGCGGTGCGTATCGTCGGCTCGATCGGGCGCATCGACCAGTCGCACCTGCGCACCGGCAGGCTCACCGACGAAGAGTGGCCGCGCCTGACGGAAGCCATCGAGCGGCTGCGCAACGTCAGCCTGCACATCGACGAGACACCGGGCCTCACGCCGTCCGAGCTGCGCGCCAACGCGCGGCGGCTGGCACGCCAGTACGGGCAACTGGGCCTGATCGTGGTCGACTACCTGCAGCTGATGAGCGGCTCCAGCTCCGGGGACGAGAACCGCGCCACCGAACTGGGCGAGATTTCACGCGGCCTGAAGGCGCTGGCCAAGGAGCTGCAGTGCCCGGTGATCGCGCTGTCGCAGCTCAACCGCAGCGTCGAGCAGCGCACCGACAAGCGCCCCATGATGAGCGACCTGCGCGAATCCGGTGCCATCGAGCAGGACGCTGACATCATCATGTTCATCTACCGCGACGACTACTACAACAAGGACTCGCGCGAACCCGGCGTGGCCGAGATCATCATCGGCAAGCAGCGCAACGGCCCCACCGGCACGGTGAAGCTGGCCTTCCTGAAGCCGCTCACACGCTTTGAAAGTCTGGCGCACGGCAGCAACGACGATTTTTGAGTCCCCCGCGCATGAGGTCGGGCGGATGGCGGCCGCACGTCTGCCGCCCTGATGGCGTTGCGACCTCTTGCGCTCATAAAGCTCCAGGGTGTGCTGCCCATTTCGACAGATACGATTGAAGCGCGGATCGCCACTCGGGATTGTTCCAGTTCCCTCTTCCCTGGTGCGTGATGGAAATGGGCCACGTTCCCGGTTGCAGGCCGCTCGACTTGGCGGTTCGGCAAAAGTCGAGGTCATAGAAATGAAACTGGAACCGCTCGTCAAAGAAGGCTTTTTTCTCGATGAGCACGTCGCGGCGCGCCGCCAGCAGCACGCCATCCAGCAGATCGCATGCCATGGGCGTCGGGCCGTAGGAATCGACCGGGCTGAAGGGAAACTGCCCGTGGGCCACACCACCTGAATGCCCCTCGAGATGCGAGGAGGGGGACGCCGGGTTCGCCACGTACCAGCTGGACTGGTTCTGGCTCCGCATCCTTCCTCCGGCCACCCCCAGAACGTCAAAGCGACTCAGCCCTTCGACGATGCGTTGGTAGATGAAAGCATCTTCTATCCAGGCATCGTCGTGAATGAAAAGCAGCAACGATCCAGCCGGTGCGGCATGAATCGCCCGGTTGTAGATGGTGGGCAGCCCCAGCCCATTGCTGAACGCAATCATGGGGTTGATGTGCGGGCTGAAGCGAAGTCGCTCCAGGGACCTTCCCAGTGCCGATTCACGCCAGAACTGCTCTGCGGAAAGACGGGTTGCGCTGACGACGAAGAGCGGGTTCATGC
>ERZ795053.875-NODE-875-length-38400-cov-20.856670_pt1 | contig 38400 bp, 35 predicted proteins | sample MGYA00375137_ERZ795053 | MGnify/ENA primary metagenome ERZ795053 (study PRJEB30182, sample SAMN05720284) | activated sludge metagenome | isolation source: Anaerobic digester | place: Hong Kong | collected 2014-12-17 ... | reverse complement strand
CCGTCGTCGGTCACCGTCACCGTATGTTCCCACTGCGCGGACAGCGAGCGATCCTTGGTGACCACCGTCCAGCCGTCCGGCAGTAGTCGCGTATGCCGCGCGCCGGCGTTGATCATCGGCTCGATGGTGAAGCACATGCCCTTTTCCAGCGCCATGCCGGCGCCGGGACGGCCGTAGTGCAGAATCTGCGGATCCTCGTGATAGACCTGACCGATGCCGTGGCCGCAATACTCTCGGACCACCGAGAAGCGCTCGCCTTCGGCATAGGCCTGGATTGCATGACCGATGTCGCCCAGCGTGGCGCCAGGCTTCACGGCGCGGATGCCGCGCCACATCGCCTCGCGGGTCACCTCGACCAGGCGCTTGGCCAGCACCGACGGCTCGCCGGCGAAGAACATGCGGCTGTGATCGCCGTGCCAGCCGTCCTTGATGACGGTGACATCGATATTGATGATGTCGCCGTCCTTGAGGATCTTGGCCGGGCTCGGGATGCCGTGGCAGATGACGTTGTTGACCGACGTGCAGCTGGTGGCCGGAAAGCCCTTGTAGCCGACGTTGGCCGGGATTGCCTTCAGCTCGTTGACGATGAAGTCGTGGCAGCGGCGATCCAGCTCTTCGGTGGTCACGCCCGGCTGGACGTATTCACCGATCATGTCCAGCACCTCGGCGACCATGCGGCCGGCAACGCGCATCTTCTCGATCTGTTCGGGGGTCTTGATGGTTACGCTCATCCGCCAATTATCGCGGCTTGCGCCGCCAACTGCCAGCCGCCTATAATTCGCGGGCTTTGTCGGGCGTTTTCGCCCTTCAGCCGTCCACGCCGGACGTCACCGGTGAATACACACCCGCGTCGCCAACCCGTTTCGGGGTGCCTCATCCGGTTTGGAATGAGGTCGAAACGGCAGCCGCGGGGAGGACCAACCCCGAGCCACGAACCGCCACTACCTTTCCGGCGGCGGGCTCACGTTTGAGGATTTTCAGATGCCCCAAGTCACCATGCGCCAGATGCTGGAAGCCGGCGTTCACTTCGGTCACCAGACCCGTTACTGGAACCCGAAGATGGGCCCGTACATTTTCGGCGCCCGCGGCAAGATCCACATCATCAACCTCGAGAAGACCCTGCCGCTGTTCAACGACGCGATGAACTTCATCTCCGGCGTTGCCCAGAAGCGCGGCACCGTGCTGTTCGTCGGCACCAAGCGCAGCGCCCGCGAAGCGTTGCAGGAAGAGGCCGCACGCTGTGGCATGCCGTTCGTCGCCAACCGCTGGCTGGGCGGCACGCTGACCAACTTCGCCACGGTGAAGAAGTCGGTTGCCCGCCTGAAGGAGCTGGAAGCCGCCGAGACCGATGGCACCTTCGAGAAGCTGGTCAAGCACGAAGTGCTGTCGCGCCGTCGTGAGCGCGAGAAGCTGGAGAAGTCGCTGGGTGGCATCAAGGACATGAACCGCCTGCCGGACGTGCTGTTTGTGATTGACATCGGCCACGAAGACATCGCCGTGCTGGAAGCCAAGAAGCTGGGCATCCCGGTGGTCGCCGTGGTTGACTCCAACTACGACCCCAACCTGGTCGACTACGCCATCCCGGGCAACGACGACGCCATCCGCGCCGTGCAGCTGTATGCCCGCGCCGCCGCTGACGCCGTACTGGAAGGCAAGGCCGCCGCGCCGATCACCGCCAAGGGCGGCAACGATGACTTCGTTGAGCTCGACGCCGACGGCAACCCGATCGTCGTTGAAGCCGAAGCCCCGAAGAAGCGCGCTCCGGCCAAGAAGGCTCCGGCCAAGAAGCCGGCCGCGAAGAAGGCTCCGGCCAAGAAAGCCGCTGCCAAGGCCGACGACAACACGGCTGAAACCAGCGCCGAGTAATGTCGCCTCGACGCACGCGGTTCGCCGCGTGCGTCGCACCCCGCAATTCCCGCTTCCCCTGTGTCTGCGGTCATGGCCGCGGCACGACATCACATTGAGGTAACCCCATGCAGATCACTGCGAACATGGTCAAGGAACTGCGCGAGCGTTCCGGCGCCGGCATGATGGAGTGCAAGAAGGCGCTCACCGAGCTCAACGGCGACATCGAAGGCGCCATGGAGCACCTGCGCAAGACCGGCCTGGCCAAGGCTGACAAGAAGGCCGACCGCGTTGCCGCCGAAGGCCGCGTGTTCTTTGCCCAGGATGGCGGCAAGGCCGTGCTGGTCGAAGTCAATTCCGAGACCGACTTCGTTGCCAAGGACGATAACTTCGTCGCCTACGGCGATGCCGTTGCCGCCGCCGCGCTGGCATCCGGCGCCGCTGACATCGACGCGCTGAAGGCCGCTTCGATGGCCAATGGCAGCGTCGAGGAAGGCCGCGCCGCGCTGATCGCCAAGGTCGGCGAGAACGTGCAGCTGCGTCGCATGATCCGCGTCGAGACCGGCAACACCGTGGTTGGCTACATCCACGGCGGCCGCATCGGCGTGCTGGTCGAACTGGCCGGCGGCGACGAAGAGCTGGCCCGCGGCATCGCCATGCACGTTGCGGCCATGAGCCCGCCTTACAACAAGGCGAGCGACGTGCCGGCCGACTTCATCGCCAAGGAAAAGGAAATCGAGCTGGCCAAGATGAGCGAGAAGGATCGCGCCAAGCCGGCTGAGATCCTCGAGAAGATCATCAGCGGCAAGACCAGCAAGATCGTCAACGAGAACACCCTGTACGGCCAGCCCTACGTGCTGAACACCGACATGACCGTCGAGGCCACGCTGAAGGCCGCCGGCGCTGACGTCGTGCGCTTCGAGCGCCTGGTGGTCGGCGAAGGCATCGAGAAGGTCGAAGAGGACTACGCCGCCGAAGTGGCGAAGGCCATGCAGGTCTGAGACCGGCATAGCCAACCGGCAACACGGAAAGGCCGCGATTCGTCGCGGCCTTTTCGTTTCCGGACATCATTGCGGGACCTGCGTGCCCGGAGCGCAACCGCTCAATCGGCAACCAGCTCCTCCAGCGGACAGGGCCGATGCAGCACGAAACCCTGAGCGCGATCGACACCGGCCTCGCGCAGGCATTGCAGGGTGGCTTCGGATTCAACCCACTCCGCCACCGTCACCTTGCCCAGCGCCCTGCCCACCGCGGTCACCGCATTCACCACCGCCATGTCCAGCGGGTTCGTCTCGACGTCGCGGACGAACATGCCATCGATCTTCAGGATGTCCACCGGCAGTGTCTTGAGGTAGGCGAACGAGGACAACCCGCTGCCGAAGTCATCCAGCGCTACCCGGCAGCCGCGGGAACGCATCGCATCAATGAAGGCGCGCGCCTCGCCTCCAACCCCGATGGATGAGGTCTCGGTCAGTTCGAAACAGAGCTTGTTGGCCGGAATGCTGCAGCGATCCAGCAGACCGATGATCCGGCTGCGAAAGGCGGCCGACGCCACCGACTGCCCGGATACATTGATGTGGCAGAGGTTCAGCCGCGCCACATGCTGTGGAGACGCTGACAGGGTGTTGAGCGTCAGCTCCACCACCCGCACATCAACTTCCTGCGCCAGACCAAAGCGTTCCACAGCACCAAGGAAGGATCCCGGCTGCCAGAGCTGGCCGTCGGCATCCTCCAGCCGCACCAGGATTTCGTATTGCAGGCTGTCCTCGGGATGGCCCTGCAGGGCGACGATCTTCTGCGCGAACAACCGCAGGCGACCTTCGGCAATGGCCGCGCGCGTATGCCCGACCCAGCTCATTTCATCCTGTCGCCGGGCGACCTCGGTATCCGACTCGACATACATGTGCACCCGGTTGCGCCCGCCTTCCTTGGCCAGGTAGCAGGCCGTATCGGCGGCACGCAGAAGCCAGGACACGGATGGTGTATCGGCATTGATCTCGACCAGACCCATGCTTGAGGTCAGGTTGAAATGCCGCCCCTCCCAGAGCAGCGAGGTTTCCGACAGCGCCCGGTTGAGCGACTGCGCCATGACGCGGCCACGATCACCCGGGGTATCGCGAAGCAGGACGGCGAACTCGTCGCCACCGAGGCGACCGATCCAGTCTCCGGGACGCAGATGCTCCGGCAGGGTGCTGGCGACCAGCATCAGCAGCTGGTCTCCCGCCGAATGGCTGGAGGTGTCGTTGATCAGCTTGAACTGGTCGAGATCCACGTAGCACAGCGTGTGGCGCCGCTGGTCCGCATCGGGCGCGGAAAGCAGTCCTTTCAGGCGACGTTCGATTTCCCGGCGGTTGATCAGGCCGGTCAGGCTGTCGTGACTGGCCTGATAGGCCAACGACTCGGACAGGCGCCGGGATTCAGTGACATCCTCGACCATGACGAACACCCGGCGGGGATTGTTGCCGCCATCATCATCGGTCACCGGTGACACGCTGATCCGGCACCAGACCCGGGAACCGTCCGCCCGCACGATCTGCCGTTCGACCGGCTCCATCGACACCGACCATTCCAGTCGCTGCCCTGCACTGCCGGCGGTTCCATCCGCTCCGCCGAGAAAGCGCTCGAAAGGCCTTCCGATGGCCGCGCTCGACGGCAGCCGCAGCAGCTTTGCCAACGGCTTGTTGATCGCAACGATGCGACCATCCGGCAACAGCTTGGCCATGCCCATGACCGATTGCACGAAGGCGGCGCGATACAGTGATTCTGTGGAGCGGATCCGTCGCAGGGAAATCACGTACACCGTCGCCGTGAAGGCCGCCACCAGCAGGAAGAACACGATGTAACCCAACAGCAAGACCCGGCGGAACCATTCCGAACCCTCGGTCAGCAGGCTACCGAACGCGCGCTCGTCACGCGCGAGGTCGATGGCGATCTGGTCCAGCTCCGTCTGCAGCCCGGCATCGATCGGACCGGCTTCGGGATCACGCCAGTGACGTTCCATGCGGTCCGCGACATCGACCATCACGTCGAGTTTGCGGTCGCCTGCCGCCCAGGCGTCGAGCGCCTCGGAAAAATACGGCGCCCAGGAAACATGGCGATACATCCAGATGATGCGGTCGAGGTCGTCCTCCGCATTGCGGCCAGCCAGAAACCCGACTCGGGCGCGGGCAAGGTCCGGTGGGTCGCTGTCCAGCGCCCTGCGCGCCATGCGATCCCCCAGCGGCACCGACAGTGCCCGCCTTGCACTGGCCAGGTCGTCCGGATCACCACTCTGCCCGTAGCGGTTGAGGAACATTTCGGCCAGGACCCGGCTTCGCGACCAATGCCCCTCCCCGCTGATATATGCCGTGGCCGACCCGAGAACCTCGAAGGCGATGGTAGTGGTGAGGATGGTCAACGCCACCGCCGCGATCAGGGTCACGCCAGCAGCCACCAGCGCAGGCCGCGCGCTGCGCTGGTCGAGCCCATCCGGGATTTCTTCGACACCCGGAACCGACCGTCGCTTCAAACCCCACACGTCGTCGCATTCCCTTGCAACCATTCGCTCCCCTGTTCCCCCATTGGCCCACAGCACACCGACCATGATCGGCGTCCGCCAGCATGCATCGCCAGCGGCATCAGGCAGGAACGCCCACGGCTCAAAACCGCATCTCCGACTCCACCTCCGCCGTGCCGCTACGCGCCATCGCCAGGCTCGCACGGCCCTTGTCCAGCACCAGGTAGATGAATTTGCCGCTGCGCCAGTTGAGCGGCCGGATGATGTGGTACTGCCGACCCAGTGTGATCAGGATGTCTTCGATCTGATCACGAAGCACCATCGCCTTGATGGCCTCCAGCTTGGCCCGCAGCACCACGGTATTGCCGGCGGCAGCGGCGTCGAGGTCGATACCACCACCGGCCTTGGCCATGGCCATGCCACTGTTGGCGTCCACGATCGCGGCGGCCGTGGCGCCCTGTATCCGCATCAGCCGGTCAAGCGCTCGCGACAGCTCAGCCACTGGCGACCTCCTCCGCGATGCGAACGCGTGAAGAGCCGGCGCTCGGGACATGTGACGACGGGGTATTCACGCATCGGCCCGCTGTTCGAGACCCAGCCCGATGTCCTGTGCCGTGGAACGCGCGGCGAACAGCACGGCGCCGAGACTGGCGGAGTCGTTGCAGAGAACGCAGAGCAGCAGTTCGTGTTCGCTGGCGGGAATGCGCAGGGCCACGACATGGCCACGGTCGCTTTCGATGATGATGTTCCGGCAGCTGTTCATGCGCAGCTCCTGCACCACAGCCTCGCTCAGGGCGAGCAGTGAACTGGCCATGGCGGCCAGCTTGTCGCCACTGATGTCATCGCGCAGCAACGACGCCACCTCGAAACCATCGCCACTGACAACCGACGCCGACACCACGCCAAGCGTCTGCTGCACGAGGGTTTCGATCTGCTGCTGGCATGCCTGCCGCAAATGCGGGTCATCGTTCATTCGCGAGGTTCCCTGGCTCCGTGTGAAGGTTCAAACGACCGTCGTGGCGCGCGCCTCGACCAGAGCAACCAGCGTGCCCAGCAAGGTACAAACCTGCCTGGGCTCGCGCGCGTCCAGCGCGAACACCGGCAGCACACGACCGGATTCCCGCAGTCGCTCGTTGTAGGTTTCGGTATCGGGCTGCGGATTGACGTCGGTACGCGTCACGCCGATCACCATCGCGCCCCGCTGGTCGAGGTCGGCAAACACCTTGAGGTAACGATCAAGGTCGCCGATGGGATCGGGGGCCGCGTTGTCCAGCAGCAGCATCAGGCCCAGCGCCCGTCGCTCCAGGATCTTCCACATGAAGTCGAAGCGGTCCTGTCCCGGCACGCCATACAGGCGCACCTTGTCGTGACCGGACAAGGTGATCTCGCCATAGTCGAGCGCCACCGTGGTCAGCGCCTTGGAATGACGGGCGAGATCGGTATTGCGGGCCTCGGTGCGAACGACGGGAATCTCGCTCAGGGCGGCGATGGCCGTGGTCTTGCCGGCGCCCATCGGGCCGGCAACCAGAACAATGTATTCCTGCGACATGTGATCCCTCCCCGCCTGTGCGCCCGAAAAGAACTGGCGCGTCCGGAGGCCGCTATAGACCCAGGCTCTGCCGCAGCCTGCTGAACAGACCTCCCAGTGCACCCGAGCGCGCCTGCGTTGCCGGCACCGCCGCCACCGGAAGCAGATCCGCGCCATCCATTCCACACTCCTCGCTGAGCCCGCACAGCTCGCAGGCATGCAGGAAATGGCGGATGTCCGATAGCGGCAGGCCCGTGGCACTGGCGATCTCCGCTACCGTCATCGCCCGCGTCGAAATCACGGCGCACAACTGGATATGCTCCGGCCGGTGCGACAGGCGGGTCAGGTTGGGCCAGCGACGCAGACGGAACCGGGCCTGGCTCAGCCGCTCGGGACTGCGTTCCCAACTGGTCGCCAGGCCGATCGTCCACAGCACTTCGTCGATCGGGCGTCCCTCGCCAATGACGCTGCGCAGTTCCGGCAGATCATCGGGAATGCTGGTCATCACGAAACGATGCTGTGACAGCGCGTCCTGCAGCTGTGACAGAGGAAAGTCGGTGCAGAAGGTGCGCGCCTGCCGGCAAAGGAACAGCGTGCCGTGCCCGACAATCCGCGCCCTCAGCGAATGTTCCAGGCGATTCTCCAGCAGTCGGGCCAGCGCCGAGGCAAGCGACTTGCCGTCGTCTGCCTCGGCCTCGATCAGCTCATCGACCGCCGGTTCCACACGCGGCTGGCGCAAGCGGTCATGGGCGTCGTTGAGCAGTTCCATCACCGCCATTACCCGCGGTGGCATTATCAGCCGCACGCCCGGCTCCGCCGGCATGGACTCGTCTTCCGACAGCACCAGGCCGGTCAGCGCAGCGGGGGCATGCGGCAGATCGATGCCCGGCCGATGCAGTCGCAGATCGCAATCGCTGTCGTCATCGACCAGCTCCCAGCGAGCTTCGGTACGGCTGTCCAGCACGTCCACGATGGCACGCAGCAGCTGCCTCTCGCCCGGACTGAGGCCGAGCACGGCCAATCGAAGGGTGCTTCGAGATGCGGCAATGCCGTGGGGTGAGCCGGCGTCCGCCGCGGTGTTGGCAGAAATCCGGTAGTCGATCGAGGACGCTTGCACGCCGTTCTCCTCCAGTCCAAGAGGTGATCGGCGGGGGCTCGGCCGAGAATCTTTGGCACGGACGGCGGCTTCGCGGCAGTCCTGCGGTTACCCATTCGGCGCAAGGAAAAGGCGCCACCGGGTTCCGCTCTGACCCTACGCGCCGACGCGACAAATGGCAAGCGCGTTTCCTGCGCGAAGCTCAACCAGGTTCCGGTCCCAGCCGCTTTCGTGAAAGCAGCTCGCAGGCAGCCACGACTTCCGCCGCGATATCGGTGAGTTTGCGCCGCTCCGCGCGCGCGCGCTCACGCAGTAGTCGCTGTGCGGTGTCGTGATCCAGGTGATGGCGCTCCATGAGAATCCCGATGGCGACGCTGACACCGCGGTTCTGGTCCAGCGCCACCTCCAGCTGCCGGCCGGTGTCACGCAGGCTGCGCAGGTCATGCCCGCGGGCGATTGCCGCCTCCACCATCGGCAGCAGCTGCGGCATGTCGATCGGCTTCACCGCGAAACCCACGGCACCCAGCGACGTCGCCTCCTCCACTGTCGGCGCATCACCGTACGCACTGACGAAGAGGAACGGCACGCGGTTCTCCTCGCGCAGATGTCGTGCCAGATCGAAACCGTCCCGCCCGCTCATGCGGATATCGATGAGCGCAAGGTCGGGCGAGAACTCACCTTTCGCCAACAGCGCCATTGCGGCATCGACCGACGACGCCTCTCGAACCTCATAGCCAGCCGAACGCAGGCCGGCGGCCGTGGTTGCCAGAATCAGCCGGTCATCATCGACCAGCAGCAGCTGCTGCCTCCTGTCACTCATACCGATTGCTCCGTTCAAACTGCGCATCCGGCCCACCCGGCAACAGCACGGGCGGCGCCAGCTCGAAAGTGGTGATCACCCGCTCGCCGTGTTCCTGCAGCGACAGGCGGGAGCCCGACGTGGGCATCAAGGACTTCGCCAGCGACAGACCATTGCCCACCTGGCTACCCAGATCCAGATCAAAACGCGGCGGCAGGAATCCCTGGTTGCTGATGATGATCCGCACCTCATCGCCATCGCTGGCAGCCGATATGCGGATCACCCCATCGGGACCATTGCGTACGCGATGCTTCACCGCGTTCATGATGATTTCGTTGATGATCATCGCCACCGGCACGGTCTCCTCTTCCGCCACTCGCGCCCCGCCCAGCAGCTGGCTACTCTGCTCGAGGACGATTGGCGCGTGGGTGACGGTCGAGATCGAACTGGAGATGCGCGTCAGCAACGCCAGCAGATCCAGCGCACCACCTTCGAGCTCGCCGTGCAGGCCATGCACGGCGGCGATGGTCAGCACCTGCGCCGTGGCCGATTCGAGCAGCGGTTGCAGCAGCGGCTTGTCGCCCAGATGCTGGCGAAGCAGGCCGGCAACACCCTGCAGGTGGTTCTTGATTCGGTGATGCACCTCGCGAACCAGGGCATCACGCTGCTGACGGACCACCGCCAGCCGCCGCTGCTCCTGCTGGCGCTGCGAGGTGAGATCCTCGATCACCGCCGAATAGGTGGGCGTCCCGTCCGCCGACTGCATCCGCGTCGCGACCACCGCCACCACCATCGACAGGTCCTGCCTCGCGCCAAGATCCAGCTCCATGGTCACTGCGCTGGAGCCTTCCGTCATGGCCTCTTCAACGGCAATGGCGACACCTTTCGCGGACGCCGGCATTGGCGCACCCAGCACGTTGTTGCGGCGCACCCCGAACAGGCGTTCGGCGTCTTCGTTCCACAGCAGCACGCCGCGTTCGTTGTTCCAGGCAACGAATGCGAGAGGTGCCTTTTCCAGCAGGTAGTTGAACGAACCTACGGCTTCGTCATGGCGAAGCGTATTCAGGCGGTCGCGCCGCCGGGCGCGCGCAAGCAGGACGAGTGTTCCGCTGAAAACCAGCAGCGTCGCCAGCATGACCAGACCATGACGCAGCAGCCCACCGCCACTTCCGAGCTGGTCGAGCAGCTCATCCTTGCGCAGAGCATTTGCCGAAACACTCGCCAGCACCATGCCGGCGATATGACGCTCCTGTTCCGTGGCCTGATCATCCGCGAGCATCGCGCGCGCTTGCTCGACAAGCTCCGCGTCCCGCGAATCTTCCTGCCCATCAGCCACCCACTTTTCCACGGAATGCAGCGAGCGGTAGTCGAGCGCGAGATGCGCGCCCAACGCCAGCAGGAACACCAGGTTGGCGATCAGGAACAGCCAGAATATCCAGGCGGGACTTTTCAAGGGCAGGCATCGCAGGAGTCGTGACCCACTCCAAGGTAGCGCATGTCCGTGGCCCCCTGCGTGACTCGTCCCATGAAGCGCGAGCACTTCATCTCAGGCACCCGCGCAACGCCGCCGAACGTGATCCAACAGGAGAATTGATGTCGCCGTGACGCCCCTTGCCATTTTTTCGGGGCGAGCGTAGGGTCGCAATCAACGCCGCCAATCGCCCCAACCACGCGACTGGCCGCCCATCGTTCCAATGGCTGCCGCAAAGCCGCAGCCGGTGCACGAATCCTCGGCCCAAACCCTGCCGATCACCTCTGAAGCAAGAGGAGAACGGCGTGCAGTTGCTGGCCAGGCCCACTTTCCCCGAAGCCAACCGCGTCACCGCGGCGCTCCACGCGCAGTCAGGGGCATCGATCCGCCGTGGCTGACGAAAGCTTCCGGGCGGACGGGCTCACGGCGCGACTCCGCGCAAGCCAGGCGCATCTCGACAGGCTGCGACAGTCACGGCCGTGGCTGCGCCAGCTTTGCCTGTGCACTCGCGACGGCAAGACCATGGCCGAAGCCAGCGCCGATGGCGGCCTTGATGCCGTCGCCGCCGCGAAACTCCATGGCGCACTGCTCGCGCTGTGTCAGTCCTTCGCAGAAAAAGCCTTCCAGTCGATTCCCGAGCACAGCCTTGTCGCGACCGCGCGTGGTTGCATCGTCGCCGTGCGCATGCCCTGCGCCAGTGGAACCTTCATTCTCGGCGTCCTGGCCGACTCCAGCGAGCCCATCGGGCTGACGCTGCGGGAAAGTCTGGATGCCGCCAAGGATCTTGCCGCCATCCTCGACACGGGCGATGCGGCGGGACAGTCCGGGTGATCTCCATGACCGGGCGAGCTGTATCCGACACATCCAACAACACTCTCTCGAAGGAGAACTGAAATGGCAAAAGTCAGCCTGGAACCCCTGCGCTCGATGGACGGCTATGTCGCCAGCGCCCTGGTGGACGCGGACAGCGGAATGATGCTCGCCGGGGATGGTGCCGGCGTGAATCTCGAAGTTGCCGCCGCAGGCAACAGTGAAGTGGTACGCGCCAAGCGCAAGGTGGCCAACAACCTCAAGCTCAACGACACCATCGAGGACATCCTGATCAGCCTGACCAAGCAGTACCACATCATCCGCCCGCTTGAATCGGCACAGCAGTTGTTCCTCTACGTGGTACTGGATCGCGGCAAGGCAAACCTGGCCATGGCGCGGCACGAAATCCGCACGTTCGAGAAGTCCCTGGACTTCGGTTGAGACGAGCGTTGATCGATGCCCTCCCCGGGGTGGTATCCGAGCCTCGGGGTGGCGCATCGGCCCCAGTCGTCGTGCGGCATTTCCAGCCACACCACGACCCTCCACCGCCCATGCCAAGGTGACTTGGCACAACCCCGACCGCGTTCCCCGGAGCCGACGCCAACACATGGCCCATCCACTGTGCCAGCTGTTTTCCGACGCCGGGTTGCCGCTCTGCCGGCGATTGCAGGAAATGCTCGATGAGCATCCCAGCCATCGAACTGATCGCCGTGGCTGCGGATACACTCAGGCGACGCGACACCTGTCCACCTTCGTGAACAGTACCCCGGACGACAACGACACGCTGGATCTTGAACTCTTTCTCGACTGGCCACGCCGCGCCACCGAGATGCTTTCCGCGCAACTGGTCGAGGCAGGCGCCAGCGGCTGGCGGGAGCTCGGCCGCGGTCGTGAAAACCTGCTGGACGCACTACCCGACAGCGAACCATCACGATGCTTCCGTCGGCTGTTCGATCTGGAACGACGCAGCGCGGCCCTTCCGTTAGTGCCGGAAAGTCAGATCCTGCTGCGCCTGATCCTGCAGATATTGTTCCGCCGCTGTAGCGACTCCGCCTGTCTCGCGCCGATGCTGGAAAAACCCGACATCGGCAGCTGCACGCGTGCCGAAGAGTTTTTCCTCGAAATCGCCCATGGCCGCATCCGCCGCGGCGGCGCGATCAACATCTTCGTGGACGACGCGGGCAAGCCGCTGCTGGTAGAGAAGATGAACCTCGGCGAATCGCATTCCGCCATCGCGATGGCGCCACTTTGCATCGGTCGGATTGAGGTTCCGCCGGGAAGCCTGTTCGCCTTGCGCACGCTAGAACAAGAACCATCCCGACGATCAACGGAACATGGCTTGTTGATGGGCATGGAGGGCATCATCGAGGCCCGCTTTCTCCGACTGACCACGCTGGCATTGGCGCCGGATGACCGCCGCCGCACCTTTACCGCGCAAATGGAGGCACAGGACCGGCTTGGCATGTTGTCACCCGGCAGCACCACCCTCGACGACCTGCGTCGCGTCGCCGCGGACGAATGCCGAAGCAGCCGCTGATGTCGATCAAGGCCTTCTACTCGCCGCACTACGCCGCAGCCGACACACCCACGCTGGCGCGGCTTGGGATCGTCGCGAAACGACTGCGCGACTTGCCGGGCATCGAGCTGCTGGAGCCATCACCGTTGGATCGCGGGAAACTGCTTGGCCTGCACCAGGCGGACTATCTGCTCGCCTTTCATGAAGGCATCGAGCCGTTGGCTTCCAGCCAGGGCGTGCGCTGGTCACCGACGGTTCGCAATGCGTTCTACTGGATGCTGTCCGGCCAGCTGCTGGCATCCGAACAGGCGATGGAGAGCGGCATCGCCATCAATCTGGCGCGAGGTTTCCACCATGCGGTTTTCGAGCGCGGCTCCGGCTACTGCGCCCTGAACGGCATCGCCCTGCTCGCCCACCACCGGCCTGATCACAAGGTCTTCGTCATCGATTGCGACGAGCACGGTGGCAACGGCACCGAGGAGTTCGCCCAGCGGCTGGAGAACCTATACCAGGGCTCGATCTTCGGCACCCGCTTCGGCTGCCTCGGCCACCAGCGCGCCTGGAACTACCTCGTGCATGTGGCGGACGACGGCTTCCAGCGCTATCTGGATTCGATCTCGGAGATCCGGCAACACATCGTGGACACCCGACCCGACTTGCTGGTGTTCCAGGCCGGCGTCGACTGCCATCGCGACGACCCGAAAAGCCGGGTTGGCCTGTCCTCGGCGCAACTCGAGCAGCGCGATCGCAAGGTAATCGGCATCGCCCACGACCTCGGCATTCCGCTGCTCATCGTTCTGGGCGGCGGCTACCAGGACCCAGAGCGCCTCGCCGCACTCAACATCGGCACCTTGCAGGCGGCACTGGACGTGTTCGGCTGAATCGCCGGCGACCGCCAGCAACAGGCCGATATCTGCCCGTCATCCACGCCTGCTGCCCGGATTCGGATAGAATGCCGGCGTTTTGCCTGCCCCGACGGAGCCGCCCCGTGAACGCCGACGCCATCAAGTACCGCCGCATCCTCCTCAAACTCAGCGGCGAGGCCTTGATGGGTCAGGCCGATTACGGCATCGACCCTGCCGTGATCCAGCGCATGGCGAAGGAGATCAAGGAAGTCAGCGAGGCCGGCGTCCAGGTGGGCCTGGTTATCGGCGGCGGCAATATCTTCCGCGGCGAAGGCCTGGCCGCTTCGGGCATGGATCGGGTCGCCGCCGACAACATGGGCATGCTGGCCACGGTGATGAATGCACTGGCCATGCAGGACGCACTGGAAAAGGTCGGCATCTTCGCGCGGGTGATGAGCGCACTGAAGATCAACGAGGTCTGCGAGGACTACATCCGCCGCCGCGCCATCCGCCACCTCGAGAAAGGCCGGGTGACGCTGTTCGCCGCCGGCACGGGCAACCCCTTCTTCACCACCGATTCCGCCGCCGCCCTGCGCGCCATCGAAATCAATGCCGACCTGCTGCTGAAGGGCACCAAGGTCGACGGTGTCTACGACTCGGATCCGGAGAAGAACCCCGACGCCAAGCGTTTCGAGCGCCTGAGCTACAAGGAAGTGATCAACCGCAACCTGCGAGTGATGGACACGGCCGCCATCGCGCTGTGCCGTGACTACAACGTGCCGCTGCGGATCTACGACATGACCGTGCCGGGCAACCTGCGACGCATCGTCGAGGGCCAGGACATCGGCACGCTGGTGACCCGCGAGGACTGAATCGCGCCCTGCGAGCCGTCGCGCCTGCGACAACCCGGCGCGCCGGCATCGCCTATAATGGCCGATTGTCATCACCAACCCGCCGTCAACCATCACCGGGACACCACCGGAATCGACCGGACAAGGCCATGATCAAGGACATCCTCAAGGACGCAGAGACCCGCATGGGCAAGAGCGTCGAATCCCTGCGCCACGAACTGACCCGCCTGCGCACCGGCCGTGCCAGCAGCGCGCTGGTCGATCACATCAAGGTGTCGTACTACGGATCGGACATGCCGCTGAGCCAGGTGGCCAGCGTGGCCGCCACCGATGGCCGCACGCTGACCATCACGCCGTGGGAAAAGAACATGGTGGGTCCGGTGGAAAAGGCCATCCTGGCCTCCGACCTCGGCATCACCCCGACGACCGCCGGCACCGTCATCCGCATCAACATCCCGGCGTTGACCGAGGAGCGTCGCCGTGACCTCGGCAAGCAGGTTGCCCATGAAGGCGAGAACAGCAAGGTGGCGGTGCGCAACATCCGCCGCGATGCCATGCAGCACGTCAAGGACCTCCTGAAGGAAAAGGAGATCACCGAGGACGAGGAGCGCCGCGCCGAGCAGGACATCCAGCAGTTGACCGATCGCTTCGTCAAGGACATCGACGAGGTGGTGAAGGTCAAGGAAGCCGAGCTGATGGAAATCTGATCCCGCGATGTCGGGATCTGTCGTGACCCAGCCAGCCGCGAGCGCCAGCATCGTCCCCCGCCACCTGGCGGTGATCATGGACGGCAATGGCCGCTGGGCGCAGCGTCGCCACCGCCCGCGGAGCATCGGCCACCGTGCCGGCGCCAGGGCCGTGAATGTCTGCGTGGACTACTGCCTCGACCACGGTATCGAGGCCCTGACCCTGTTCGCCTTCTCCAGCGAGAACTGGCAGCGACCGGCCGATGAGGTCGGCGCGCTGATGCAGCTGTTCATGCGTGCGCTGGATCGCGAGGTTGATGATCTGGGCCGCCGCGGCGTCCGCTTGCGCTTCATCGGCGAGCGCGGCGCATTCGCCGAAGCCCTGCGCCAGCGGATGGACCGCGCCGAAGCATTGACGCTCGGCAACACCCGGCTGCAGCTCAATATCGCCGCCAACTACGGCGGACGCTGGGACATTACCCAGGCCAGCCGTCGCCTTGCCGAAGACGTCGCCGCCGGGCGTATCACCGCGGACAGCATCGACGAGGCTGCGCTTGCGTCGCGACTGTCACTGGCCGAGCTGCCGGCACCGGACCTGTTCATCCGCACCGGCGGGGACCAGCGCATCAGCAACTTCCTGCTCTGGCAGCTGGCCTATTGCGAGCTGTGGTTCACCGACACCCTGTGGCCGGACCTGAGCCGCGAGACGCTGGATGGCGCCATGGCTGACTTCGCCAGTCGCGAGCGCCGCTTTGGCAAGACCAGCGAGCAAGTCAGCGACAAGACAATTGTGGGAGCCTCGGCATGAAGCAGCGGATCATCACCGCCCTGCTGATGGCGCCCCTGGCGATCTGCGCCGTGCTGTTCCTGCCGTCACCGGCCTTTCTCGCGCTGTGGGCCGCCATCCTGCTGGCCGGCCTGTGGGAATGGACGCGGCTCGTGGGCATGCGCAAGCGGGAGCAGCGTGCCCTGGTGGTGCTCGCCCACGCCCTGCTGATGTCCGCCCTCGCATGGGCCGGATGGCCACAATGGTTCGTGCCGATCACGGTGATTGGCGGCATCTGGTGGCTGGTCGCCAGCGCGTGGCTGCTGTTCGCCTATCACTTCGGCGAGGCCGACAACCGCCGCAACCGCATGATCAAGCTGCTGGCCGGCAGCCTGGCGGTGATTCCCGCCTGGTGCGCACTGGCGTTGCTGCATGCCGCACCGGGTGATGGCCCGGTCTGGGCGTTGTTCAGCGTGATGCTGGTCTGGGTGGCCGATACCGGTGCCTATTTCAGCGGTCGACATTTCGGTGGTGCCAAGCTGGCCCCGGTGATCAGCCCGAAAAAGACCTGGGCCGGGTTCTTTGGCGGCATTGCCGGCAGCCTGCTGTTCGCCCTGCTCGCCAGCTTCGTGCTCGACATGGACCAGCAGCGCTGGCCGACACTGCTGCTGATCACCGGGCTGGCCACCGTGGCCTCGGTGATGGGCGACCTGTTCGAAAGCCTGCTGAAGCGACATTCCGGCGCCAAGGACTCCGGCGCGGTGATCCCGGGCCATGGTGGCATCATGGATCGTCTTGACAGCGTGGTCGCGGCGGTGCCGGTGTTCGCGCTGGGTCGCTGGCTGCTGGGCTTGTGAGATCGACATGAGGCGTGTTGCCGTCCTGGGAGCCACCGGCTCCATCGGCGCCTCAGCGCTGGATGTGATCGCAAGGCATCCGGACCGCTTCGAGGCGACGGTACTGAGCGCCAACACCCGCGTGGACGAACTGGCGGCGCTTTGTCATCGCTTCAAACCGCGCCGGGCGATCATCGCCGACCCGGCACGTCTGGCCGACCTGAAAGCCGCATTGTCCGACCTGGACTGCATCGCCGAAGCCGGCCCGGAAGCACTGGAAGCCGCTGCGGGCGACACCGAAACCGACACTGTACTCGCCGCCATCGTCGGCGCCGCGGGGATGCGCTCCACCCTGGCCGCCGCGCGCACCGGCAAGCGCCTGCTGCTCGCCAACAAGGAATCGGTGGTCGTTGCCGGTGCGCTATTGATGCGCGAAGTTGCCGACAATGGTGCCGAAATACTGCCCATCGACAGCGAACACAACGCCATCTTCCAATGCCTGCCGTCGCCACAGGCGGTCGCGGATGCGCATTCCGGCGTCGAGCGCATTGTGCTGACCGCTTCCGGCGGCCCCTTCCGCGGCTGGTCGCGTGAGCGGCTTGGTGTCGTCACGCCGGAACAGGCCTGCGCCCATCCCAACTGGGACATGGGCCGGAAGATCTCCGTCGACTCCGCCACCCTGATGAACAAGGGCCTGGAAGTCATCGAGGCACACTGGCTGTTCGCCGCTCGACCCGAACAGATCGAGGTGGTCGTCCACCCGCAGAGCATCGTGCACTCGCTGGTCGGCTACCGCGATGGCTCGCTGCTGGCCCAGCTGGGACAACCGGATATGCGCACGGCGCTAGCCTATGGCCTCGGCTGGCCTGAACGCATCGACGCCGGCGTGCGGGCGCTGGACATGGCCACGCTGGGAAGCCTTGATTTCGGGCCACCCGACCGCCATGCCTTTCCTTGTCTGGATCTGGCCTATTCGGCACTGGAACAGGGCGGCGGCGCGCCTACCATCCTCAATGCGGCCAACGAGGTCGCGGTTTCAGCCTTTCTTCAGCGGCAATTGGGTTTCCTGTCCATTCCCGAAGTGATTGCCGCCACGCTGGATGCGGGACTGGACGGCGACAGCGATTCACTGGAAGGGCTCATCGCGCTGGACGCCGCCGCACGTCGTGAAGCGGAGCTGCAGGCCGCGCGGCGACACTGACGCACACGGATTGATTGAATGAACCAAATCGTCGGCTCCATCTGGTGGTTGATCGTCAGCCTCGGCATCCTGGTCACCTTCCACGAATTCGGGCACTTCTGGGTGGCCCGCAAGCTGGGCGTCCGCGTCCTGCGCTTCTCTGTGGGCTTCGGTCGCCCGCTCTGGCGCCGCACAGCGAAAAGCGGCACCGAATACCAGGTGGCGATGATCCCGCTGGGCGGCTACGTCAAGTTCCTCGACGAATACGAAGGCGACGTGCCGCCGGAGCAGGTGCATGAGGCCTTCAACCGCCAGTCGGTCTGGCGCCGCTTCGCCATCGTGGCCGCGGGCCCCTTGTTCAACCTGATCCTCTGCGTGTTCCTCCTATGGAGCATGCACATGCTCGGAAAGAGCGATCGCCTGCCCTACGTCGGCGAAACCACTGGCATTGCCGCGGAATCCGGACTGCATTTTGGCGACCGCATCCTGTCGGTCGACGGCAAGCCCGTGCCCACGTGGTCGCATGTCTATTCCGAACTGGTCATCGCGGCCATCGACCATCGCAATGTCGAGCTGTCCGTGCAACGGGACGGCGGCGCCCCGCGCGAGGAAACCCTGCAGCTGTCGAAGCTGCCGGCCGACTTCGACCAGACCAACCCCATCGGCGCCACCGGACTGACCCCGCGCTGGACCTACGCGACGGTCGGCGGTTTCGCCGACGATTCCCCCGCCAAGGAGGCCGGCCTCCGCCAGGGTGACCAGATCATCGGCGTCAACGGAACAGCGGTATCTACCTGGGGCGAGATGAGCAAGGCGATTGCCGCCAATCCGGAGGGCCAGGCGCTATCGCTGCTCGTGCGCCGCGATGGCGGCAGCGAGCAGATCTACCGGCTGCAGCCGCGACTGGATAACAGCACGGCCAAGCCGCGCTGGATCATCGGCATAACCCAGGCCGACGCCACGGTTCGCCGCATGGGCCCGATTGACGCCATGTCCCAGGCCTTCGCCGATACCCGCGACTTGACCGCCAAGAGCCTCGGAATGATTGGCCGCCTGCTCACCGGCGCCGCGTCCGTCCAGAACATGAGCGGACCGATCACCATCGCCAAGGGCGCCAATGCCACGGCCAGCATCGGCATGGACTGGTACCTCTACTTCCTCGCCGTGATCAGCCTCAGCCTGTGCATCATGAACCTGCTGCCGATCCCGATCTTGGACGGCGGACACCTGCTGTATTACCTTATTGAGATAATAAAGGGCAGCCCGGTCAGTGAGCGAATGCTGATTGCGGGCCAGTACGTCGGTCTGGCCCTGCTTGCCGGCCTGATGGGACTGGCCTTCTATGTCGACCTAGCTCGTTGATCGACAACGAAAAGCCCTCGGGGATTGACCCCATTCCGGACACGTGGCGCCAGCCATGGCGCGACGTGTCCTTGCGCACCTGAAAATGGACGTGACGATGACGCGACATTCCACCCTCCTGACCCTGACCATTTCGCTGGCCGCCGTCGTCCAGCCTGTCCTGCAGCCCGCGCAGGCACAGCTGCTGCTCCCGGACGACAGTTCCTGGGTCATCTCCGACATCCGCGTCGATGGCCTGCAGCGTATTTCCGCCGGTACCGTCTTCAACTACCTGCCGCTGGAAAAGGGCGACCGCATGGACAAGGCCAAGAGCGCCGAAGCCATCCGGGCACTGTTCAAGACCGGCTTCTTCCAGGACGTGAAGCTGGAGCGTCAGGGCAACATCCTGGTGATCACCGTGGCCGAACGCCCGGCGATCAACAAGATCACCCTGGTCGGCAACAAGGACATCAAGACGCCCGAGCTGATGAAGGGCCTGTCCGAAATCGGCCTCGCCGAAGGTGAGACCTTCGACAAGCTCAGCCTGGACCGCGTCACCCAGGAACTGACCCGCCAGTACAACAACCGCGGCAAGTACAACGTCCGCATCGATCCGGCGATCAACACGCTGGACCGCAACCGCGTCGACATCACCATCACCGTCGCCGAAGGCAAACCGGCCAAGCTTCGTCACATCAACATCGTCGGCAACGAAACCTACACCGACGACCAGATCACCGACGTCTGGGAATCGCACACCCACAACTGGCTGAGCTGGTACAAGAAGGACGACCAGTATTCGCGCGAGAAGCTGTCCGGCGACCTCGAAAAGCTGTCCTCCTACTACCTGGATCGCGGCTACGTCGACTTCAACCTGGATTCCACCCAGGTTTCGATCAGCCCTGACCGCCGTGACATGTTCGTCACCGCCAACGTCACCGAGGGCGAGGTCTACAAGTTCGGCAAGATCAAGATCACCGGTGACACCATCGTTCCAATGGACCAGGTCGAGCGCCTTGTGCTGGCGCGCGAGGGATATACGTTCTCGCGGCGCATCCTGGAGCTGAGTTCGGACGGCATCATCACCGTGCTGGCCAACGTCGGCTACGCCTTCGCCAATGTCACCCCGATTCCAACCATCAACAAGGAAGACCGCACGGTCGACATCAACCTGTTCGTCGAGCCAGGCCAGCGCGTCACCGTGCGCCGCATCCTGTTCAACGGCAACCAGCAGACCGCCGACGAGGTGATCCGTCGCGAAATGCGCCAGTTCGAAGGTGCCTGGTATTCGCAGGCAGCAATCGACCGCTCCAAGGTCCGCCTGCAGCGACTCGGCTACTTCGAAGACGTCAAGGCCGACACCCGCAAGGTGCCGGGCAGCGATGATCTGGTCGACGTGGTGTACAGCGTGACCGAACGCAACTCGGGCAGTTTCATCTTCGGTGTCGGCTACTCGCAGTTGTCGGGTGTCATCACCTCGGTCTCGCTGGTGCAGAACAACTTCTTCGGCACCGGCAGTCGCGTTGGCGTGACCGTGCAGAACAACGCCTATGTCAAGCGCCTGGACTTCTCCTACTATGATCCGTACTTCACGGATGATGGCCTGTCGGTTGGCTACAACATCGTCTATCGCGAGCTGGACCAGCGTCAGGCGAACATCGCGGCTTACACCAGCAACAACGGCGCGTTCCAGACCGTTTTCGGCATCCCGCTGACTGAAAACGACACCCTGGCAGCGACCATCGGCATCGACAAGAACCAGATCAACGTCATTCCGGGCCTGACCCCGGATCCGATCGTGGACTACATCCAGAACAAGGTTGGTCGGCGTACCTTCCACGCCTGGCGCACCGAGCTGGCCTATTCCCGCGATACCCGAAACGCCTTCTTCAATCCGACCCGCGGCACCTACCATCGCGTCTCCGCGGAAGTGGCGCTACCGGGTTCGACGCAGGAGTACTACAAGCTCAGCTACCAGTTCGCCAAGTACTGGCCGCTGTCGCGTTCGCTGGTGCTGCTGACCTCGGCAGACCTCGGCTACGGCGATGGCTACGGCAATGCTTCCGAAAATGGCCTGCCCTTCTTCGAGAACTTCTACGCAGGTGGTGTCCGCTCGGTGCGCGGTTTCGAAGACAACACGCTGGGCCCGACCTTCACGTCGGAGCTCAACCCGACCTACCACCAGCCGCTGGGTGGCGCGCTGAAGACCACCGGCACGCTGGAAATGCTGTTCCCGACGCTGATCAAGAGCAACGCGGCCCAGCTGTCGGCATTCGTCGACTTCGGCAACGTGTTTGCCGATACCGCCAGTTTCTCGGTTGATGAGTTCCGCGCATCGGCCGGCATCTCGCTGAAGTGGCAGGCACCGGTCGGCCCGATCGTCATCAACTTCTCGCAACCGCTGCGGAAGCAGGATGATGACCGCGTCGAGCGTCTGCAGTTCTCCTTCGGCACCCAGTTCTAAGCGACGGCAGGCGTAGCGGGGACCATCCGGATGAACGGGCAGCCGACAGCGCGATGCCGACGCTTCGGCTGGTTGCTGTGGCCGATGCTGTTCGCCGTCGGCCCGGCGTTCGCGCAGGAAGGCGGTGGACGTATCGCCTACGTCGACATGCAACGACTGATCGACAGCGCGCCGCAGGTCGTGGCGGCGCGCGCCCAGCTGCAGGCCGAGTTCGCCGAGCGCGACCGCGCCCTGGACGCCGATGCCAAGCGACTCGCCGAACTCGACGACCGCATCCGCCGCGAAGCCGACCTGATGAGCACGGACGACGCGCGAAACCTGCGTCAGGAAGCCGACGCCCTGCGCAGCTCCATCCAGCGCACGCGTGATCGGCTCAGCCAGGAGCTCAACTCCCGCATCGACCAGGAGCTGGACAAGGCCTGGCCGGACATCGAGGCCAGCGTCGCCGAGTACGCGCGCGAAGCCGGCTACGACCTGGTGGTGGGTAGCCCGGTGATCTACGCCAGTGGTCGTGTCGACATCACCGACCGCGTGCTCGACCGTCTTCGCCAGTCTTCGCAGGAGCCGCGCTGATGTCGCGACGGCTGGGCGACATTGCCGAAGTGCTGGGCATCGGGATGGACGGCGATGCCGGAATCGCTATCGATGGCGTTGCCACCCTCGCCAACGCCGGACCGGCGCAGCTGGGGTTTCTCGCCAACCCGCGCTATCGCGGCCAGTTGGCCGACTGCCGAGCCGGTGCCGTGGTGATCCATCCGGACGAACGCGAACACTGGAAGGGCCCTGCCCTTCTGTCGCGCAATCCCTATGCCGACTTCGCCCGCGCAGCCGCGCTGTTCGAGACAGCCGCTGCGGCACCGGCCGGCATGCACCCGAGTGCCGTGATCGCCGACGATGCCGTTGTCGATTCCAGCGCGCATATCGGCGCGCACGTCAGTATCGGGGCGCGCTCGCGTATCGAAGCCGGCGCAGTGATCGGTCCGGGCTGCGTGATCGGCGAGGACTGCGTGGTGGGCCGCGACAGCCGCCTGGTATCGCGCGTCAGCCTGGTCTGCCGTGTGCGGATCGGCGCACGCGTCATCGTGCATCCGGGGGCCGTGCTCGGTGCCGACGGTTTCGGCCTTGCCATGCACGAAGGCCGCTGGATCAAGGTGCCGCAGCAGGGCGGCGTGGTGATCGGCGACGACTGCGAGATCGGTGCCAACACCTGCATCGATCGCGGAGCACTGGATGACACCGTTCTCGGCGAGGACGTACGCCTCGACAACCAGATCCAGATCGGCCACAACGTGGTGATTGGTGCACACACGGCCATGGCGGGCTGTTGCGCGGTGGCCGGATCGGCGAAAATCGGCAGCTACTGCCTGATTGCTGGCGGCGCTGGCATCGCGGGCCATATCGAAATTGCCGACAAGGTGACGGTGACGGCCATGAGCCTGGTGACACGCAGCATCCGTGAGCCAGGCACCTATTCGTCGGGGACGCCACTGATGCCCAACAACGAATGGCGGCGCAGCGCCGTGAACTTCAAGCGCCTGAACAAGCGCAGGCACGACTGACAAAAACGACCAGAACGCCGCACCAAGCGGCCGCAATACCAGGAATTCCGAGGAATGAACGACAGCAGCATCCAACTCCCCGTCGACGTCACCCAGATCATGACGATGCTGCCGCATCGCTATCCGTTCCTGCTGGTCGACCGGGTCATTGAAATCACGCCCAACGAAAGCCTGGCCGGGATCAAGAACGTCACCATGAATGAGCCGTTCTTCCAAGGCCATTTCCCGGGACACCCGGTAATGCCCGGCGTGCTGGTGATCGAAGCCATGGCGCAGGCCGCCGGCCTCCTGACCCAGCTTTCCGACGACGGCAGTGGCGGCGGTGACAAGCTGTACTACCTGGTCAAGGTCGACAAGGCACGCTTTTCGAAGACCGTGGTTCCGGGCGACCAGCTGCGCCTGGAAGTGAAGCTGCTGCGCATGCGCCGGCGCATGGGCCAATACGAATGCCGCGCGCTGGTCGACGGCAGCGAGGTCGCCTCCGCCGAAATCCTCTGCGCGGAGCGTGACGCCTGATGATTCATCCGAGCGCCCAGATCGATCCTGCTGCCCGTATCGGCAAGGACGTCAGCATCGGTGCGTTCTGCGTGATTGGTGCCGATGTCGAGATTGGCGACGGCACGGTCATCGGGCCACACGTCGTCATCGACGGTCCCACGCGCATCGGCCGCGAGAACCGCATCCACTCCTTCGCGGCTCTGGGCGGCGACCCGCAGGACAAGAAGTTCCACAACGAATCCGCCGAACTCATCATCGGCGACCGCAACCTGATACGCGAATTCGTCACCTTCAATCGTGGCACCGAGGATGGCGGTGGCGTGACGCGCATCGGCAATGACAACTGGATCATGGCCTACGTGCATATCGCGCATGACTGCATCGTCGGCAACAACGCGGTATTCGCCAACGCAGCATCATTGGCGGGACACGTCACTGTGGAGGACTACGTCATCCTCGGCGGCTTCACCCTGGTTCACCAGTTCTGCCAGATTGGCGCGCACGCCTTCACCTCGATGGGCAGCGTCATCAATCGCGACGTGCCGCCCTTCGTCACCGTCGCCGGCACCTATGCCGAACCGCGCGGCATCAACAGTGAAGGCCTGAAGCGCCGCGGTTTCGACAGCGCGCGCATCCAGTCGATCAAGCGCGCCTACCGCACCATCTACAAGTCCGGGCTGGGGCTGGCCGAAGCACGCAGCCAGCTGGCGGAAGCCGCGACGACAGCGCCGGACGTCAAGCTGATGCTGGACTTCATCGAGGGCAGCCAGCGCTCGCTGGTGCGCTGAATGAGCGGCGCCGCGACGGACGACTCGCGGTCTGCTGCTGCGGCCGACGAATCACCGCTGCGCATCGCCCTGGTTGCCGGTGAGGCCTCCGGTGATGGCCTCGGTGCGGGACTGATCGACGCACTGCGCCAGCGCTTCCCCAACGCGACCTTCGCCGGTGTCGGTGGCGCGGGCATGCGCGACGCCGGCATGGAGTGCTGGCATGACTGCAGCGAACTGGCGGTGATGGGTCTCGCCGAAGTGCTGCGCCACCTGCCGCGTCTGCTGCGACTGCGCCGGGAGTTGCGCCAGCGGCTTCTGACATGGAAGCCGGACGTGTTCATCGGTATCGATGCACCGGATTTCAATCTCGGGCTGGAACGCCGCCTCAAGGAAGCCGGCATTCCGACAGTGCACTATGTGAGCCCGTCGGTGTGGGCATGGCGGGAGAAGCGCGCTGCGAAAATCGGGCGCAGCGCCGACCGCGTGCTCTGCCTGTTTCCGATGGAGCCGCCGATCTACGCCGCGCATGGCGTCGAAGCACGTTTCGTCGGTCATCCGATGGCCGATCGCTTTCCGCTGCAACCGGATCGCGGCGCGGCGCGCACCGCACTCGGCGTTGATGGCTCGCCGCTGCTCGCCATACTGCCAGGCAGCCGGTTGGGCGAATTGCGTCGCCTGCTGCCGCCCTTCCTCGATGCCGCCCAACGGCTTCATCACCAGCTACCAGGCCTGCGACTGATGATCCCGGCCGCGAACGGCGCCTGTCGTCAGCTGATCGACGAGGCGCTGGCCGACCACTCGCTGGACGACATCACGGCAGTCTTCGACGGCCGCGCCAGCGAGGTGCTGATGGCCGCCGACGCTACCTTGCTGGCGTCCGGCACGGCGGCGCTGGAAGCCCTTCTGGCCAAGCAGCCGATGGTCGTCGGCTACCGCATCTCCGGCCTGACCTATGCCATCGTCCGCGCCTTCGGCATGATGCGCGTCGACCGCTTCAGCCTGCCGAATGCGCTGGCCGGCAGCGATCTGGTCACCGAGTGCATGCAGGCCGATTGCACCGGCGAGAAGCTCGCGGCGGCGCTGCTGCCTTTGCTGTCCGACCCGTCGGCCACGCAGGCGGACCTGATGCCCGAATACCAGCGCATCCACAGCGAGCTGCGTCGCGACGCCAGCCGCAATGCCGCTGAGGCCGTTGCCGGACTGCTGCAGGCAAGGCGCAAGCGGTGACGATATTGATCGCCGGCGTCGACGAAGCGGGCCGCGGCCCCTTGGCCGGGCCGGTTGCGGTCGCAGCCGTCATCCTCGATCCGTCACGTCCCATCGACGGACTGGACGATTCCAAGCGACTCACCGAGACGCGCCGCGAAGCCCTGTTTCCGCTGATCCAGCAGCGGGCGCTCGCCTGGCATATCGAACTGGTGTCGCGAGAGGAAATCGATCAGATCAACATCCTGCAGGCCACGCTGGCCGGCATGCGTCGCTCGTTGCAGGCCCTGTCGCCCGCACCGATGGAAGCGCTGGTCGACGGCAACAGGCTGCCGCCCAACCTGCCCTGCCCGGCGCGTGCCATCGTTGGCGGGGACGGCATTGAACCGGCGATCAGCGCGGCCTCGATCCTGGCCAAGGTCGCCCGTGACCGCTACATGCTTGCCCTGCACGAATCGCATCCGCAGTACGGCTTCGACGCGCACAAGGGCTATCCCACGCCGTTCCACCTCGACGCGCTGAAGCGCCACGGCCCCTGCCCCGAACATCGGCGCAGCTTCGCGCCGGTGCGCGAGCGCCTGCAGGCTGGTCTGGCGCTCTGAGCAAGGCCCTGCCGCAGCAACCTGCGATGCTGCGATACTGCGCGACATGAGCTTGAACGACGCCATGCAACGCGACCTCGCCGAACAGACGGCCGCCACGGCGACCTCTTTGGCAGCCGACTGGTATGTCGAGCCAGGCATGACGGCGCTGGACCGGCAGGCCATCTTCTCGCGCAGCTGGCATCTGCTGGCACACGTCAGCCAGCTGGCCGACGCCGGTGATCACGTCGTCATGGACTGCGCCGGCCTGCCCGTCCTTGCGGTATGCGGCGAAGATGGCGACATCCGCGCCTTCCACAACGTCTGCCGCCATCGAGCCGGACCGATCGCCTGCGCGGATGGACGCGGCGCGCGCTCGCTGCGCTGCCGCTACCACGGCTGGAACTATGGCCTCGACGGTCAGCTGAAGTCTGCGCCGGAAATGAAGGACGCTATCGACTTCGACGTGTCGAAGATCCGCCTGCCCGAACTGCCGGTCCGCATCTGGCAGGGTCTGGTATTCGCTGCCATCGATGCCGACCACGCCATGGATTTCGATGCACTGGTCGCCGGCATCGAGACGCGCCTGGGGAAGGAGCGCGGCCTCGCTGCTTATGGCCACCATCATCGGGTCAGCTACGAGCTGGCCTGCAATTGGAAGATCTACGTCGACAACTACCTGGAGGGTTACCACGTTCCGCACGTGCACCCTTCGCTCAACCGCCTGCTCGACTATCGCAGCTATCGCACCGAACTGGCCGAATGGCATTCGCTGCAGTGGAGCCCGCTGGAAAGCCGCGATGATCTCTACGGCAACGGTGATGCGCTGTACTACTGGCTGTGGCCGAACACCATGCTGAACATCCTGCCGGGGCGACTGCAGACCAATCGCGTCGTTCCACTCGGCGTTGATCGCTGCCGCGTGGATTTCGATTTCTACTACCCGCTCGACGACAGCGCCGATGGCGAGGCACGACGCGCCGCCGACCTCGAATTCAGTGACGACGTGCAGCACGAAGACCTCGGCATCTGCGAGGACGTGCAGCGCGGCATGGCATCCGGCTCCTACGTGCCAGGTCGCCTCAATCCGCTGCGTGAAACCGGCGTCCATCACTTCCACGAGCTGCTGCGTCGCGCGTGGCGGGAAATCACCTGGTAGCGACGGAAAAAGGGGAACAACATGACCGGGGAACGCCCGCTCGGACTGTGGATGGCCACCGCACTGGTGATCGGCAGCATGATCGGCAGCGGCGTGTTCCTGCTGCCCGCTACGCTGGCCCCATATGGCGCGGCCAGCCTCCTCGGCTGGGGCATCAGCCTTGGCGGCGCGCTGCTGCTGGCACTGACCTTCGCCCGCCTCGCCCACAAGATCCCGGCCACCGGCGGCCCCTATGTCTTCGCTCGCCACGCCTTCGGTCCGCTGCCCGGGTTCATCGTCGCCTGGAGTTACTGGATCTCGATCTGGTGCGGCCTCGCCGCGCTGTCCGTTGCGTTCGCCGGCAGCATTGGCGCGATATTTCCCGAATTGACCGCCACGCCACTCCGATCCGCGGCCTGTGCGCTGGCCGCGCTGTGGATCTGCGTTGGCGCCAACCTGGCCGGCACCCGCAAGGCCGGCTGGGTGCAGCTGGTCACCACATTGCTGAAGCTGCTGCCGCTGCTGCTGTTCGGCCTGGTCGCGCTGGCTTATGTGGACGTGAAGGACTACCAGCCGTTCAACCCGAGCGGTGAAAGCCTGTTCACCGTGACTCACGCCTGCGTGGCCATCACGCTCTGGGCATTCCTTGGTCTTGAGGTCGCCACCGTGCCAGCCGGTGCCATCGACCACGCGGATCGCACCATCCCGCGCGCCACGCTGCTCGGCACCCTGATCGCCGGCATCGCCACCATCCTTGCCTGCACGACCGTCATCGGCCTGTTGCCCGGCGAACAGCTGGTGCAATCCGGTGCCCCCATGGCCGATGCCGCCAGTCACCTGTGGGGACCGGCGGCCGGCGTCGGCATTGCCGTTGTCGCCGCAATCTCGATCTTCGGCGCGCTCAATGGCTGGGTGCTGGTAGGCGCACAGCTGTCGATGGCCGCGGCTCGCGACGGGCTTTTCCCGCGGGTATTCGCCAGCACCGACGACAACGGCACGCCACGCACCGGCCTGTTGATCGTCGGCGTGCTATCCACGCTGCTGGTGATGGCCAATTTCAGCCGCAGCCTGGTGCAGCTATTCAGCTTCGCCATGCTGCTGTCGACTGCCGCCACCCTGCTGCCCTATGCCTTCAGCAGCGCCGCCGCCCTGCGCAAGCTTCGTGCCGGGCGGATCGTCGCGGCGCTGGCACTGATGTTCAGTCTCTACGCGCTGGCCGGCATCGGCACGGAGTCGCTGATCTGGGGCGCGGTTCTGGTGCTGGCCGGCCTGCCCATCTATTTCTGGGAAGTGCGTCGCCGCTGATGTGCCTGATGTGCCCTACACCCGCTCCGCCGGGCCGGGCGTCACGCTTTCGGTATCTACCGGCAGCGGATCCTCGCGTCGATGGAACAGGTACAGGCGCCACAGTGCCCAGGCAGCCAGGCTGAAACCGCCAGCGGTCAGCATCAGCGCCAGGGTCGAATGCTGCGCCAGCGGCGCGATCACGCCGGCGATAACCGCATTGAAACCGAGCCCGATAAACGCCTGCATGGACGCGGCCGCACCGCGCTGACGCGGATACATGTCGAGCATGGCCAGCGTAAGCAGCGGAAACACCAGCGCCACGCCGATGGCATTGAGCATCACCGGCAGCACCGCCCACGGTGCCGTCGGCTGTTCGATCAGCAGGTTATAGAGCAGATTGCCGGTCGCGGCGATCCCGCAGAGCAGGAAACCCAGGTTCACCGTCCGACGCCCACTGAAGCGACCCGCCAGCCGGCCATTGAGGAAGGAACCGAACACGATGCCGGCAATGGTCGGCACGAAGAACCAGGCGAACTGCTGCTCGTTGAGCTTGAGGATATCCAGCACGAAGGCCGGCGCCGAGCTGATGTACAGGAAGATCGCCCCGAAATTGAAGCCGCCGCAGACGCACAAGAGCACGAAGCGCCCGTTGCGCAGGATCGCCACGTAGTTGCGCAGCAGGCTGGCCGGATGCATGGGATAGCGTCGTGCCGGCGGCTGCGTCTCCGGCAGACCAAACGCCGTCATCACCATCAGCAGCAGCGTGAAGCCGACCAGGAACCAGAAGATGCCGTGCCAGTCAGCCCAGGGCAGTATCCAGCCACCGATCACCGGCGCGATCGCCGGCGCGATGCCGAAGATCATGGTGACGTGGCTCATCAACCGCTGTGCGTCGTCGCCTTCGTAGAGGTCGCGGATGATCGCGCGCCCCACCACCATGCCGACGCCGGCCGAAGCGCCCTGCACACCGCGCCAGACCAGCAACATGGTGAAACTGTGGGCGAAGGCCGCGCCCAGCGAGGCCAGGCCGAAGATGGCAAGGCCAGCCAGGATTACCGGGCGGCGCCCCCAGGAGTCCGACATCGGCCCCTGGAAAATGCTGCCGAAGGCGTAGGCCAGCAGGTAGACACTGATTGTCTGCTGCATGGCCACCCGACTCACCGACAGATCGTCCTCGATGGCTGGAAACGCCGGGAAGATGGTGTCGATGGCAAACGGCCCGATCATCGCCAATGAGCCGAGGACGATGGGGATCAGCAGTCGTGAGTGGTGTACTGATGCTGTCATGGTCGAAAAGATTAACCGATCGCCAGGAAAGCTTTGGACATATCAATGGCCCCCGGGAACGAAATGGCAGCGGCCGCATGAAGTCCTGCTTCTCCGTCGTCACGTTCCGCGGTGTTCGGATTGCCCCCATTCGACATTTGGATTGGACACATGCACCTCGCGGAGCCATCGATGTCCATCCAGAACAACCGCCTGCTCGTCCTCGCCAGCGCCCTGGCCTTGTCTCCTGCCGGCCATGCCGCGACGTTCTGCGCCACCAGCACGGCGGAACTGCAGAACGCTCTCGACACCGCGGCGGTCAATGGCGAGAACGATGTGGTCCGGGTCGCTGTCGGCACCTATCCGGCTCCCGTCGGCGGGCCATTCGACTTCGATGAACTGGCGCCGGTGAACGGTGACGGCCTTAGCCTCACGCTTTCCGGCGGCTGGACCGCCTTCTTCGGCAACCCCTGTGGCTTCCGCAGCGAGGCCTACAACAGCTTCGATACGATTCTCGATGGCGAGGATCGCGAGCGGGTGCTGCGCATCATTCCCGATGGCGCGCCGGACATCGTGATCGAAGGCATCACCTTCTTTCGTGGCAATCCATCCGAAGGCGGCACCCGTCGGGGTGGCGGACTGGAAATCCGCAGCGCCAACTTCACCGGAAAGCTGCGAGTGGAGCGCAGCGCCTTCCTGTTCAACACCGCCGACTATGGTTCCGCGCTCGAAGCGGGCGGCTCGCTGATCCGTCTGCGCAACAACCTTTTCGTCGGCAATGACACGGTGAACAGTGGCGTCATCGAAGCGGTCATCGGCGACGGTGACAGCGGCATCTACCTGACTGCCAACACCATCATCAACAACGCCACACAGTCGAGCGCGACATCGGCTCAGGGCGGTGTCTACATCTTCCTGTGGACGGACACGAATGCACTGCTGGTCAACAACGTGATCAAGGGGAACGATGTCACCGACCTGAAACTGTCCGGTGAGGGCAACGTCACCCTGCGCAACAACCTGATCGACGCCCGCGTCGGCAGCATCACCACGGAAACAGGGCAGATTACCGGCGACCCGATGTTCGTCGGTGGCCTCCTCAACTTCACCGATTTCACCCCGGACGTCGGCTCGCCGCTGATCGACACAGGCATCAAGCCACCAACCCTGATTCCTTTCCCGCCGCCATTCGACTCGAACTGGGGCCTGCCCGACTACGACCTGCTGGGCCGTCCGCGCACACAGGGCGTCACCGTGGATGTCGGCGCCTACGAGGCACTTCCCGTGGACGTGTTCAGCGACGGATTCGAGTAGCGCCTCCGCCTGACCCTGCGCGGCCGCTTCGCCTGGTTCAGCGATCCAGCCGGGCGACCCAGTCATCCATTCGCGCGAGCTGGGGAAGCTGGCCGTACCCGCTGTCGCGCATGTGCAGCGTGGCGGCGCGGATCCGCGCGGCGGCCGTCGTCGCGTCAAGCGGTGCCGGTACCCCGTCGTCTGCCTGCGCGTCAATCCACGTACGGACAGCATCGATATACGGCTGCAACGGCAAATCCAGCGGACGCTGGTTCGCACGCACTTCGTCCAGCGCCACCCGCGCTTCGGCATAGCGCCCGGCATCCACGAGCATGTCGACGCCATAAAGCCGCATTGAGGTATTCAGCAGCGCCTGCGTTGCCGGATCGCCGACAAGCTCCCGGTAGCGCGCGTAGGCCTGCTCGGGCTCGCCACTCAGGCGCAGCCACTCGGTACGGAAAATGGCCAGCCGTATCGCCGAGACATGCTGCGGACCGAGAACACGCTGGTACAGGGCGTCCGCGCGATCCGCCATGTCCGCAGACGCCTCCAACCGCCCAAGGCGCAAGAGCGCGACGGCCTGCCCGTGCAGCACGTAGGCCATGCGGGCGGAATCCGCGGCACCAGCATCACGCAGGCGCTCGGCGGCACGTTCCAGGTTCTGCAAGGCGCCCTTGAAGTCACCACAGGTGGTCTGCGCAGTGCCCAGGTTGTATTCATCCACCGCCAGCCCCGTGGCGTCGGGACCCAGCAACGCGGTGCGATCCGCGAGGTTGGCGCGATGCGCGGCCACGGCACCCAGCCAGTCGCCCTCGTCGGTAAGCAGGTTGCCCAGCAGGCTGCGCGTACGGATCAGACCAACACGCCGCCCCTGATCCCCTTCAGGCAGCTGTTGCAAGAGGTGGATGGCCTGCTCCGCCGCCTGCCGGGCGTCCGCGGTCCTGCCGAGCTTGCCGCGCATGATCGCCACCAGGTTGTAGGCGTTGGCAAGGTGGAGATCGGTGACGTCGGGCTGCTCCCGCAACACCTGCAGGCCGACCTCCGCAACCAACAGTCCTTCCTCGACTTCACCGAGATCCGCCATGCCGGAGCCGATGACGAGGCGCATGTCAGCAAGGGCTTCGGGGAAATCCTGGAGACGTTCCGGCGCTTCACTGGCCAGATAATCCAGCATGGTCTGCAGCGACGCGGGGCCAGTCTGCCGCGTCGGCGCCGCGTTCTGGATGCCGGAAACCAGCAGTTCCTTGATGCGGTCGCTGCGCTCCCGCGCTTCGCGGACGCGTTGCAGCGCGACCAGGCTGACCAGCAGGCCAATCAGCAGGCTCCCAATAACCAGCCCGACGCCGAGCCTGCGTCGTCGGCGTGCAGGCGCACTCGTGATCGCCTGCAATCGTTGCGCGGCCTGTGCGGCCTCCGGACGGTGATCCGGCTTCGTCGCCATCAGGTCCTCGATCAGTGCGGCAAAGGAGCGACCCAGGCATCGTCGCAGCGAGGGGCCATCTTCCGCCCCCGCAGCCCGTCGCAGCAGCGCACCCAGCGAATACAGATCACCGCGGGCATCGCCGCGCTCGCCGGCGAGCAGCTCCGGCGCCATGCAGTCCACCGACCCTTGCCGCGGCCGCTCGCCAACGGCATGGGCGGCACCAAAGTCCATGAGCACGGCCCGCCCGTCGTCATACATCACGTTGGCCGCCTTGAGGTCGCCATGCACGAGGCCAGCATCGTGGATGGCGCGGAGGGCCTGCAGCAGCTGGCTCGCCAGCGCGAGCAGCTCGTCACGCGACAGCGGGCCCCGCGACAGCCGCTGCTCCAGGCTCTCGCCCTCGATCAGGTCCGACCACAGGCCCGCGCGCCCGTCGTGGATACCGGCGCCATGCACGGCCAGCACATTCGGATGTCGAACCCGCGCCAGCCGCCTGGCTTCGTCGATATAGCCGCGGGTCGCCGGCGACGCTTCCTGGTTGGAACGATCCTCGCGACGCAGCTTGAGCGCCACCTCGCGCTCCAGCAGGGGATCGTAGGCGCGGTACACCGTACCGAAGCCACCGCGACCAAGCGCCTCCGCGATGCGCAGGTGTCCCCACTCGCGCGGCAAGTCCCGCGTTTCCCCAGCGAAGTCCGTTTCGCCATCCTGGTCGAGTCGCCGGAATGCCTGGCGCAGCGCCGACAATCTGGCCAGGTTTCCCATTACCCGGCCCGATTCACCATCAACGTTGACCGCGACATCAACACCATGTCCATCCGCAACGCTTTCCGCCGCCTCGCTCAGACCGCGTTCGGCCGCATCGGTCGGGTCACTTGGCGACGCGGACATCCGGGCGACCTCAGTCTTCGAACCCGTTCGCGAACAGCAAGGTGTTGATCTCGGACTGGTAGGCCTCGTACTGGTCGTCGTTTGGTATGTCGGCAGCGTAGAAGACCCGATCCGGCGTGTCCGGTGCCGGCAGGATCTCGCTGTAGTTGCGCTCGACCGAGCTGATGATCGAGGCGCTCATCTGTGCCATGTCCCTGACTGGCACACCGGTACGACCGGTGCAGCGAAGCACCCAGCGACTGATCAGCGTCATGCTGGAGAAATGGTCCTCGTCGAAGCAGACCCAGCCGCCGTCGACCACCGACCTGGCGGAGGCCCGATTCACGCCGAGAAAACCGCTCGCCGTCGAGCTGAGCGTGGTCACGCCGGGAGCATCCAGATCGATCCGGAACAGTTCGCGGCGATCAGGAACCGTGGGATCGGCGAGATACACCCAGTAGCGCCCGGCGGGATCGATGGAAGACAGCGCGATGACGCCGGCGTTGGCCACAATCGACGTCAACGGCGTGGCGCCGCTGGCGTCCAGCGCCACCCTGGCCAGGTTCGAAACGCCAGCAGCATCGTAGGCAACCACCGCCTCGCCACGATTACCCGCAATCCGGTAGTCGCCGACATCCAGCGAACCGCTCAGCACCGTCGGGCTGCTGGCAGCCTCGTCATCCCGGGTGACCAGCTTGCCGATGCCGTCATTGTTGTAGGCATCCACGTAAAGCAGTGTGTTGTCGTCGAGATAGTCCACCCGTGGCAGTGTGTTCAGGGTCATCGGCGGGAACTCGATGATCGCGCTGTCGATAGTGACCGGCAGTGGCTCACTGCCGTCCAGCGCCCGCGAATACAGGCCGAAACGGCTGTCGACCGTGGCATCGGCGACGAACACGATGCGACTGCCATCGGGCGACGTGGTCACCACGGTGGCTGAACCATTGGACTGCAGCGTCTGATTCAGCCGCCAGGCGGTGCCGGACTGCGTCGCCGAAGCCACCCACGTGTTGAGCGGACCGGTGGTCGGCACCACGCGATACTGGATCTGCGCGCCACCCGGAATGAATCCAAAGGAGCCGATGAACTCGCCGCTGTTGATCGGTGCATTCAGCTTTACCAACGCACCGCCGGCCAGCGCGTTGCCATAGAGTTCGATCTTGTCGACCTCCTGCTGCTCGGACGTGTAGTAGACGCGTGACGTGCTTTCGTCGAAGCGGAACTGCTTGACGCCGGTTCCCGAGGCCACTACCGGCCCGCTCAGCTTGGTCGCCTGCCCCGGCATCGCCAGATCGACCACATACAGTTCGAAGACGTTGTCGGTTTCCGCGGCGGCGCTGTAAATCACCTTCTGCTGAGCTTCCAGCAGTTCGAAGCTTTTGACATCGCCATCCGGCGGAAGCAGCTGGGCATTCAAGCGGGTTGCCGGACTGCTGCCATCGGTCGGTGCGCGGAACAGTTCCACCTTGTTGCCATTCAGCTCCGGCGCGAGGTAGTACACCGTCGAACCATCACTGCTCAGAGTCACATAGGTGGCAGCGCTCCCGGACGGCAGCAGACCGCTGATCCGTGTCGCCGTCTGTGGATTGCCGCTATCGCTGCAGAACAGCTCATTTGCCTCGTCGGTATCACGATCCGCAACGAAACAGAGGGTAGCGCCATTGGCCGACACCTTGAGCCCGGCGGCATCGCCATTCGGCTGCTGGATGTCACTGAGCTGGGTAATCACCACGCCCGGCGAAATCGCCGCGGCGAATGGTGCGACGCCGGCCAGCATGGCACCAGCCAGCATGCGGAAAACGATACGCTGCATGTGAACCTCCCTCCTCTTGTTCAATTACCTCGCCTCCGGACGACAGATGGCAGATCGCCACTCCGGGTTGAATGCCGGGCAGCGACGAAACGAACGTTCAGGGCATCAGTTCCGCCACCCGTTTGAGGGCACGGGCAACCTGCATCCGCGCCGCGTCCGCCGAAGGACAGTCGAGCTCCAGTGCGATCTCCGCATAGCTGAGATCGAACTCCACGCGCAGGATCACTGCTTGCCGCTGGCGTTCGTCCAGTTTTTCCAGTGCCTGCTCGTAGGCCGCCAGCGTCTCGCCGCCGATCGCGTTGGCGACCACGCTGTCTTCGATCAGGTCTCCGGATAGCGTCCCGGCGCTGGCATGCTCATCCGGTTCGCCATCGACATGCGGATGCCGCTGCAGGCGCCGCAGCTCCTCGCGCACGGCGTTCAGCATCACGGTGCGCAGGTAGGCAAAGAAGGCGCCGCGTCCGCGGGCATCGAAGTCGTCCAAGCGGTTGAGCGCACGCATCAGCGTCAGCTGGACCAGATCTTCCGTCTCGGCGAGATCGCGCCGTCCGGTGGGCAGGCGCCCTCGCGCAAAGCGGCGAAGCATCGGCAGGCAGCGCGCGAACAGTTCGTCGCGAGCCTCACTGTGTCCGGCGTGGATACGCCCGATCAGCGTCGCCGTGGATGCGGGCTGGCTGTTGTGCATGGGAAGCAGCAATCGCGACGAAGTCCCGAGTCTACCAGCGCCCATCGCCAGACCGAATCAAAGCAGTTCTTGACGGCGGTCACAATTCGAACGTATGTTTGATTCATGCGTTTGACTATCGCCTGGTGGTCCGACGTCAGAACAGGGGAATGAACCGACGCGAAGGGATTCGCCACGCGGCGCGGGAGGCGCCAACGGATAGTCCAACCAACGACATGACCTGGGGAGGGATCATGCTTCGACGTCTTTTCGGCCGCACTGCCGCGGCCCTGCTCTGCCTATCGCTGTTCGTCACGCTGGCGCCATCGGCGCAGGCCTCGACCTACACGCAGACCCGCTATCCGATCGTGCTGGCGCACGGCCTGCTGGGCTTCGACTCCATCCTCGGCGTCTACGACTACTGGTACGGCATGCCGTCCAGCCTGCGTTCCGGCGGTGCCCGTGTGTTCGTGGCCAGCTACTCGGCCAGCAACTACAGCGAAGTCCGCGGCGAGCAGCTGATCCGCGACCTCGACAACCTCCGCGCCATCTATGGCTACCAGAAGTTCAACCTGGTTGGTCACAGCCACGGCGGGCCGACCATCCGCTACGTCGCGGCCGTGCGTCCTGACCTTGTCGCCTCGGTGACCAGCATCGGCAGCCCGCACAAGGGCAGTGCCGTGGCCGACGGCCTCTCGACGACCTTCCCGCCCGGCTCGACCGGCCGTGCGCTGGTCGCCGGCTTCGTCAACGCGCTGTCGACCTTCATCGCGGTGATGTCCGGCAACAACGACCCGCAGGACGCGCTGGGTGCGCTGGTGTCGCTGAGTAGCGATGGCGCGGCGGACTTCAACGCGCGTTTCCCGCAGGGCATCCCGACCAGCAGCTGCGGCCAGGGCGCGTCCAAGGTCAACGGCATCCGCTACTACTCCTGGGGCGGCACCTCGGTGCTGACGCACGTGCTCGATGCCAGCGACCCACTGCTCGGCGCCAGCAGCCTGTTCTTCGGCTGGGAGCAGAACGATGGCCTGGTTGGCCAGTGCTCCTCGCACATGGGCGTGGTGCTTCGTGACGACTACGGCTGGAACCACCTCGACGAGGTGAACCAGGTGTTCGGCCTGACCAGCTGGTTCGCCTCAAGTCCGAAATCGGTGCTGCGCGCGCATGCCAACCGGCTGAAGAACGCCGGGCTCTGAGCTTCCTCGCATGTCGAGTGCTGCCACTAGCCGACGGCGATTTCGACGGGGCGGCGTCCTGCTGGGCGCCGCCCTTGTCGCCCTCGGTCTGTTCTGGTGGACCACGCACCAGCCTTCGAGGACCGCCGACGCGACGGCATCGCCTTCACCGGTGGAACCCGGTAACGCGCCCGCGGCGACTACGCCTCAGCTAGGACGTGCCGAATCTGCGAAGCCCATCGTCGTCACACCGCAGTCCGAAGCGGACGACGCGCAACTCGCTGCACTGCGAGAACGCCTCCATCACAGCTCGCTGCGTGGCAGCGACGTGGACGGTGACGTCGCGCTGGACGGTAATGGCCAACTGCGGCTCGACGCCGAACTGCTGCGTCGCTTCGACTACTACCTGAGCCTCAGCGGCGAATTCAGCCCCGCCGAGATTCGCCGCCTGCTCGAAGGTGACCTGCGCGAGCAACACGGCAACGCCATTGCCGATGCCGCGCTGGATACCTTCGATCGCTATATCGGCCTGCGCCAGGCGCTGGAAAACAGCAGCCTGCCCGACGATCCGGCCGCACGCCTCGCCGCACTGCGGGAACTGCAGCACGCGTGGTTCGGGGACGCGGCTGACTCACTTTTCGGTGAGGAGAACAGCCTGCTGGCGGACACCCTCGCCCGCCGCGCCATCGAGACCAATCCCGACCTCAGCGAAGCCCAACGAACCCGGCAGCTTGCCGAGCTGGAACAACAGCGCTCGCCCTCCGAGCGCGCAAGCCGCGACGAAGCCAACGCCGCGCGACTGGCCGAAGAGCAGACCGAACAGTTCGACCAGCTCGATATGGACGCAGCCACTCGCCACGAAGAGCGCGCGGCGCTGTGGGGCGAAGACGCCGCCGACCGTCTGGCCGCACTCGACCAGCAGCGTGCCGATTGGGATCGTCGCCTCGGCGACTACGCCAGCGCCCGCCAGCGCATCCTCGATGACGCTTCGCTCAGCCCTGACGCGCGCCAGCAGGCGCTGAACCGGCTGCGCGAATCCGGCTTCGATGCCAACGAGCAGCTGCGCGTGGAAGCGCTGGAGCGTACCGGCGGCCTGCCCAGCGGCTGACTGCGGGGTCCCAATTTCCCTTGCGGGCAGCGCATGTCTCCGCCTGCGAGACGGCTCCCGTTACAATCGGCGGCTTGAACCACCATCAAGCACGTCCTGAATGACCGACATCACCCGCGCCGCCTTCCACGGCTTCGAACAGATCCCCATCGCCGAATACGCCGAACGCGCCTACCTCGACTACTCGATGTACGTCGTTCTCGACCGCGCCCTGCCCTT
>ERZ795053.874-NODE-874-length-38408-cov-16.379970_pt1 | contig 38408 bp, 33 predicted proteins | sample MGYA00375137_ERZ795053 | MGnify/ENA primary metagenome ERZ795053 (study PRJEB30182, sample SAMN05720284) | activated sludge metagenome | isolation source: Anaerobic digester | place: Hong Kong | collected 2014-12-17 ... | reverse complement strand
TCAACTGAACATCTTTGTCTTTCAGCATTGGACTAATCAAAGAACAGCTTTCTTCAAACAATTGCCTGGTTGCAGTCATTTCCTCCTGCAAGGTTATTTTTCCTGCTTCACTTTTTGAGAAGAGTAAAATGTCCTCTACTAATTTCAATAAGTTTTGACCGGATTGCTTGATTATTTCAACGTATTCAAGATGCTCTGGTTCGTTCAATTCATTTTCAAGCATCGATGTAAAACCCAGGATGCCGTTGAGTGGGGTTTTCAAATCATGGCCGATGCTTGCGAACAGCATCTCTTTTTTCTTTTTTTCTGTTTCAACTGCGATTTTGGCCTTTCTTAACTCTGTAATATCCGTAAAGATTCCTACGATACTCAATAATTCGCCCGAATCGGAAAAGATCGGATAAGTCGTTAGCGAAAAATAAAGATCTTTTTCCCTTAGATGGGTATTGACCATATAATGATCAGAACTCTTTTTTGCCTCCTCAAAAGGACAGCGATCTAAAACAAACTCATAGGCTTGAAGAATGTCCATTGAATTCAGACCTAAAAGATCCCTTTTTTTTACGTTGAAAAGATTCAGTGCCGCCTGATTCACATTCTCGATCTCCAGATCCCTATTCACAATGATCAGAATGTCGTTGAGGGATTCAAAGGTTTGTTCCCAATCCCGTTGGGATTGAAGTAACTGATTGCGAAGGATTTTCTCACGGGTATAATCTCTGAGTTGTGAAATAAAGCCTGTAACGGTTCCCGCTTTGTTTTTATAAGGATAATAACGGATATCCAGATATCTTAAATCTTTGTTTGGAAATTCACGCCACATTCTGTAATGAACGGGTTTTCCCTCGAGGCATTCATCAATATAAGGCTTGATGGTGGTTTGAAATGTGGCGTCGTTTTTAAAAAAATCGCATATCTTTTTCCCGATGAGACCTTGTTGATCACTGTCATATAACTGACTATAAGCTTTGTTGACGGTTGTGAAAGTATAATCTCTGTCCAATAGAGCGATGGGATCTTGGACGGATGAGAAAATGTGTTCATATAGTTGGATTTGTTCCAATTTTTGTTCCAGGAGGATGTTCGCCGTGATGTCTTCAGTCCAGCAGGTGATGATGTCATCCTCATGAATTTCGAAGGTAAAGCGAAACCACCCGTCCAATGTGGATGAGTGAAGTTGCAATTCAGTTCTTCCATCTTTTAATGCTGCTTTGACTGAACGGTTTAGCCAAAAAAGATTGCTCTGGTTGATTCGGGGAAAAACCTGCGTAAAAAGAGAACGCCCTTCTTCCTTTAGAACGATACCCGTCAATTGACTGACGGCCTTGTTGACATAATAAATATCATAATCAACGGGCTGATGATGGATATCGTAAATAATCTTTCCCTTGGCAAATCCAATGGGTGAATGATCTATATCGCTTCTTTTTATTTGAATCATCTCTCCTTTAATGCTCACCCGATTATTAAAAACAGACCATGTCATCTTCATAAGGCCTCAAAAGTTTGACCGGTCTTTGGAAATGGGGCTAAAAAAAACCTCGGGGTAGAGGTCTTTTTGACATCCTATTATAACAGAACGAAAGGAGAAAATGCAAATTGATAGCAACTAATTAAAATAAGTTCTACAATAATAAAGAATGTATATTGACGGCAAATTGATATAATTTACATATACGACATACTACATCGGACTGATATACGCTTTTTGACGTAGATCATCATGATTCTTTATCAATGATCCCCTTTATTTGTTGAATCAGTCTCTCAGGATCAATGGGTTTGGTGATATAGCCGTCCAAACCTGACAGCATGCCGATTTGGACGTTTTCCGTTCTGGCATCCGCTGACAATGCTATGATCTTTGCTTTCCAATTCGCCCCTTCTATCTGTCGGATTTTCTCAGTGGCTTCAAATCCGTTCAATTCTGGCATACGGATATCCATGAGGACCAAGTCCGGTCGATGCTTAACAAATTCCTCTACGGCCTGACGGCCATCTTCAGCGGTATAAATCTGGGCATCGGGGAAATGCCGGTTCATAATCATTTTGTTGAGTTTTAAATTAATTGGATTATCCTCAACGATCAGGACTTTGTAGGATTTTTTTTGAAGGATGGTATATTCTGTTGATTTGACTAAGCCGGGTATTTCATCGTCATCAGGCAGATCAAAGGTAATGATGAAACTGAACGTGCTGCCTTCACCCTGAATGCTTTCAAGGCTAATGGCGCTGCCCATCATCTTCAACAAGTTGTTGGCGATGGTCAGGCCTAATCCCGTGCCCCCGTATTTTCTCGTTAGTGAGGAATCAACTTGGGTAAAGGATTCGAATATCTTCCCTTTCATGTCATCGGGTATTCCGATGCCCGTATCGGAGATTGAGAACAAAACATCTGCTTTCAATTTCTCTCTGTAAGTCAGTTCCGCCTGGCAGGTAACACTTCCTCTTTCGGTAAATTTGACGGCGTTCATCAGCAGATTGGTTACAACCTGGCTGAGTTTGACAGGATCTGTGAGGACAAAAGCAGGAATGGAATGATCCAGCTTTAAATGCGCCTGTAGGCCTTTTTTTAGCGCTATATCTTTTATTCCGTTAAAAGTGTTGGACAAAAGCTGTGGTAAGTTTGATTTTTCCGGATTATAGGTGATCTTTTTTGATTCAATTTTGGAAAAATTCAGAATATCACTCACAATGCCGAGTAAAGTTTTCCCTGAAATCTGTATGTTTTTGACAAATTCCGATTGGATTTGGGTTAATCCGGTTTCCTCAAGGATGCCTGAAAAACCAATGATGCCATTCAACGGAGTACGCAGCTCATGACTCATGTTCATCATAAATTCACTTTTAGCTTTGCTGGCCTGTTCTGCACTCCTTTGAGCGTTTTTCAACTCTGTGATGTCGATGGAATATTCAATGATGCCGATTTTGTTGTTTTCATCATCCTTCAATGGAGCCAGGTACAATTTATACGCCTTTTTGTCTTTGATTCCATTTTCATCTTTGTAATAGATTCTCGTGCGAATATCCGTTAATTTGTCTAATTCTTTCAAGCTGCATATTTCGCAAGGCTGATTTCGATCGTGAAAGACGTCATAACAATGAAGCCCCTTCACCTGATCGTTTGACCGGAAAGCTTTTATCCGATTCAGTATTTCACTGTTTGCGGTGATAATTCGATAGTGACGATCGACGACCACTAATTTTCCGGGCAGTGCATCCAAGATACTTTGCAATAAAGCTTTGTCCCGTCGTTCCCTTTCCTGAGCCTTCAAATCCTCACTGATATCCCTGGAGATTGTCACGACAACCCTTTCACCCTTAAGTTGAAATAAATGGGATCGGTTTTCAACCGGGATAATCTCACCGGCTTTATTCACATGTTCGCCTCTAAAAATATGCTCCCCGTTTTTCAGAAGTTCTTCCATGATATGGGGAATGTTGATGACCATTCTGTGACTGTCGATGTCAGCGGGGATCATTTGCTTCAATTCTTTAAGGGTATAGCCAAGTCTGGTTAAAGCGGCTTTGTTGGCTAAAAGAAACCTTCCCGGCATGCCATTTTCGTCGATTTGGTGGATGTATATGGCATCGTAGGTGTTGTTGAAGACTTCACGGAATCGTTCCTCGCTGTCTTTCAACACTTCTTCGTAATAGATTTGATTGGTGATGTCTCGGCTGTTGATATACGTGGCAACGTGATGACCGTTTTGGTCGAATTTGTTGTTTAGGCGGTCATCAAACCAAATGTAATCCCCATCCTTTCTTCTGATTCGATAGGAGTAGGTTTGAAAGTCTCTTTTTTCTTTGACGACGTTTTCGATGATCGTCTGAATCATACGCCTGTCGTCCGGATGAACCATATCGAAGAATTGCTCTTTAGTGATTCCCGTTAATTCGTTTAGGTGATATCCCAGCATCTTGGAATAAGAGGGGGATACGTATTCAAAAATATTATTTCGAAAAAGGGCAACACCGTCCGTCGTATTTTCGGTAAGCAGCTGATAGATTTCCCTGTTTTTAAGGAGTTCTTGTTCAATTTGTTTTTCAATCACGTTTTTTCTTAAAGTAAAAAGGTACATGCCAATTTGTTCACAGTAGGTAGTGATTAATTTTAATTGAATAGGTGTCCTGTTCTTTTCTCTGTAAATGACAAACAAACCCTCTAATGCATTTGCGCTTTGAATAGGAAAAACTGAGAAGGTGTGGTCGTTTTGTCGTTTTAAAAAATCATCAAGCCTGCTAAAGGCATCATCTTTTTTTATCATTGGTTTCATGGACTCAAAAGAAACGTCTTCTAAGGGTAGGTAACGGGGATTTGATTCTATAGTGATACGATTGAGGTTGTTTTTCAAGGCCCAATATATTTCATCCGTATCCGTTGAGATGGTGTTGAAATGAAAGCGATGCGCTTGATCCTTTTCATGAGAGAACAACAAAAGAGCAGAAAAAGGCGAATGGGATATCTTTACTAACTGATTAGCCATCTCTACCGGACTGATCGCCTTTGAGAAGACAATATCATGGGAATTTTTCATTAAAATATGTTCGGCAGTGACATCGGTGATCCAGGCATTGAAGCTTTGGTCTTTGTTAGGGATCAAATGAACATGAATCCAGATACCAAGTTCGCTTAAAAATTGGTTGAAATTTAGTTCGACGTCATTCAAAAGCGCCGTAGATGTTTTGATCGCTTCTTCGATCACTTCTCTTTCATGAACCAATTCTCGAAGCGTCCGATTGGCATAATATCCGGGTTCTCTGTAAAACAGTTGTTCAAAAGCGGTATTGACATGGAGAAATCGAATATCATAAGGTTCACCGGATTGGTCAGTCATGATTTGAATATGAGCAAATCCGATAGAAGCTGAATCAACCGCATCATAATGCATCGCCATCTGATCACCGCCTAAAAAGAAAGAGAAATATTGTTTTTCGAATGGTTTACAAGGATCATCGAGTTTTTTTACACTGTCATCTTTTTCAACAGGTCGCTGACGTCTTCTCTTTTTCGGATGAGCCTGCATTCATCGCCACTGATGAGAACTTCAGCCGGTTTGGATTCGGCATTGTAGTTGGATGCCATGCAATAGCCATAGGCTCCGGTATCATAAATGGCTAACAGGTCCCCGGTATTCACATCTTCTATGACTCTATCAACGGCGATACGATCACCCGTTTCGCACAAAGCCCCCACGACATCTACTGTGATTTGGTCTTGGGAAGGATTGACATGAAGGGGTTCAACGTGATGATAGGCGTTGTAAAGGGCGGGTCTGATCATATTGGACATATTGGCATCGCATACCACGAATGTTTTAAATTCGGTGACCTTTTTATACAAAACCTTTGAAAGTAGTATGCCGGCCGGTCCTAAAATGAATCGTCCGATTTCCATCATAATGGGGCAGTCCATTTGTTTCAAAATGGGGATGATCTGTTTTGAGTAGGTGTCTAAATCTAAGTGATCACCGTTTTTTTTGTAGTCAATCCCCCAGCCCCCGCCGATGTTGATGGTGTTTAGCCTGGGGAAATCTGTTTTCAAGCGCTTTAACGCTTCGAATGCTTCCTGATATGCTCCGATATCGTAAATGTTGGATCCAATATGCGTGTGAAGTCCGGTGATCAGACCATTGTCAGATGAAAGAAGGGCTCTGGCCGTTTCCATTTGAACGCCGAATTTGTTTTCTTTCAAGCCCGTTGAGATATACGGATGTGTATGAGGATCTACATCGGGGTTTACACGAAGCATGAATAAAGGTAATTTTTCTGTATTCTCCAATTCGCGAATGATCTCTCGAATAACTTCATACTCTTCTCTGGAATCGATATTGATTGAGAAAACTCCTGCTTCGATCATCTCCTTAAGAAACTCCCGGGTTTTGCCGTTGCCGTTGACTACAATTTTTTCCGGAGGTGTTCCCCCTTCCCTGGCGAGTCGGTATTCATTTTTGTTGACAACGTCAATCCATGTTCCGTTTTTGACCAGAAAATTGACCAAATGAATATTGTTGTTGGCTTTCAATGCAAATCCCAAATGAAATTCACAAAGGGAGTTCATGACATCGTGAATCAGTTTAATCTGTTTTGCGATGATTTTCTCACTGTAGCAATAAAGAGGTGTTTGGTACTTTTGTGCCAGTTCAAACACATCCTGGCCTTCGATTTTAATCGTTTTCAGTTCTTTTCTTATCACATGATCACCTCTTTCAGTTTAATTTCCAATATGCAATGCTTGATTCTCGATTGATGTTGTATAATCCTTAAACAGTTTATTGGTTATTATACCATTTATGGGGAAGATGTGTATATTTTATTTTGGAGGCGAAGAATCAATGTTTAACACAAGGCAAGAAGAGTTGGATTATTTGATTAAAGGGCTCTTTAGGGATGAGCGGGTGGCTTATTGTCGCTATCAGGTATATGAAGACAAGGGGATGCGTGTGATTGCTTTTGTTGATAGTCCCCAAGCAGAAGAAAGGCTGTTGGAAGCGGTTCAATCATTTTCCAAAAACACGGCGATTCAGGTCAAGATCCTGGGGGATGACCTTCCCGAACAGTTGAAAGTTGCTCAGGTCCAAATCCCCGTATTGGATGTTCGTAAGGATCCCCGTTTCAGGAGTGAAAGGGTTCGGCAGTTGATTTTTGGGGAATGGATGAAGGTTTTGGAAATCGGATCTCAATTTTCACTGATCAAAGATTTCAATCATGGCTACATTGGATATGCCAGAAATCAAGGCATAGCCTTTTGCACGCCTGATAGAATGAAAGAAATATGTTCCAAGCCGCTGTATCAAGTACATTCTCGGTTTGCTCAAATTGAAAGTCTTGAAAACATCACCAACAGCATGTGGATTGCCCTTGGGTCTCATGTCTATACAGAGGATATCGAAAACCCTGCGTTTGAAACGGCAAATGGGTTTTACGAGTTAATAGAAGGAAGACTGGGGGTTGCCAGACGTTCTCAGGAAGATTTTGAAGATAATATCCGGTATTTCATGGGAACTCCTTATTTGTGGGGAGGTTCCACTGTTTTTGGTACGGACTGTTCCGGACTTGTGGGCCGGTTGTATCATTTGGCTGGGAAAATCATACCGCGGGATGCCGATCAGCAGGAAACAGTTTTGAAAGAAATTCAACCGGATGAGAGGAAATTTGGAGATCTCATTTACTTCCCCGGACATGTGGGCATGTACCTGGGTGGAGATTTGATGCTGCATGCCAATATTTATCACGGGGGAGTCAGTGTAGACAATGTGTTTTCGCCAACGGATGCTTATGGACGTGAGTTGATGGAAAAGGTTACATCCATCAGGCGAGTGGAAGACGGGGTGTTTTTGGTATGAGAACGATTGTCATCGAGGAGTATGACCCGCAATGGGAACAGGATTTTTTGAGTTTAAAAAAGGTCTATGAAAGAAAGTTATCTTGTATCAATTGTCAGATCATCCATGTTGGAAGTACCAGCGTAAAGGGGTTGGCTGCAAAGCCCATCATCGATGTGGATATCGTTGTCAAATCCCGAGAGGATGTTCTCAAGTGCATCGAGCTCTTAAAAGAATTGGGTTATGTTCACAAAGGTCAAATGGGAATTATGGGAAGGGAAACCTTTGAGAGAAAGAACAATCGAGTTCCCTACGATGATTCGGTCAACTCTTGGCGGGATCATCACCTGTATTGCTGTGTTGAAGGTATCGAGGCACTCAAGAACCATTTAAAATTGAAAGAGTTTCTTCAGAAACACCCCGATGCCGTCAAAGAGTATTCACAGTTAAAAAAGGATCTGTCAAAAAAGTACCCCCACGACATTGATTCCTATGTGGCTGAAAAAACCCCTTTTATTATTGGAATTTTAAGAAAATCTGGTTTGGATCCACAGACTATAAAAAGCATTGTCGAACAAAACACATAAAACGCTATGATTTTAAACCAATTGGAAAGTGTACAGGGTAAGGTTTAAGCAAACAAATTTTTATTCTCGCAACGGTTAACTTCAGCTTGAATCGTGGTATGGGAGAAGCTGTATTTGGTTTTTAAGAGGCGTTCAATTTCTTGAGTGATTTTTTCAGCCTCGCATAACTTGATGTTCTCCATATCCACATGTGCCTCGAAATAGATGGATTGCTCGTTGATCATCCAGGCGTGAACGTGGTGAAGGTTGACAATGCCGGGAATGGATTCCACGTCCTTTTTAATTTGCTCATAATCAACATCCGGAGATGATTGCATGAGAATATCCACTGTTTTTTTGATGATCAGAAAAGTTTCACGCAGAATATAGCCTGAAATCAGAAGGGTAATGACCGGGTCAATCCAAGTAATCCCCCAAAGGTTGATGGCAACGCCGCCGACGACAACGCCCACGGATGATATCGTGTCGTTTAACAGATGCAAATAGCTGGACTTAATGTTCAAATTGCCTTTCGAATCTTTATGAAGCAGCAGCACGGAAAAAAGGTTGGCGGATAGTCCAATGATGGCCACCGTCATCATGAGTGTTCCATCGATCGGTTCGGGATTGGCGAATCGCTTAAAGGCTTCAATGATCAGCATCCCTGAAACGGCAAACAGTACCGAAGCATTGACAAAGGCTGCAATGATCTCCGCCCGCTTGTAACCGAAGGTCTTTTTTGAATTTTTCGGCCTCAGTGAGATGCGGTGGGCCACATAGCTGAAAGCAATTGCCAGCGTATCGCTGAGGTTATGGATACTGTCCGAGAGCAGTGCCAAACTTCCAGAAACAAGTCCGCCAATGAATTCTGCAATGGTAATCGTGGCGTTTAAAAGAGTGACCCAAAATATCTTTTTGCCTGATAGTTCTGAAACATCGTGATGATGAGTGTGATGATGCGAATGATCGTGGTTTTCTTGGTTCATCTTTGACCTCCTGAGGGGTAAACTCCGATTTATTCCATTTTATCATACAATAAAAAGGCGTGTACGGCTAAGCCTTCATTGAATATAAGGAGTCAAAAACATGATGATAATGGAAAGATTAAACGATCAAAATAAAAGGGAATTCCACGATTATTGCTGGTTATACGCTTCACATTTGGACCAGTCTTTTTTCCCTCTGAATGAGGCATTTCCGGTAGCGAAATCCCGGCCCGGTTTTTTGTTTTATGACGAAGGGATCCTAACAGGTGTTGTATGCTTGTTGTTGGATGATTCGTTTACCAAAAATGCAAAAGGACGGCTGATGATCTTGCATTCCAGGAAAAAGGCAGATCAGATTTATCAGATGTTATTAGAAAAAGTCTTACCTTTTGCCGTTGAAAAAAATGTGAAAGACATTTTTGCATTTCTGCCAGACCATGAACAGCAAGAGAAGGCAGTCTTTCTGAAATTGGGTTTTCATGAAAGCAGAAAAACACTGTATTTAAGGCGGGATAAAAACACCTGTGGTGAACATCGACTAACCAAACCAATTTTCAAACTCAGGGATTTTAAGCCATCCAAAGATATGGGCCTTTGGTGTGATCTCATCAATAGTGTCTATAAAGATGTCCCAGGGCATATTCCCTATACCCCCCATATGGTGAAAGAAGATATCGAAACAGACGGCACCTTTCCAGGTTGTGCAAGAATAGCCTATCTTGAAGGTCAAGCCATTGGATTTTACTATTGTTCGCTTGAAGCCCAAGATGAACTGTGGATCAGCCAACTTGGAGTGATGAACGAGTATCGTTCCAAAGGGATCGGAAGGGCTTTGCTTCATGAATGCCTGCAGCTTGCCGATGAATTTAATGCCCATTGCGCTTTTTCAGTCAATGCAGAGAACGAAGCGGGGATTGCGCTTTTCAAAAGCGAGAGCTTCGAGGTTAAAAAGACCTATACCGCAATGGTTTACCCGTTTAAATAAGCCTGATATTCACCCACGAAATCCCTTTTCATGTTTTTCATGTGTTTTTTCAAAAAGGCACGGGAGAACTCCTCAGACGAGATGCCGTAGCAGATCAATATTTTGCTGTAATACATCATGATGTCCGCCATTTCTTCAACCAGCTGTTCTCTTACCGCTGTGTCGTTCATGATGGCCTCTTCTCCACGTTTTTTGATGATGGCGATGACCTCACCCACTTCTTCCATCATCCAAAGCAGGCTGTTTCTTCCGTTTTCGGGGGTTAGATCTGACCAATGGCCTTTGTATTTTTCTTGAAGTTCCTGTTGCATGGCGATGATATCGGACAGGGTTAGATTGCTCATTATTTCTCGCCTTTTTTTTCTTCATGGGTATGAACCCACTGGACAATCGTCTGAATGATTTGGGGATCAACCGTCCCTTTTTTTACTAAATCGGTGTAGAGATCATCGTATTCTTTTTTCATTAACCGATGATTGATTTGTTCAAACAGTTCAAAATGAAAGCGGGAAGTACCCTGTTCTGAAGACTCTAAATCCTCTCGCATTTCTTCAAAAAATCTGGCTGAATTGATACGATCGGCATCCCCTTGTAGGACTAACACATCCCATGAGTTCTTTTTCAACCGGGAGTAAGGGTCTGAGACCATAATTCGGTACACATATCCAGCGGTCATGGTAGGATGAATGATGGTTTGTTCGCTTAATCTGTTTTCGGCAATATCTTCCCATACTTGCCGAGCGGCTATGATTTGTTCCGGTGTATAGCCAGCTGCTTCCATCTGGGATTGGATCTGTTGGAACATCACAAGAGGAGCGGGTGTTCTTCCTATTCCTGAGGCACAAAGAATTAAGCCTTCAATAGACAGAGAAAACCTTTCTTCTATCCGATCGGCGATTTCAGGAAGCAAATACCCTCCCATACTGACTCCGAGCAAATAAACACTCTCTACACCGGGAATCCTCAAAGCAGAATCCATTGCAATCAAGGCATCTTCCATGTATTCCTTTTCAACCGTTTCGCTCGTGAACAGCTTAAACTGCTCAGGGTATAAGCCATTGCGTTTGGCGTATCGGAATGTGGCAATGCCTTTGTCAGAAAGGCCATGGGCTATATCCTTGATAGTGGCGTTTTCTCCCACAAGATTGTCAATTCCGCTATCACCCGATCCTTGTACAATCACCACCAATGGGAAAGAATCCCGGTCTTTTGGGATGGTGAGCGCAGCCGGGATGATGTATTGGGTGCCGATGGTAAATTCAAATTGTTCAAAAGCATGTGGCTGAACTAGATTTGTGCAAAGTGCCGCTGAAACGGAGAGAATGATGATGATCATCATCAAAATCATTTGTCTTTTCATAAGGATTCACCCTTTCGATGTTTTTAATATTCTATCAGATTGCGGCCCTTTTTTTTAATAAAGCATAAAGAGACTCTTGAAATTCGAATCGAAACACTTGAAGCCTCTTGTTATAGGTGAACATAACAAGTGATGGATGCTTCACGGATTCTTCACGATTGTATCTGTAAAATGGGATTGAACATCAAAAACTTTGGAGGTGATGGACATGAAAAGAATCATTGGAATCAGTGTTTTGCTGGTGATGGTTACATTAATGTCGTTTGCAGGAGGATTGTCTTTTAATCCGAAAGGGGCTTTATCTGAGGACGTTCAGGAGATGGCCCAAATGGAAAAAGCGTATCAGTTTTATTCCCTTTTGAATCATGTTGGTTTTACACAAACCCAGTTGGAGCAATTGATAACAGCGGTAGAAAAGGCAAAAAAATCAATGGCTTCGATTGAATCGGAAGTACAAGGAGATATGCAAAAGGCTGTTGAGTTAGCAAAAACCGGGGATGTTCAAAAAGCGAAGGAAAAACATGATGAGGCAATCGCTGCCGGAAAAGAAGTGATTCAAATCAGACAGACTTACATGGATACTTTAAAGGGCATCATAACTCTAGAGCAACAGGAAAAGTTTGTGGCGTATCTTTCGCAGACGATGAATAACGCTATGGACAAGGTGAGAGAACAAGTTGTTGAAAACACCCGAATGAACCGATTGTCGGATGAAATGAAGGAAAAGATGCAGCAAATGGGCAAGGTTGTCAGTCAGGTTCAAGAGCAAAGGAATCCACAAAGGACATCACAGATGAGAGCTCAACCCACCCTCAGAACTGTCGTGACTGAAACTATTTCCAACCGATTATTTAATTTGCTTCTTATGGATGAAAATTTGGACTTGTTAAAAGAATATTTGGAAGCTGTCGTTTTACAAAATCCGGCTGAATAGTGGTAAACTAAGTGGTGTGAAACCTTCCCCTTTAACGGGGAGGGTTTTTCTTAAAAGGGGGAACTTGTTTTGAAGTTGCTGATTGTTGAAGATGAAGTTGATCTGGCAGAACTTATGCGTGAATTGTTTGAAGAGATTGATTATAAAGTCACCGTATGCCATGATGGCGAAGAAGGGGCGTATTATGCCTGTGAATACCCTTTTGATGCCATCATTCTGGACATCATGCTTCCTAAAATGAACGGTTGGGAGATCCTCAAAACCATCAGAAACAAACGGATTCAGACGCCGGTGCTCATGCTGACCGCTTTGGGTGAGGTGGAAGATCGGGTGAAAGGACTGAACAAAGGGGCTGATGATTATCTGCCCAAGCCTTGTGATCCCAGAGAATTGGTTGCACGGGTTAAATCAGCTATCAGAAGGGCTTCAATGAGTTCGGAAAAAACAGATAAAATAACCATCGGTAGCCTGTTATTGGATATGACGGCTCAACGGGTTGAAAAAAATGGTGTGGAAATTCAATTTACACCCAAAGAATACAGTATTTTCGAGTATTTGAGTATTCACAAAGGGGAGATTGTTACCAAGGATGCGTTACAGGAACACCTTTGGAATGAGGACGAATCCTTTTGGTCTGATGTCTTAAGGACGCACATTAAGAACATCAGAAAAAAGATTGGGGATAAAAAAGGAACCTTTTTAAAAACCATAAGGGGAAAAGGATATGTCATGGGGTAAGAAGAAAAAAGAAAACATGAACAATTATCCAAAAACACTGAAGCGAGCCAGACTTCAATGGACAGCCATTTTTACGGTGTCCATTTTTGCTATTGTTTTGTTCTTCTCGATCTTCATCATCCGCATACAACATACCACGATCGATGCCAGATTGGATTCCAGGTTAATCGAATTGACAAACCTCTCACAAAACCTGGATCTTTTTAGGATTCAGAGCGAGGAATCCCTTCCGTCCTTTTTATTTGAAGAGGGGCAATCGATACAAGTTTACGGTCCTGGAGGGAATTTACGATTCACGATTGGACAAAGACTGCCGGAAAACCTTAAGTTGCCCAAAGATGATGAAGGTGAACGGTTAAAAGAACGGTTGTTTCAAACCATCCGATTTGTGGATAAGGATGGAAACACGAGAGAGGTCAGAACCTATGCCAGGGTAATTAACCCCAAATTACCCGGAATGGGAGATATCATCGTACGGACTGGGATCGATGTGAAGGGTGTTAATGAAGAAAAGGCAGTGTTTCGAACCAGGGTCATCACGTTTTTATTGATCTTCCCTCTGCTTTCATTTATAATGGCGTATCTATTAGCAGGCATGGTGTTGCAGCCGGTCAAGGAGAATTATAATCTCTTGAGAAAATTCTCTTTTGATGCTTCTCATGAATTAAAAACACCCCTTGCCATCATACAAATGAGCACAGGCATGTTGTTGTCAAAAAAAGAAGATTTGGAGGAATCGGTTTCCAAAAAACTGCTTTCCATCGACAACGCCACCCAACGGATGGACCGTTTGGTTAAACAACTGTTGCAGTTGGCCCGTGCGCAGGAATACCATGAAAATACATCTCTCAAAGAGCGCATTGACATGAATCACATGATTGCTGAGTTAGCAGCTGAATATGAGGTCTATGCTCAAAAGAAGGCAGTGGGATTGGTTGTGTTGGGAAACATAGAAAGGAAACCGCTAACGGATAAAAACATTATCCGGATGATCATGGGTAATATCGTTGAAAATGCCATCAAGTTTTCTCCTGAAAAAAGACCGGTAGAGATCAGATTAGAGGATAGTAAGAACTTCATCATCATTCGAGTAAAAGATTATGGACCGGGTATCCCTAAAAATGAGCAGGAACGGATTTTTGAACGGTTCTACAAAGTGGATCAAAGCAGACACGATCATTCTGGATCAGGCATGGGACTGTCCATCGTCAGAGAATACGCAAAGAAAACAGGGATCAAAATTGAATTGGAAAGTGAGCCGGGAAGCGGTACACAGTTCAGTGTAAAAATCCCTTGTTGAATCAGCTCAATGCAATATAGGCTACAGCAACTATGGCGGCTGTTTCAAGCCTTAGTATTCTCTTTCCCAATGAAATCTCGATCGTAAAGTCGGAGAACGAACGAATCTCATGTAACTCTCTATGAGTAAAACCGCCTTCAGGTCCGATGTAGACATTTGTCTTTAATGGGAATTCAACGGTGTTGATAGCGCTTTTTGCCCCCGGATTCAGAAGAACGGGGACTACCCCATCGAGATGGGTTTCTTTCAAAGTTTTGAAGGCATGCAGTTGCGGCATGACTGTCCCTCCGCATTGTTTCAAGGCCTTGCGGGCTGTTTTTTCAACCTTTTCAAGGTTGATTTTTGGATAATTGGAATGTTCGCAATGAACGATGTTGATGCTTTTCACACCCAATTCAACCGCTTTTTCGATCAGAATCGAAAGCCTGTCCCATCTGGAAAGCCCGGCAGTTACATGGATTTGCCTCTTTATTTCCACTGAAGAATCTTCTCTTCGTTTGGTTATGCTGATGATTGCCTCATTCTTTTTCAGGGAAATGATTGTACCCTGAAAAACGCTTCCCATTCCATCTGTAAAATTGACTGCTTCCCCTTCCTTTTTCTTCATCACCTTTAAGTGTCCGGTTTCATGGGCGTCAAAATAAGCTGAAGGGCCGCTAATGTGATCACAGTAATAAAAAAAACTCATTTCTTCTCCTTTTGGGTCTCTGGGGTTGATTTTTATGCTATACTATTTATAGGTAGACCTATTCTTTATATAGGTTGATCATACCACATTAAAAGGTGGTTTTAAACAAGGGGTGAGTCATGGAAAAACTTTCTGAAAGTCTGGAGAATTATCTGAGGATTATCTACGAGGTACAGTCCTTAAAAGATTTTGCAAGGGTAAAGGATATCACATCACGCCTGAATGTTAAAACGGCTTCGGTTGCCGATGCGCTGAAAAAATTGGGAGATATGGGACTGGTTGATCATAAAAAATACGGTTATATCAAGTTGACGAAAGAGGGGATTTACGAAGCTTTAAAGATCTATCAGAAACATCAGTCCATGTTAACGTTTCTGTCTGATGTCATGTTCATGAAAAACGAACAGGTTGCTGAAGAATTGGCCTGCGGCCTTGAACATCATTTGGATTCGGAACTCTTTGCTAAAATAGAGGAGTTGTCAGAATTTTTCCAGGAAAATCCGTCCATTAAAAAGGCATTTAAAGATTACCTTGCCGAAGAGGGTCCACTAAAGGGAAAGCGTTTGTGCGAGGCTGCAGCGGGTTCGGAAGTTAAAGTTCGAAAGCTTGGCGGAAGCAAAGAAGATAAAGACAAGTTGATTTCAATGGGGATTTTGCCCGGAATGACGTTGAAATTGGAAGAAAACGATGCAAAGGAAACAGCCATGCGTATCAAATTGAGGGGATTTTCGATGACGATGATGCGCAATGATGCAAAAAAGGTAGTTGTGACCCTATTGTGAAGTAAGGCGCATACAATTGCTTTTTTATTGTATTTAATTTGAAGAGAATTCGGAGGAGAAAGATGTTTGTTTTAGGAAATTTCTTGAAAGCAATAGCCAATGTATTAAGCTTTGTTTTAAACGCATATGTTTTTGTGTTGATCTTGGATGCCGTCCTAAGTTTTATTCCTCAGATGAATTACAGTCCATTCAGACAGGTGATTTCATCTTTGGCCAATTTGGTGTTAAATCCACTGCGGCGCCTGATTAAACCCATTGGACAAATCGATTTCACACCGTATATTGCCATATTGATTATCATATTTTTAAATTCATTTTTGGTTCAAACCCTTTTTGATATTGGAGCAAAATTGAGATGATCCATTCTGCCGGATTTCTTTACAATCCCCATAAATCCGGAATTAAAGAAAAAACCCAACAACTTCAGCTGATGCTTAAAAAACAGGGAATAGAATCTCTTTTTTGTCTTTCAACGCAGGAGAAGTATTCCGAGGCTTTGTTACAGCCGGACATCATGATTGTTTTAGGCGGAGATGGGAGTGTTTTGCGATCTATGCCTTTTGCTGTCAATTTGGGAGTACCGGTAGCCGGCATCAATTTTGGAAAATTCGGGTTTCTAACCCGCTATGAATATGATAAAGTGATCCGAAATCCTCAGATTCTTTTTAATTCTAAAGTGTCTGCAAGGGCACTTTTGGAAATAGAAACAGTTGATGATTATTTGGGGCAAACGTGTCTTGCCTTGAACGATATCGTGATTCAACGACTGAATTTGAGTCAGGTTGAGATGTACAAAATTTGTGTGAATGATTTTTCGTTTGAACCGAAGGCAGCAGACGGTCTGGTCATTTCTACACCGACCGGTTCCACAGCCTATTCCCTTTCACTGGGTGGCCCGATTATCTTTCCCGAATGCCGGACCATGCAGCTCAATTTGATTGCACCGCATACCATTGCCAACCGCTCTTTGGTGTTCAATTCAAAAGAGAAACTGTCGGTATGTTTGGATAACAACGACGAAATGAAGTATTCAGTGGACGGGCTTCCGATGGAAAATGCCAAAAAGATTCAGGTGGGGATTTCGGATCAAACCTTCCATTTGATGTACCCTGAAAGTGACGAGATTCTAAAACTCGTTGAATCTAAACTGTTGTGGGGCAGGAGGGGTTAAATGCTTCGTGAGGTTCACGCTCGCAATTTTTTACTCTTTAAAGATGTATCAGTTTCTTTTCATGCCGGGTTTAACGTCATCACCGGAGAAACCGGTGCTGGTAAATCCATGTTCATCAGACTCCTCAGGAGCTTATTTGGAGACTATAAAGCAAAAGAAATGATCGGCCCCTTTGAGGAGGGGTTTTGGATTGAAGCTGTTTTTGACAACGATCCTGAAATCGTTCAAATGCTTCTTCAATCAGACATACCGGTAGATGATCCCATGGTCATAAAAATTGCAGGAACCAGTGAGCGTTTTACTACCAGGATCAACGGCTCATTGGTTTCATCGAGGGTTTTAAGGGAATTTCTACCGAAGACTTTTGAGATTCACTCTCAAAATGCCTTTCAGAAATTAAGGACGGATTCCTTCCATATCGACATGGTAGATCGTTATGCTGAGGGACGCATCAAACAGGTTTACGAGCAATACATCGGGCTTTTTAAAAAGTACAATGAGTTGAAAACCCTTCAAAGAGAATTACCCGGTAATTCCTCCGAAATGCTGAGAACGTTGGATTTTCTCAATTTCCAGATTCAGGAGATTGAAGAAAGTGCCCTGCAAAATAACGAGGATGTTCAAGTATCCGGAGAATTGAAGGCGTTAAGCAACTACGATTTTATTCGGAACAGACTTTCGGGCGTTTTGAGCACCTTGGATGACGATCCCGAAATGCCCGGTGTGATGGACAGAATAGGTGATATTTGCAAAAATCTTGAAGATATCAGTGAGATGGAAGAGTCTTCGGTGAATTGGCTTCAATCAGCTATGAATGCACAGGAAATGTTAAGTGACTTGTCCAGGGAGATTTACTCTTATCTGGATTATTTTGAGTTTGATGAAGAGCGAATGAGTGAATTGGATGAACGAATGAAGACCATTGATGCCATGAAACGAAAGTATGGCCCCGAACTGGAAGATGTTTTTCACAATCTGGATCAGTTTAAAAGGCAAAAGCAAACTATCGAAAGTAAAATGGACAGGTCCAGGACTTTGGATCAAGAACTGGAGCAAACCCGTAAAGTGTTGGCTGAACTGGACCAGAGGTTATTTCAAATCAGAGAGGAAAGCGCCCAAATCATCGGAAAACAGGTGATGGAGGAGCTTGAGGATTTGAAAATGGATAAGGTAAAGATTTCACACGACGTCTATCAAGATTCCGATTTTCAAAGCAAGGGAAAAACTTTTCTTTATTTTACTGCTTCGACAAACCCTGGCACGCCTTTTCTACCCATATCGAAAATTGCATCAGGCGGAGAAATGTCACGAATATTTTTGGCGATGGAAATGGTCATTCAACAGGTAATGGATGTTCCCAGCGTTGTTTTTGATGAAATCGATTCGGGGGTTGGAGCCAGATTGGGTGATCTGATTGGAAAGAAAATAGCACTTTTAGCCGATAACGGGGTTCAAACTTTTGTCATTACCCATTTGCCACAAGTTGCCGCTTTTGCCCAACGGCATTTTAAGGTGGGCAAGTTCCAGGACGGGGACAGCACCGTATCAACGATAGATATTGTGGATGGTTCGATGCGTGAGAAAGAGCTACGGGAGATGTATGGAGAAAGCTTGGAAAATATGGAATAGTTGGTCAACAATGATCTTTGAAAGGAAGGACAGCCATTGAGAGCCGATCATTATGCAAAATCCAAATTTCAATATCAAGTTACGCAATCAGACAATTACAAAGAATACCAATTCATTCCGGATTACGCCGGATATGTAGATCCCATTGAAGAAAACAGACTTTCTTATGTTAGGCGATTCGATCCCCCTGACGGGCAGATAAAAGGCGATCTGATACTCATACATGGTATTGGAGAAAACAACATTCCCTATATACAATGGTTTGCCCAACAATTCAGCAAAAGAGGGATCAGAACCTGGTATCAGCTCTTGCCATATCATTACAAGCAAAAGCCTCCTCAAATGTATGGAGGCCAGCCCTATTTGTCCGCCAATCCCGATATTTGTGTCAAGCGTTTTCACATGGCCATTCGTGACACCAGAACAATATTGGACTTTGCTGAGGATCAAAAGGGATTTCTCCCGGAATCATGCTATATTTTCGGATTTTCTTTTGGCGGTATGATTGCCACTATGGCAATGGGGATTGATCAACGCATTCAAAAGGGAATATTGGCCATTACAGGAGGAAATTGGCGCTGGATTAATTTTTATTCCCCTTATTCACAAGCGGTGCGACAAGATCTTTATCAAAACAGTAATCCCTATGGATGTCAGGATGAAGCTGACTGTATCAAGCGGTTTCGGGCCGATCCGGTCAATTGGGTACGAGAAAATGTCAAAAATGTTGATGATATTTTTGAAAAGGCGCCGATCAGATGTTATCATTATGATCCCATTTGCTATGCCCCTTTGATTGATCGACCAGTTCTCTTTCTTAAGGCCACTTTTGATAAGATCATGCCGAAGAACGCCACCCATGACCTTGAGGTTTTGCTTCCTAGAAAAACGGTTGTTACCATCCCTACTGGTCATAAATCTTCCATTGTCCTCAGAAGAAAGATTTTAACCGATTCAATGCATTTCTTAACCAACAATTGAATGGATACGTGTTGAAATTCACATATTAATAAATTTATTAAATATATTGACTATCTTTTTACCATCTTTTGCGGTATAATGGTTTGTATTAAACAAATCTTAGGAAATGGAATATCTTTTTTGTTGGTGCTGTTATTCGGTAAAAGCATTTCTAACGGTGTTGGGGCACTTAAAACAGCAAATTGAACAATTTGAAGGATTTGCCGTTGTTGCAGATGAGATACAAAAAGGTCGAATAATGAAGTGAATCAAATAAGCGTAGTCAGCGTGAACGTGCAAAATCATGCAAGCACCGCCAACAACATTCTCAATGCTTCCGGACGATTCGAGCTTATCGGTGAAGCGACAAAGGAACAGTCAAGGGCGGTCGAAGAAAGCGGTCAGACTGCTGAAGAATTGAGTAAGATGGTGGAAAGACTTGTTGAATTTGTCAATTAGTTTATGTTCAGCGAATAGAAAGAAGAGGAAAAAAGGCTGGCACTCATTATTTGTTGCCGGCTTTTTTTATCAACTGTGAAAATCTTAGTGTTATAATTACATCGAAAGAAATCCACAAAAAAACACCGAAAACGGGGGAGGTAAGAATGGTCAACGAAGAGAATCAAAAATTGTTTGAAGACTTTGAAGCTTCAACGTACGAACAGTGGAAAAGTGCAGCTGAAAAGCTGTTGAAAGGGGTTCCCTTTGAGAAAAAGATGTACACAGACACACCTGAGGGATTCACGTTGGAACCCATTTACAATCTGAAAGAGGATTATTCGGAAGCGCATGATAATTTTCCGGGCTACTTAAAATTCAGACGTTCTACAAAAGAACAGGGGTATCTCAAGCCGTCCTGGACGATTATGCAAGAGGAAGCTGAACCGGTTCCCAAAAAGTGGAATGAAAATTGCCTGGAGAGCTTGGAAAAGGGTGTGGATGGCATTAACATCCGATTAAACGGTCAGAGTAAAGATTGTACACAGCCTGCAAGTTCTGAAGAAATCTGTTTATCAGGATTGGCGTTGACAGATTATGAGGATTTTAAACAGGCGATGAATACTGTAAAACTGTCCCAATATCCCATTTATATGAATTGCGGGATTCACTCGGAAATATACATGGCGATGTATTATGCCCTGATGGAATCAGAGATAAACAAACAAAATGAAATGCCATCCGTCACCGGGACCATTGGGATGGATCCGATGGGAAGACTGGTTGAAGCAGGAGAAATTAAGGCTACGCTGGAAGAGGTTTTTGATTCAGCGGCTCGCCTGATCAAGTGGAAAAGAGAAAAAATGCCAGGGGTGAAAACCCTGATCGTCGATACGACCCCTTATCATAACGCCGGTGCCAGTGCGGTCGATGAACTGGCTATAGCTTTTTCAACAGCAGTTTTTTATATTAATGAATTATTGGACAGGGGTCTTGAGATAAACGAAATCGCCGGTGAAATGACATTTTCTTTTTCCGTGGCTTCCTACTTTTTTATGGAGATTGCCAAACTGAGGGCGGCAAGAATCATTTGGTCGAATATTGTTGAAGCTTATGGCGGTAATACAGAATCTGCGAAAATCAACATTCACGCCAAAACATCTGCTCGAACACAAACCATTTACGACCCGTATGTCAACATGCTTAGAGATACTTCACAGGCTTTTTCAGCCGTATTGGGCGGGGTCGATTCCCTTCATGTTTCGCCTTTTGACGAGAGAAAGGGAATATCAAGTGCTTTTGCCAAGCGGATCGCCAAGAATGTTCAGCTGATTCTCAGGGAGGAATGTCACCTAACGATGCCCATTGATCCCGTGGGTGGGACATGGTCGATCGAGGAGATGACCGATCAGTTATGTCATAAAACCTGGGAAAGATTCCAGCTCATCCAGGAAAATGGCTCAATAATGACATATTATCAAGCGGGTTTGGTTGATGCGGATATCAAAAAGAGCCGAGAATTCAGGCAAAAGGAATTCACCAGTCGAAAGCGAGGGATTGTGGGTAACAACATGTATCCCAATTTGTCGGAATCTCCTGTGTGTATCGACAAAGTCTATGAACGCAACATCCAAGAGCGACTGTTTCAAGGGCTGAAACAGAAAAAAGAAGCTCCGGATGAGGCTTTATCCTTAAACCAACCCGTTCAAATCAATGAATTAGCTGAAAAACTCAAGGCGGGGACTTCACTTAAGGAGCTAAGTTGTGCTATTTTCGAAGGCCGTACAAAGCTTACGCCACTGGCAGTTCACCCCGATGCCGAGTTGTTTGAACAGTTGAGACAAAAGTCTTGTGAAATCAGGGAAAAATCAGGCGAGTTGCCGACAGTGTTCTGTGCGAATTTTTCAAAATTAGCTGTTCACAAGCCCAGAACTGATTTTACCAAGGGCTTTTTCGAGGTAGGCGGGTTTAACGTGATTACTCAGCACAGCTTTGAAACGGTCCAGGAAGCAGTCCAAAAGGCTATTGATTCAAAAGCCCGGATCGTGGTGATTTGTTCATCGGATGCACTATATCCGCAGGTTGTAGTTCCCTTTACCCGATTGATCAAAGAAAAAGATCACACGATTAAGGTTATCCTGGCGGGTAAACCGGAGAAAGAGCTGGAAGAAGACTATAGAAATGCCGGATTGGACGATTTTATATTCGTTAAAACGGATGTGTATCAGTTCCTCAAAAAAGCTCAGGATTGGGTAGTGGATCAAGGAGGTGAAGGACGTTAATCGTCCGGAGATGATGGCGAACAAACCTGATTTTACAAAGATAGCCTTTTCAACTCAAAACAAACCGGTTTCTTTCGAAGAATGGAAAGAATCAGCCGGTAACAAACTAGGGAAGCCGGTTGACGAGTATTGTTGGATGACCAACGAGCAGATTCAAGTATCACCCCTTTATCACTCAGGAGATTATCAGACCTTGGAGCATTTGAAATTTACCGCTGGCATTCCTCCTTTCTTAAGGGGGCCTTATGCCACCATGTATGTGATCAGACCTTGGACAATCAGACAATATGCCGGATTTTCAACGGCGCAGGAGAGTAACGCTTTCTATCGGAGAAACCTGGCAGCGGGACAAAAAGGTCTTTCGGTGGCTTTTGATTTGGCAACACATCGGGGCTATGACTCTGACCATGAGCGAGTTGTTGGGGATGTGGGAAAAGCAGGCGTCGCAGTTGACAGTATCCTTGACATGAAAACACTCTTTGACGGCATTCCACTGGGGGATATGTCTGTTTCCATGACGATGAACGGCGCTGTATTGCCTATCATGGCTTTCTACATCGTTGCTGCTCAAGAACAAGGGGTAGCGGAAAAAGACTTGAAAGGAACCATACAAAACGATATTTTGAAAGAGTATATGGTAAGAAATACCTATATTTATCCTCCTGAAATGTCCATGCGAATCATTGCAGATATCTTCAAATATACATCCGAAAGGATGCCCAAATTCAACAGTATCAGTATTTCCGGTTATCATATGCAGGAGGCAGGTGCTACCGCGGATATAGAACTGGGTTATACTTTAGCGGACGGGCTTGAATATGTCAGAACAGGGGTGAATGCGGGTATCGATATCGATGCTTTTGCACCCAGGCTTTCCTTCTTCTGGGGGATCGGTATGAACTATTTCATGGAAGTGGCAAAAATGAGAGCGGCAAGGCTTTTATGGTCGAAGATCATCAAAGACTTCAATCCAAAAGACCCCAAATCCATGTCTTTGAGAACTCATTCCCAGACTTCCGGCTGGAGTCTTCAAGAGCAGGATCCGTACAACAACGTTGCCAGGACCTGTATTGAAGCAATGGGAGCCGTATTGGGGCACACCCAGTCCCTTCATACCAATGCCTTGGACGAAGCCATTGCATTGCCGACTGATTTTTCGGCCAGAATTGCTAGAAATACGCAAATATTCTTGCAAACCGAAACCGGAATCTGCGATATTATCGATCCTTGGGGTGGTTCTTATTATCTGGAAAAATTGACAGACCAACTGGCACGCAAAGCCTGGTCGCACATTCAAGAGATTGAAGCGTTAGGCGGGATGGCAAAGGCCATTGAAACGGGTGTTCCGAAGATGAGAATCGAAGAAGCTGCAGCGAGAAGACAGGCAAAAATCGATTCAGCAGGCGAAGTCATTATCGGAACAAACAAGTACCGATTGGAGCAAGAAGAACCCATTGACATTTTAGAAGTGGATAACACGGCAGTTAGGGAATCCCAGATAAAGAGGTTGAAGAAATTGAAAAAAGAAAGAAATAACGAAGCCGTGAAAAAAGCCTTGAATGCTTTAACGCATGCAGCTCAAACCGGAGAAGGTAATTTGTTGGCATTATCTGTAGAAGCTGCCCGGGAAAGGTCAACGCTGGGAGAGATTTCGGATGCCATTGAAAAAGTTTCGGGGAGGCATAAGGCCATCATTAAATCCATATCCGGTGTTTACAGCAGCGAATATCAGGAACGTGAAGAGATAGAAAGAGTCAAACAAATGGCTGATGATTTCGAGGAAAAAGAAGGAAGGAGACCTCGCATACTGGTAGCCAAAATGGGACAGGATGGCCATGACAGGGGAGCCAAGGTTGTCGCAACGGCGTTTGCAGACATGGGTTTTGACGTGGATATCGGCCCTCTTTTCCAGACACCTCAAGAAACCGCTCTCCAGGCTGTCGAAAATGATGTGCATATTATTGGCATGAGCTCTTTGGCGGCCGGTCACAAAACATTGCTGCCCCAGCTGGTAGCCGAGCTGAAAAAACACAATCGTGAAGATATCATGATAGTTGTGGGCGGAGTCATTCCTGCACCCGATTATGCCTTTTTAAAAGAAAATGGCGCTTCACTGATCTTTGGACCGGGAACAGTTTTGCCGGTCGCTGCTCAAAAAGTTATTCAAGAATTGGAAGAGAGACTCGGATTCAACGATGAATGAATCATCTAAAAAGAGACCCGAATGGACTCCAGAAGACAACCGGGAAGAGTTCACCACATCGGTTATGGACGGAATTCACGCCAGCCACGACGGGTTTTACGGCAATCATCAAGAAAAACAGTCATACCATAGAAGAAAAAAACTGGATCTGAACGATTACTTTAAAGGTGTTTTGGAATGTGATCGAACCATTATGGCTCGTGCAATAACCCTGGTTGAGAGTCATTCATCAAAACATCGGGAAACAGCAGAGGAGTTGATTAAAAAAATACTTCCTCATGCTGGCAATTCTGTAAGAATAGGAATTACAGGAGTTCCCGGTGCCGGAAAAAGCACATTCATTGAAACATTGGGAAACCATTTGTGTGACCGGGGGCATAAGGTAGCTGTATTGGCAGTGGACCCGTCAAGTTCTTTAACCAAGGGAAGTATCCTTGGAGATAAAACACGGATGGAAAAATTGTCCACCCGGCCCGAAGCCTTTATTCGCCCGTCCCCTTCTGGGGGTGTTTTGGGAGGGGTGGCACGAAAGAGTCGTGAAACTATGATCATCTGTGAAGCAGCTGGGTTCGATGTCATCTTGGTGGAAACAGTGGGTGTTGGGCAAAGCGAGATCACGGTAAGGTCTATGGTTGATTTCTTTCTTTTGCTGACAATAACCGGAGCTGGAGATGAATTACAGGGGATGAAAAAAGGGATTATGGAATTGGCGGATGCCATCCTCATCAATAAAGCCGATGGTGAAAATATCAAAAAGGCCCAGACGACTCAATCGGAATTTAATCGGATTCTGCATTATCTTCAACCGGCAACGGTTGGGTGGCCTACTAAGGCTTACACCTGTTCGTCATTGAGCGGTGTTGGGATCCCTGAAATCTGGGATGTCATACAGCAGTTTTTGAAGCATACAAAAGACAATGGCTTTTTCATAGAAAGAAGGCATTCTCAAGCCATTGAGTGGATGAATGCCATGATAGAAGAATATTTAAAAAGGATTTTTCACGAAAATAAAGCCGTTGAAGCGGTCTATCATGTAGTGAGAGAATCTGTTAAAAGAGGAGATATAACGCCTGCAACCGGCGCTCAGAAATTGATCAATGCGTTTGAATCCAACTCACCAAATTGAAGGATGAAAAATGAAAACGAAATGAACCCGTTGTTTTTGTAAAAAAACAAACGGGTTCATTTTTTATATTTTATTAATTATTTATAGGTAAATATTTCACCTTTCAATGGTATAATATAATAACAATTATCTGTTCCGATACCGGATTCTTCTGAACCAAAAAACCAAAGAATCAAACAAAAAGAAAGGTGGTTGGTAAGATGAGTAGGAAATCGAAAGTGCTCTTGTTCGTTGTTTTAGCGATGTTTTTTCTTGTTTCTTTAGTTGGTGCAAAGATGACCATTACTTGGTGGATTAACCCTTGGCGAATTGCGCCTCCGGGATTTCCTGCGGACCAGGCTGCGGGAAGTGAAGATTTTCCAAAATGGATTTCTGAAGAATTTATGAAATTACATCCGGATGTTGAAGTTAAATACGTAGTCGTCGGAAACACAGAATATTCTCAAAAGATGGCAGCAGCCATTGCAACACGTACACAGCCGGACCTTTTTAAAGGACCTATTTGGGACAGCAGATGGGTAGAGGCCGGGTTGCTTGAACCAATCGATGATTATCTGACAGAAGAAGATTGGGAGGATTTTTACGAAATCGCTTTGGATGATTTTGAAGTGAACGGCAAACATTACGTTTTCCCTTGGTCTTTTGGAACGAATGGCATGGGAACATCCATGCTGCTTTACACCCCGGATTTTGAAAAGGCCGGAGTGGATTGGCGCAAGATAGTCGAAGAAGGATGGACGATGGAGGAATTTTTGGAGATCTGCAAAAAGCTCACCTGGGACAGTGATGGGGACGGAAAAACAGATCACTATGCCTTGAGTTTCGGTGCTAAGGATATTCACAATATCATGAATTTCATTTACGCCTACGGTGCAAAGCTCTCCAATGAAGATGAAACGGAAGTTTATATGAATTCTCCCCAAGCGGTGGAAGGACTCCAATTCCTGATCGATTTGGTTAAGAAATACGGTGTCGTTCCAAACGGTGTTGAGGGAATGGGCGTTTATGATGTCATCGGGAATTTTCACGCTCACAGAACCAGTATGGGTTTTGGCGGACCTTATGAGATCGGAAGAATTACCAGATACTACTTATCCCAGAAATGGGAATTCTCAGAACTTTTTGAACCTGTGATTGCTCCTTTCCCCCATGTGGAAGGCAAAGACCCCGTTGCTTATGCCGCCACAGGAGGTTTCATTGTCTTTAAGCAAGCGGATAAGGAAAAGAGAGATATGGTCATGGAGTTCGCCCGATTTTTAACCAACAAAGAAAATATGGCTTTGCTTGAATCGTTGAGTTATTTGACGTCAAGAAAATCAGTGAACGCCATGCTTTATGAGGGAGACGAATACATGAAAGCCCAGGTTGATGTTTTCGGTGACATCATGGGAGATTACGGAATGGAATTTTTCGGTTCCCAGTCCTTCCCTTGGTCAGAGATGGAGAAATATTTTACAGCCTCTCTGGAAGCAGCGTTTTCCGGAACAAAGACACCCCAACAGGCTCTTGACTATTTCAATGTGGAAGCCAATAAAATTCTTGAAAAAAGAAAATAAAAAAAGAGAACAACACTTTGAGGCCGATGGATTCCATCGGCCTTTTTCGAGGTGGATGATTTGAATCTATTAAAATCAATTTGGAAAAACAAGGCGGCTTACCTGTTTATCATGCCTCATTTCGCCTTGTTTTTAACCTTTTTCCTGATTCCCGTGGGCTGGGGGATGTATTTAAGCCTTTTTGACTATTCCGTTTTTTCTCAGGAGTTTATCGGATTTGATAATTACAAAGAAATTTTTAGCGATAATCTTTTTTGGAAGGCTCTTGGCAATACGTTCCTTTATACCTTCGGTGTCGTTCCACTGTGGTTAGGTAAAGCCCTTTTGGTGACGGTTTTAATATATCCATTCAGAAAAGGAATTCGAACGTTTTTCAAAGCCATGTTCTATCTTCCACATGTGAGTTCTACGGTTATAATCGCCATGATTTGGCTTTGGGTCTTTAACCCTAACTTTGGGTTATTGAACTTTTTTATGGAATCCGTTGGTTTAGATCCGGTGGTTTGGTTGGGAAACAAGGCAACGGCATTGCCTTCTTTGATCATGATGCAAGTCATCATGGGTGGTGGTTCGACGATTGTACTGCTATCTGCAGCCATGTCATCCATCCCTGAATATTTATTTGAAGCGGCTGAGATTGAAGGAGCTTCTTCCTGGCAAATATTCAGGAAGATTACCGTACCTTTGTTAAAGCCCACAATATTATACTCATTGGTTATGGGTACCATTGCCAATTTTCAGACCTTCTCAAACATTTACATCATGACGGAAGGCGGTCCGGAATTTTCCACGCTTACGGTGGCTTATTTGGTTTATGAAACGGCCTTTAAGAATTATTACCTTGGGCTGGCTTCTGCAATGTCCATGATTATGTTTGTCATACTGGTAGCTCTTGCGCTCATTCAGTTCAAGTGGTTGAGTTCCAATGTGGAATATTAAAGGGGATGATTGTTGATGAACACGATGAAGATGAAAAGATTTTCTAAAAAGACGGTTTCCCTCATTATTCTCAGCATTTTAGCTTTATTGGCTTTCATCCCATTATATTGGATGGTCGTGACGGCGTTTAAGGAACCGACTTTGACCATGAAGTTTCCCCCCGAAATCTTTCCAAAAAATCCCACACTTCAGAATTTTGAGGCGTTGTTTAAAAGGAGAGATTTGTTCCGATGGACACTGAACAGTGTGATTGTAGCCGGAACCGTAACAATCACCCAAATTTTTCTGTGTGCCATGGCCGGTTATGCCATTGCCAAGAAACGATTTCCCGGAAGTAAGATCTTTTTCTGGATATATATCAGTTCCATGATGATTCCGAAACAGGTGACGATTGTTCCCCTATATATCATGGTGGCAAATTTTGGGATGGTAGATAGTTATGGCGGTTTAATACTACCCAGTATCGCAGCGCCTTTTGGTGTTTTTTTGATGCGTCAGTTCATGTTGTCATTGCCCAATGAGATTATTGATGCGGCTCGAATTGACGGTGCCGGGGAGTTCAGAACGTTTTGGAAGATCGTATTGCCCATGTCCAAACCGGCTTTGGCTGTATTGGGGATTTTTACCTTTGTGGGAGAATGGAACTCATTCCTTTGGCCTTTGATCGTCACCCAATCTTCCAAGATGAAAACACTGCAGGCAGGGTTGGCTTTGATTCAGGAAGAAGTCCCCATGGAATATGCCTACTTAATGGCAGGGGCGACCTTTGCAGCCATACCGATGATTATCGTATTCCTTTCATTCCAGAAATATTTCTTAAGAGGCGTTACGGTGGGGGCAGTGAAATAGGGAAAAGAAATAGTATTGAAAAACTTTGCAAAATGCCCCCCCTCTTTTGAGGGGGGGCATTTTGTTCCTGTTATAGCTCGGTCAACCTTTGTTTCAACTCTTCATATGAAGTAAAATGAATGGCGGTTAAACCAATGTCGGCGGCGGATTCAACGTTCTGTGTATCGTCATCGATAAAAACGGCTTCGCTGGGGAGGCACTGTTCTTTTTCCAGAATGGTTCTGTAAAAGGCCGGATTGGGTTTGGCAATGCCGATCAGGTTTGATGGATAAACCTTTTCAAATACATCGTAATCGCCGTTTTTTAAATGTTTCAGATAATGGGGGTCGATCGTGTTGGTGCCGGCAACGACTCTTGTTTCTTTACGGAGCTGGTTAACCAATTGATACATGTCTTCATTTCTTTGTGGTTGGAATAAGATTTCAAAATAGTCTTCTTTTACATCCATCCCGGACTCTTCAGAAAAACGTTGCCAAAACTCATCCATCTTCATTTCTCCCGATTGAATTTTCAGAAAATTCTCTGACTTGGCAAAATGAAAAAAATCCCCTTTTTCTAAATCCAGTTTCTTGCAAATCGCTTCTACCACATTGGTATTGGTGCACATCACGCCACCCATATCAAAGATAAACAATCTTTTTCTCATTTTCTTCTCCTTCTTTACGCTTTTTTCCATTACAATGGATAACACCCTTTCATCCTGACTGGATTCAAAGGAATCTGAGGATGTTTAAATGTATTTATATCATAACATCAAAAAAAAGATTAACATGAATGTTGTTTTATAGTCTTAATCGTGCTATTATTGCATTACCAAAATATACGGGAGGTGGAGAACCCATTTAGGGTTTTTTATGATTGACAAATTGTTAAAGAGAGAAGATTTCGCAGAGAAGATCTTTGACGGTGCCGTTCTCATGATCGGTGGTTTTCTGGGTGATGGAACCCCTGAGCTTCTCATCGATGAAATCGTGAAAGCGGGTAAAAAGAATTTAACGGTGATTGCCAACGATACGGCATTCCCCGGAAAGGGGATTGGCAAACTGATCTCAGCCGGGTTAGTCAAAAAGGCAATCGTTTCGCATATTGGAACAAATCCTGAAACGCAAAAAATGATGATTGATTCAACGATGGAAGTGGAACTTGTTCCACAAGGAACACTGGCGGAAAAGGTAAGAGCAGGCGGATTTGGCTTGGGCGGGATATTGACACCTACCGGATTGGGGACAGTTGTTGAGGATGACAAACAAAGATGTGTAGTTGACGGCAAGGAATACTTGATCGAACCGGCAATAAAGGCGGATATCGCTTTATTGAAGGCGAAAAAAGCCGATGAACTTGGCAATTTGACTTATAATTTGACAGCTCAGAATTTCAATCCCTTAATGGCTTTTGCAGCTCAGATGACCGTTGTTGAGGTGGAAGAGCTGGTACCCAGAGGCGGCATATCACCCAATGACGTTCGGACACCGCATGCTGTGATTGATTATATTGTGAAGGGGGATTGCCAATGATTACTGATAAGGTAAAAGTCAGGGAGATTATTGCAAAAAGGGTAGCACTTGAGCTTCATGATGGAGACATCGTTAATTTGGGAATTGGTATTCCCACATTAGTTGGCAATTATCTGCCGCAAGGTGTACATATCTTTTTACAATCGGAAAATGGCGTTCTGGGAATGGGAGGTGCCCCCAAGCTTGGTCATGAGAATAAGGACATGAACAACGCAGGAGGGATGCCGGCAGCTTTTCTTCCCGGTGCGGCAGCCTTTGATTCAGCAACCTCTTTCGGGCTGATCAGAGGGGGGCATGTAGCAGCAACTGTATTGGGAGCATTGCAAGTAGATGAGAAAGGGCATCTGGCTAACTGGATGATTCCAGGAAAACTGATCCCCGGAATGGGCGGTGCGATGGATTTGGTAACCGGAGCAAAAAAGGTGATTGTTTCCATGACACATCTGCAAAAAGACGGAAGTGCAAAAATCATTCCGGAATGTACACTTCCACTGACTTCAATCAGGAAAATTGATTTAATCGTCACGGAAGCAGCGGTGATTGAGGTGACGGATAACGGTTTGCTGTTGAAGGAGCTTGGCCCGGATACCACTTTGGAAGAGGTGATTCAGGCCACTTCTGCCAAATTGACCCTATCCGATGATTTGAAACCCATGCCAATACAGATGTCATAAAAAAATAGGACGCCATCTCAAGTCTGACAGGGGAAAGGATGTATTTGTAATCGCTTTAAAATACAACATGATATGATATAATTGAAATAGCTTGTTGATATGGTTTAGACTGATTTTAATAAATGCGAGGGTGGTTTTATGTTTAGCGATAAGAAGATTTCTGAATTCTTAAATCGATTATCTTCGGATAGTCCTACGCCGGGCGGCGGAACGGTTGCTGCACTTTCCGGGGCGTTAGCGGCATCTCTGGTGAGCATGGTTGCTTCTTTGACTGTCGGCAGAAAAAAATATGAAGGTTACGATTCCCTATATGAAGAAACCATCGGCAAGATGAAACAACTATCTGAACAGTTACAAGATTTGATGGATGAGGATGCAAAAGCCTTTGATATAGTCATGGAAGCACTCAAAATGCCGAAAAAAACGGAAGAAGAAAAGCAATTGCGTAAAGAAACACTTCAGGAAGCTTTCAAAAAGGCGACAAATACCCCCGTCATGACAGCTGAAGCGGTAGTAAAGTGTTCAGGGTATGCCATGAAAATGGTTAAGCACGGAAATAGAAATGCAGTTTCGGATGCTTATTGCGCTATCGAATTATGCCAGGCGGCTTTTAATATGGCAATGGAAAATGTGGATATTAATCTAAATTCCATTCAGGATGAAGCCTATGCCAAAAAAATAACAGTCAGATGTGAAGAGCTGCGTGAGCAGTTGAACAGAAATATCAAAGAATAACAGATTGATTGAAGGATGTGTTTTCAAATAGAGAATGGTTTTGAACTTCTTAATGGTGAAAAGAGCGGTGCCAGAAGAGGCCGATTAACGACCACCCATGGAACAATAGAAACGCCGGTTTTTATGCCCGTCGGAACGTCTGCGAATGTCAAAGGGGTTTTACCCGATCGGCTGCTTCAGTTGGAAGCTCAAATTATATTATCCAATACCTTTCACCTTTATCTCAGACCTGGACATGATCGTGTGAAGTCTTTTGGCGGTTTGCATGCTTTTATGAACTGGAAAAGGCCTATATTAACAGATAGTGGTGGGTTTCAAGTGTTTAGCCTTTCCAGGATTAACAAAATTTCCGATGAGGGGGTTGAATTCAGTTCGCCCATCGATGGTTCAAAACACTTTTTTACCCCGGAAAAAACGGTAGAGATTCAAGAGGCACTGGGATCGGACATTGCCATGGTGTTTGATGAATGTGCTGATCCCAATGCGGATGAATCCTATATCCGAGAATCGGTTAACCGAACTTTTAAATGGGCCAAACAATTTAAGCAGGCCCATACACGGCCCGACCAGATGGTTTTTGGTATTATTCAGGGCGGAACTTCTGAATATTTCAGAAAGGAAAGTGCCCGGCAGATCACTTCGATTCCATTTGACGGGTATGCCATCGGGGGGTTAAGTGTTGGCGAACCTTTTGATATAACCATCGGCACACTGGAAGTGACAACCCCGCATATGCCCGTGGATAAGCCACGATATTTGATGGGTGTAGGAACACCGGAGATGATTTTTAACAGTGTGGAACGAGGCGTGGATATGTTCGATTGTGTTTTACCCACCAGAAGTGCCAGGCATGCTACCCTTTACACTCGGGAGGGTAAAATAAGGATTAAAGGCGCCAGATACAAGGATGATCCCAATCCTGTCGACGAACAATGTGATTGTTACACTTGCCAACGTTTTTCAAGAGGTTATTTGAATCACCTTTACAATAAAAAAGAGATTACGGCAATGATCCTGGGGAGTATTCATAATCTTAGGTTTCTCACGAAAATGATGGGGGATATCAGAAAATCAATAGAAGAAGGAAGATTCAGGGAATTTAAGGAACAGTTCTTCAGTTTATATCGCTGAAGATTCCCACAATTGGGGGTGTCTTATTTGCTTAATAAAAAAGTGTGGTTATTCGTGGTTTTGAGTTGTTTGTTGATGACAGCTTTTTCTGTGGATCTTGACTATTGGTCTATGCAGGCTCCTTACGGGACAGGAGCTTGTTCAAGAGGTTCATTAAGTGTCTACACCAATCCAGCAGCATTGGTCTTGCAGGAAAAATGGGAAGCCAATTTTCTCTCAACCGTTTGGCAAAATGAGGCGGGAGAGGCGTACCGCATTTTTGGCGTCAATGTGGTCCAGCCGTTTCAAAACGGTTTTGCCGGTTCATTGGACATTTTGTACGGTGCACTGAGCGATCCTACTGAAGACGATCGCTATGCGTCGTTTGGGTACAGTTTGGCCGGAAAGCTTAACGATCTTGCATGGGGAGCCAGAGTTTTGGGAGGCAGATTCGACAAAAAAGATGACAAAGATGCCTATTATGGCTCAGCTAATTTTGGATTGATGTACACTGTAGCCGAGCATACTCATTTGATGGTCAATGCATGTGCTCCTCAGATTATCACATCTGATGCCAGCCTCTTTGAGAAGAATAGGCCAGAATCTTTTTGGGGTGGCGGCGGAATCATTTCCTCTACAGAAAATGCCAGGGCATATTTATCGCTACAAGGCTATACCGAAGAAAAAGATCCCAAGATGTCGACGAATTTTGGTGGCGGCTTTAAAGTTGGATTTTTCAATTTTGACTTGTCGTTATCGTTAATGAACGTGGAGATGGAGTGGGATGCCTCAGATATTCAGGCATACGGCAATGGAATGGTTTTATTGGATTTTGAGAACTTTTTACTGGGGATGTCAGCTTCGATTCCTCTGCATGGCTTTTCATTCAGTGAAACGAAATACAGTCTTTTTGTGACCGGGAGGTGGTGACGGATGAAAAAGACAATGGGATACACCCTGTTTTCTCTCTTTTTAATCCTTTTCTTTGTTTCTATGGTTTCTTGCCTGGGACCGGGAATCATAACCGAAACGGGAGGGCAAGTACCAGGACCGGAACCAACACCGACTCCCACACCAACTTCCTGGTATATTCAAAATGTGTTTGCAGGGGATTGGAGTTATCAATTTTATTCGGATAATTCCGCTGTTCAAACCTATAAAGTGACCCATCAGGTGTTTAACAATGGGCAGTTATATATGAAATTCGTCAATATCAAAACGGGTTTTACGAATTTCAATGCCGATGGTGTAATCGATATGAACACCGGTGAATTTTTTGCCCAAGGCAGCATTGGAACAATCGGTGATGTAGATGGTGCAGTTGAGTTTCATGGCAAATTTGCCACTGATACCATAACCGACTATGTTGCCGATCAAGAAGAGTTTTTCTCGGAAGAAAAAACCCTTCATCATTACACGATTCAAACCATTCGTTATCAGCAATGAATATTGCTTTAATCCTCGCAGCAGGTAAAGGTCAGCGGTTTGATCGAAATATCCCCAAACAATTTGCAAGTTTGAATGGGAAGCCGGTTTTAGAATATTCACTGGACATTGTTGCAGAAATGGAACAAATAGATAGGATTGTGATTGTAACGCATCCCGACTACGAGCAGACGATCCGAGAGATAGGAAGAAAATACAGCAAGACCATTGCGATATGTGAGGGTGGTTCGACCAGGCAAGAATCTGTTTATAAGGGTTTAAAGCGAATAAAGGAAATGCGTTCTTTTTCAGATGCGTCAAATGTATTGATTCATGATAGTGCACGCCCGTTTGCAAAATTTGTTTTTCATAGAGTGATGGAAAAATTAAAGACTGAAAAAGCGGTAGTGCCTGTGATCAATACGAAGGATACGATTTATGTTATACAAAAGAATAAGATAGTGGATATTCCCTGCAGAGATTATTTGTTCAATGTTCAGACTCCGCAGGGATTTTCTTTTCCGTTGATTCTTGAAAGCCATGTCAAGGCTGCTCAGCAAAAATTATTGACCTTTACAGACGACGGTTCTTTATATACAGCCATTCAAAAGTGTCAGCCGTCTATCGTGGAAGGGGATCAAATGAATTTTAAAATTACCGATCAGAAGGATAGGATAATAGCGGAGTATTTTTTATCACATGAGAAAGAACAATTGAGATAATCAAAAAAGGTTGGTGAATGAGATGGTAAAAAACTATGTTCTGGATACAAATGTTCTCCTGCACGATCCCAATTCAATATTTGCTTTTGCTGATAATCATGTGATTATCCCACTGCCGGTTTTAGAAGAATTGGACAATTTTAAACGCAAACCTGGTCAATTAGGAGCAAACTGTCGTGAAGTTGTGAGGAATCTGGATCGACTCAGAGAGAGAGGAAACGTATTAGATGGCATCAACCTTGATGACGGTGGTACATTGCGTGTATTGGTCTATCACAAGAATAACTTTGAGATCCCGCCGTTTTTAAAAAGAGAGTTGAAGGATAACTGGATTTTACTGTATGCTTTGAGATTATCCAAGGAAGCCGATGATGGGCTTGAAACCATTTTGGTGACAAAGGATATAAATTTCAGGCTGAAAGCCGAAGCCATAGGCATCAACTCCCAAGATTATCTAAAGGACAAATCTGAGATCGAACAATACATGGGTTATTTGGAAATTGATAATGATCATGTTAAGCAAAGTGCCATCGATCACTTCGATTCGGGAGAAATGATTCCTTTGGATCTTTTGGAGCTGAACCCCAAAGCAGTTCATCCGAACATGTACATCAGTGTCAATGACCAACATTTTGGAAAAGTGAACAAAGAAAACAATGCGATTATCCCGTTGAAATTCAATTTTGAGTCGAAATTTTACAGTATCTTTCCCTTGAACAAAGAACAGTTGTTTGCATTGGATGCTATGATGGACGAAACGATTTCGCTGATTACACTGACCGGTCCTGCGGGAACGGGAAAAACCCTTATCGCGATAGCTGCCGGATTGAAGTTGTGCATGGAGGAAAAGACTTTCGAAAAGATGATTGTAACCAAGCCGATTGTGCCTATGGGCAATGACATCGGATTCATTCCCGGATCACCCGAAGAAAAATTAAGACCGTGGGTGCAACCCATCTTTGATAATCTGGAATTTCTCTTTGGGAAAAAGGGCATTAAAGCCGAAGAATACTTGAGAAAGAGGGACTTGCTTGAGATTGAAGTGCTAAGTTATATCCGGGGACGATCGATACCCGATCAGTTGATCATTATCGATGAAGCGCAAAACCTTACCCCACACGAGATCAAGACCATCATAACCCGAGTGGGAGAAAACAGCAAGATCATTTTGACAGGGGACCCTGAACAGATTGATCATCCCTATCTGGATGATATGAGTAACGGTTTGATGTATGCCGGATCACGATTTTACGGTCAAAAGATTGCCTCTCACATCCATCTGACTAAGGGAGAGAGATCCCAGCTTGCTTCTATAGGCGCTGCTATTTTGTAAAGAAAAATATGGTATAATTTGATAAACATGGAAAATTTGTGGAGGTGCCAATATGAGCAGCGAATTTGATCAATATCTAAGTACCTTTATTGATGAGACAAAAGAGTATATGAGCACCCTGAATGAACAGATGCTATTGTTGGAAAACGAACCCGATAATATGGAAGCCATTAATGAAATTTTCAGAACAATACATACGTTAAAAGGAATGTCAGGGACAATGGGCTTTTCAAATATGGCAAAGCTTTCGCACAGGATGGAGAATGTGTTCGATTTGATCAGAACAGAAAAGATTCACGTTACGCATGAAAACAGCGATCTGTTGTTTGCAGGTGTTGATTTATTGGAAAAAATGACGGACTCCATCACCGCCGGAGGAACGGATGAATCTGTGGATATTTCCCAGGTTGTTGCCCAGTACGAAAGGGTGATCAGTGGCGAGGGGATGGAAGAAGAACCGGTCGAAAAAACAAAAGAGACTGAACCGGAGCAAGACGATGAGACGGGAAGCGATTCGCCAATAGATATTCCCCAAGAAATACTGCATGTTTTAAAACAGGGAAAAGACACCGGATTTAAACCTTATTATGCCAAAATAAAATTAGAAGAAGGAACGCTCTTAAAAAGTGCAAGAATGTACATGGTGTTTCATAAATTAGAGGAACTTAACTCTGAGGTTCTTTACAGTAAACCAGACGTTGAGAAAATAGAAGATGAAGCCTTTGACAGAGAAGTAGAAATTATTTTCTTGTCGAAACTGACAGAGGCAAAACTGGTGCAGGCGATATCTTCAATTTCTGAGATTGAAAATGTCAAAATCTTCGTTTTAACCGTCAATACTACTTCCGGAGGTAAAAAAATGGATGAAAGGGAAAACAGCGAACAAGCCATTGAAAAGATCGAAAGTGAAGTAAAAAATACCCCGGTGATGAACAACAGTGATTTCATTCAAGAGGAGGAAGCTGAAGCCTCTAGGAGGCCACAATCCGCATCCTCAAAATTGACAAGAACCATCAGAGTCGATACCGAAAAATTGGATACATTAATGAACCTCATGGCAGAATTGGTGATTGCCAGAAGCAGAATTAACGAAACCTTGAAAAAGTATGAAATAAAGCAAGTAGATGAAAGTCTTGCGCAATTAAGCCGCAATACATCTGATCTTCAAAATATCGTGATGAAGATCAGAATGGTTCCGATTTCTTATGTTTTCAATCGATTCCCGCGAATGGTAAGGGATTTGGCGAGAAAGAACAATAAAGAAATACAATTGATTATCAGTGGGCAGGAAACGGAAGTTGACCGAACGGTTGTGGAAGAAATTGGTGATCCCCTGGTACACCTTTTAAGAAATGCCGTTGATCACGGTATTGAGTCCATGGAGGAAAGGATGAAATATGGAAAACCGTCCACGGGTATCGTCCGGTTGGATGCCAAACACGAGGGGAACAACGTTGTCATCGATGTACAGGATGACGGCAAAGGGCTTGACCGGGAAAAGATTATTGCAAAAGCCGTAGAACGGGGCCTCATAGACGAAATGTCTGCTGCCGGCTTGAACGACGAAGAAATCTTTTCATTCATCTTCATGCCCGGATTTTCGACAAATGATCAAGTGACCGATTTATCCGGACGGGGAGTGGGAATGGATGTGGTCAAAACATCCATCGAAAACCTGAACGGGAGTATATCAGTTGAAAGCGAAAAGGGAAAAGGAACAAAAGTAACGATCAGATTGCCACTTACCTTGGCAATTATCCAGGCATTGTTGGTAAAAGTTTCCAATCTTGTGTATGCCATCCCGATTGCCTCAATAGACAGCACACTGAATCTTCCTACTTCGGAGATACAAATTGTTCAATCCCGAGAAGTTGTGGTCATTCGTGGCGAAATCATTCCCATTGTATGGCTGAAGGAAGTCTTTCAGTTATCAGTTGATGATGAAAAAGAAAATATTCATGTTGTTATAGTAAAAGTGGGCAATAAGAAGTTTGGATTGGTTGTTGATGGTCTGCTGGGTCAAGATGATATCGTAATCAAATCACTGGGTAAATTGCTGAAAGACGTGAATGAATTTA
>ERZ795053.872-NODE-872-length-38449-cov-6.814112_pt1 | contig 38449 bp, 30 predicted proteins | sample MGYA00375137_ERZ795053 | MGnify/ENA primary metagenome ERZ795053 (study PRJEB30182, sample SAMN05720284) | activated sludge metagenome | isolation source: Anaerobic digester | place: Hong Kong | collected 2014-12-17 ... | reverse complement strand
ATATATTAAAAAACATTGTTCGCGGAGCGATAAAGGTTTTGAAATTAGTCCCCCCCAAAAACGGATCAACGAAGTTAATCCTCATCAAAAAAACTGAGCTTGCTCTTGTTTGGATATATTAAAAAACATTGTTCGCGGAGCGATAAAGGTTTTGAAATTAGTCCCCCCCAAAAACGGATCAACGAAGTTAATCCTCATCAAAAAAACTGAGCTTGCTCTTGTTTGGATATATTAAAAAACATTGTTCGCGGAGCGATAAAGGTTTTGAAATTAGTCCCCCCAAAAACGGATCAACGAAGTTAATCCTCTCTAATTATTATTTCAACTTACTCAAAGGATGAACTACAAAGAGAACCTTGATTGTATAGCGAATGTGGATTTATTCTTGAAAACATTAAGGAATAAATAGTTTCCTTTGATTGGTAAGTTTCAAAAAAAGTCAAAAAAAATCCAGGGCAGGCGGATTTGGTCTGTCGGATCATTAATTGCCGGATATTTCTTCCTGCTCCTTCTAAGGTTAGGGACAATAAATTTTATACTGTCCGTTCTGTTTCTCCCTGGTTTATTTTAAAACCATGATCCAGAATATGATCAAAACTAATAATAGAACCCATTCAAAAATGATCAATTTTTTGTTCGAGGGTTGATCTGTTTCCACCATTTTCATATGACAAATATTAAGTGGCAAAAATGCCAGCCTTCAAACGGTACTTTTATTACGATATTTGATTAATTCAAAAAAATATTTTATCAGGTTGAAAAAGTTTTAAATAGCTCACAACCAGGAATAACAAAATGAAATTACCATGAGTATTTTTTAATGCTTTTCCCCATATTTTTTCTCTCATAATCATTTTTTATTTCTTTAATTTTGCGATCATCAAGCCTCTTTAGCTCAGTTGGTAGAGCAGCTCACTCGTAATGAGCAGGTCGTGGGTTCGAGTCCCATGAGAGGCTCTCCTTCCTTTAATCCTTTTCTTTAAATTTTGAGAATTTAATTTGCAAATTGACTGAACTTACAGTGGCCCCAAAATATTTGAAGTCTCCAATTTATTGTTTTTGAGAACCTTAAAAATCAGCATTCGTATTGGCATATCATTGGTTTAAGGTTTAAGACATTTAAATAAATTATGGAAAAGAAGCAATCTATACGAATATTGGTTATTGGTGTCGAGCAACAAATGAACACCAAAATTGTAGATGCAATGAATAAGAAAGAACTTCGGTTAATTGCTGAACGTCCCGTTGAATTTGATATCAATGCGTTTAACAATTACAAAGAGGCTTCAGTGTATCTAGCTGATGTTGAAAACAAAACAATTCCTACATTTGTATTTCTCGATTATTTTGGAGGTAATGGTGTGAGTGGTCCGCATATCGTTGAAATTCTGAAAAAACAATATCCGCAAGCTGAGGTCATTCTCATTTCAAACAACGAAGATGAAATTGGGAAGGTTCGCGAACAATATGATAACAACAAGGTTTTTGATTACGTTATTAAAGATGACTATACACCGACACTTTGTAGATTATTGTTGGAAAAATACGTTGAAAAATACAGTTAGGAGTAAATAAGTTAAAGCTACTTTCACTGCATGCGCAAACATGGTTTCGAAATAATTGTGGGGTTACTGGTTTCGGCCAGTGTATTGTTGGTACTCGCCGTTGGGTACTTTTCTTATTTGCGTATTTCGGCTATAATCGACGGCATTCACGCTGAAACACAACCCGATGAAAAACTGGCAATGATCAAGAAAATTGCCACTGATCTTGACCATGCAGAAAACAGTGTTAGATTATACGGACTCACCAAAAATAAAAGTGATATTAATTCCTTTAATAAGGTAATTACCAGTCTTGACGAGCAGATAACTGGTTTGCAAAGTAAAGGTGCCGGCAACAATTTATTGCAAAACAATCTTGACACCATTGGTAATTTGATCAGTGAAAAAGTGTATGTGTGGAGAGAGATGATCGCACTATACAATACCAATGTTGCAGAACTTTATCTGGATACCATATCCACCCAACTGGAGTCGAAAATTGAAAGCGATAGTATTCGCAAAAACAGGGGGATTTTAAAAAAGATATTTCAGCGACAGAAAAAGCAGGAACTTAATGAGGAGAAGATCATCAGCGATATTGAGCAATTTAAGGTTGAAGATAAAAAATATGCCGACAGGATAAGGCAAAAAGAATTGCAACTTGCCCGAACCAATAATCAACTAACCCAAAAGATTTACACCCTACTCGATAAAATGGAGGAGCAGGAACTGGACGAACGACTGCATCGTGCTGAAAAGGCAAGACTATTGGCGGAAGAAACTTACACCTACATTGGTGGTTTTATCATTTCTGCAACCCTTTTAGGCCTTATCGTCATATTTGTAATTCTGAATTATGTAAGAAAAAGACGGAAATCACAGCAAGCACTTATCAAGGCAAAGGATGAAGCTGAAAACCTGGCCAAAACCAAAGAAATGTTCATTGCAAATGTGAGTCATGAAATCAGAACTCCAATGAATGTCATTTCAGGTTTTGTAAATCAATTACTAAATAACCGGGCAGCCGACGGTGTAAAGGATACATTGAAGATCATTCAGTCGTCAAGTGATCATCTTGTAAGGATCATTAACGATATTCTCGACTTTTCGAAATTGGAATCCGGTAAAATGAAACTGGAGCAAACCGATTTTAATCCTGCCGAAGTGATGAATGAGGTGCTGATGCTTTTTAATGGTAAGGCTGCTGAAAATCATACTTCACTTCAAAGCAAGGTAGATGAAAATTTTCCTGAAGCTCTTGTTGGCGATCCAATCCGATTAAAGCAAATTTTAATCAACCTGGTTGGTAATGCTATTAAATTTACCAAAAACGGAACCGTTACTTTTAGCATTAAAGCCGAGGATCATATTTCAAATAACCTCGTAATGCTTCTTACAGTTGAAGATACCGGAATTGGGATTGATCAGGACAAGATTGATAAAATTTTTGAGGACTTTACTCAGGCTGAAAAAGATACTTCCAGGAAATTTGGAGGTACTGGTTTGGGCCTTTCCATTGTGAAACAACTTGTTGATTTGCATAATGGCAAAATAAAAGTTGTAAGCCAGAAAAATCAGGGTTCGAAGTTTATTTGCAAAATACCTTATAAGGTTGGAAATATATCAAACATGGTATCAATTGCTTCGGAACATTTTGAAATTCCCGATGAACTGAAACAGAAAAAGGTATTGATAGTGGATGATGAAGCTTATAACCGTAAACTGATCAAAACCATATTGGATAAGTGGGGAGTTTTAAGTGAAGAGGCTGAAGACGGAATGGAGGCCATTGAACTGGTGAAGAACAGGAAATATGATTTTATTTTAATGGATGTACGAATGCCCGGATTGGATGGATTTAAGGTTACGCGATTTATTCGGCAAACTTTAAACATCAACCCTAATCAAACGGCGATAATCCTTATTTCAGCCGGCACAGTCAATCAGGATCAAATTGAATCATACAAACAACAGGGTATCAATGATTATTTGCCAAAGCCTTTTGCCGAATCACTTTTACTAAATTCGATGAATGAGTTTCTTAAAACAGGAGTGATCGCTGCACCCAAAAAGGGAGAAAAAATCGATACACAGACCACGAATTCCGAAGCAGCTATAAATCTATTAGAGCTTTACAGGGTGGCCGATAATGATTCCAATTTTGTTAAAGAAATGCTTGAAAGATTCATTGAATCCTTCGAGCAGGGCATGGAGTCCATTAAATCGGGTTTGCTCAGGCAAGAGTGGGAGCAGATTGGCAATGCAGCACATAAAATGGCTTCACCATGCAGGCATATTGGTGCTAAGCACTTACTTAACAATTTGAAAAAAATTGAATCGTTGGCAGATGAAAAAGGTGGAATGGATACAATTCAAAATCTAATTCCTGAACTTGAGCATGAATACGAAGTGGTTAAGAAACAAATAACGGAACATATTGCTTCGCTCTCAAAATAATCAAGCAAGTAATCTTTATATTTGCATTTTCAGGAAAATGTTAATCGAATAAAATATGACGGATCACAAGCCTTTTAAAATATTTGTTGTTGAGGATGATGACTGGTACAATCGTTTGTTGGTCCACACCCTGAGCCTGAATCCGGATTATGAGATCACTAATTTTTTTAACGGGAAAGATCTGCTCAATAATTTGCATGAAGAGCCCGATGTATTAACCCTCGATTATCGCCTTCCAGATATGACCGGCCTGGATATCTTAAAACAGGTTAAAGAGATAAATCCCGACATACAGGTGATTTTAATTTCGGAGCAAAGTGACATTGATACAGTAGTTGATCTGTTAAAATACGGCGCCTATGATTATATTGTAAAATCAAAGGATATCAAAGAGCGCTTGCTCAATACCATTCAAAATATCCGGCAGGGTGTCGGGATGAAAAAAGAAATTACCGCACTCCGAAAAGAGGTTCAGCGCAAGTATAGTTTTCAAAATTCAATTATTGGTGAAAGCGCAGCCATTAAGCGGGTATTTGAGCTAATCAAAAAGGCTATTGAAACCAATATAACAGTTACTGTTACTGGTGAAACCGGAACCGGTAAAGAGCTTGTGGCCAAAGCAATTCACTATAATTCAAAAAGGAAGGAAAACAATTTCGTTCCTGTTAATGTGGCTGCGATTCCCGCCGAGCTGATCGAAAGTGAACTTTTTGGTCATGAAAAAGGTGCATTTACTGGAGCCAGTTATCGCCGGATCGGTAAATTTGAAGAAGCTAACGGCGGCACCTTATTTCTGGATGAAATAGGTGAAATGGATCCGGCCTTCCAGGCAAAATTACTCAGGGCAATACAGGAAAAAGAGGTTACCCGAATTGGTAGCAACAATCCGGTTAAAACTGATTGCCGCATCATTGTAGCCACCAATAAAAACCTGAAAAGTGAGGTTAAGTCAGGAAATTTCAGGCAAGACCTGTACTTCCGGTTATTGGGTTTGCCCATTGAATTGCCTCCCCTTCGAAACCGCGATAAAGACGTGCTTATTCTTTCCGGGTTTTTTATTTCTCAGTTTTGTGAGGAGAATGAATTGCCACAAAAAACGCTCACCGATATAGCTAAAAAGAAATTGCTGAGTTATTCATGGCCCGGAAATATCCGTGAATTGAAATCAGTTGTTGAACTTTCGGCAGCCCTCTCCAATGGGAATAATATTGATGCTCCCGATCTGCTTTTTGGTTCGGATGATCCTTTACCCGAAGTGATCAGCGAGGAACTCACCCTGCGCGAATACAATCGCAGGATCATTGTTGCTTTTTTGCAAAAACATGATAATAATTACCAAACGGTTGCTGATAAACTCGACATCAGTGTTTCTACCATTTACAGAATGCTCAAAGAGGAAAAATTCAATAACGAATAGCCTTTTCCCCGGTAAATAATCCATATCCATTTTATTTGAGACGAAGTAATGTTTCTGTCAATTTGAAAATTCACTTTGCAAATTGACCGGTGAAAGTCGCTGGTTGTATTTGTAAGAGTCAGAAGAACAGTTGTTTGTGTAAACGTTTTTATATGGTACACACTTTGAATAATTGCAGCCAAACGATCTTTGCAATAAGTTATCAAAGAACAAAAAGAGAACTATGAAAACACTCACACAACAATACCTTATCCTGGTAGGTGCTATATTAAATGGATTTTACAAATTCATAGCAAATTCGGAAAAAGAGGTAAAGATGCAGAAGAAAGTTCATTTTGGGATTGATAATAAGCAGGATAAGTTACAATCAGAAACAACTTACAGTTTTAACAAATAAATATAGGAGATCAGAAAAATGAAAACAACCAATGTAAAAATTTTCGGATTCAGTGCACTTGCAGTAGCCATCATTGTTGCCCTCAGCATATTTTTCAACGATTTTAAAGCGAAACAGGAAGCCCAGTTCATGCAGGAACAGGAGCGCGGCAATACACTGGCCGTTAAACTTCACCAGCGTGATTCGCTGATCAATGAATACCTTACTACTTTTAATCAAATCGAAAAAGATTTGAACTTTATCAAAGAGAAAGAAAACCTGATTGGTTCACAAACCGACGATCCTGAGTTCAAACAAGATTCAAAACAATCCATTCTCGAAGATATCCAGTTAGTGAATACCTTGCTTGAGCAAAATAAAAATAAGATTGCCGATTTGCAACGCAAGCTCAAAAGTTCAGGAATTGAAGTAAGCGGATTAAATGAGAAAATTCAGATGCTAGCTGAAACTGTTGAACTGCGCGACAAAAGTATAGAAGAACTTAAAACAGTATTGGCTCAAAAAGACTTTGAACTTGCTCAAATGAACGAGAAAATTGTTGAAATGGACAGCCTGGTAAATGTTAAAAATCTCGTGATCGATGAAAAACAGTACGAATTGAATAAAGCCTATATTGCCTACGGCAACTACAAAGACCTTAAGGAAAAAGGTATCATTACCAAAGAAGGCGGATTCTTGTGGATGGGTCAAAGCGTAAACTTAAAAGAAGATTTTGCACAAGATCAGTTCGAACAGGTTGATATCACCCAAACAACTACCATCCCGGTAAATGCCAAAAAAGCTGAATTGATTACCGAGCACCCGGCTGGTTCATTTGAATGGGTAAAAGACGACGAAACAATTGCATACCTTGTGATTAACAATCCTACTGAATTCTGGAAAGTATCCAAGTATGCAGTTCTGGAAACTAAATGATCCCCCTACACCTTACCCTTTGCTTTAACTTTAGGCCAGGAGCATCCCCTCCTGGTCTTCCTTTTTACATACATCCTTTCCAAACTTTAATTATCCTAATTTTGCCGTTTAGAATTTCGATGAAATGCGAATTATAAACAGGCCTCAAACCGACCCCTATTTTAACATTGCAGCTGAAGAGTATCTCCTGAAATCAATGGATACAGATTGTTTTATGTTGTGGAAAAACGATACATCCATTATCGTTGGAAAACATCAGAACAGCATGGCTGAGATTAACCATGGCTGGATTCATGAGCATAAGGTGCCGGTCGTTCGCAGGATATCGGGTGGCGGAACCGTTTTTCATGATCCCGGTAATTTGAACTATTCATTCATTGCCACGGGAGCCAGGGATAAACTGGTAGATTTTAAAAAATACATGCAGCCAATCATTGAAGTTTTAAATTTACTTGGGTTGCCTGCCCGTTATGAAGGCAAAAATGATATCCGGGTGAATGGTTTAAAGGTATCAGGAAATGCAGAGCATGTTTACCGAAACCGGGTTTTACATCATGGCACCCTGCTTTTTAATGCTAAACTTAGCTGGCTCAATGAAGCTATCAGGGTGAATGAAAAAAGCTATCAGGATAAGGCAGTGAAGTCAATCAGAAGCAAAGTAGCCAATATTGCCGATCTTTTGGAAAATGAAATATCACTCGAAAATTTCCAGTCCCTTATAATTGATCATATTCAAAGTGGATTTCCGGCTGTTGAATTTTATAACCTTACCAAAAATGATATATTGGCAATTGAAAAACTTGCCGATGAAAAATATAAAACCTGGGAATGGAACTTTGCGTATTCCCCCGACTATGAGTTTGAAAATGTGGGAACTGGTATATTACAGGATTGGAAAGTGAATTTGAGAGTTAGAAAAGGATGGATCAGTGAATTTATTTTAATAAAAAGTGAAAAAATTCATCCCTTAAGCGATTTTATTTCGACCCTTTTGGTTAGTAAAAAGCATAATTTTGCTGAAGTCGATTCCTCACTTCATTTAGGGGAGCCTATGATTACCCATGAATTGAGGTCGCAAATATTAAAACTGCTATTTTAATACTATGGAAAAAGCTAAACATTTATTTGATAATCTCTGGAAGAGCTATATTGATCTCAATCCTGAGGTAAAACGGGTTTATGATCTGTTTTTGAGTGAGGGAGAAGTAGTGGTGAATGACCACATCGCATTCAGGACATTTGAAGACCCCAGGGTGAATATTGATGTTTTTGCAAAACCTTTTGAAGAGGCTGGATATGAATACCGGGGTGAGTATCAGTTTGAACAAAAGAAATTATATGCCCGTCACTATGAGTTTAAAGCATTCCGTGAGGCCCCCAGGATTTTTATTAGTCAGTTAAAGGTGAATGAATTCAGTCCTTTTTTGCAAAATACGGTCAAAGGATTAGTTGATAAAATCCCGGAAAAATTATTCTCTTCACCCGATTTCAATAATTCCGGAGCTGTTTGGGGTGATCTATCATACGATGTGTACAAGCAACTTAGAGCCGAATCAGAGTATGCAGCGTGGGTTTATGTATTTGGTTTTCGGGCAAACCACTTTACCGTAAGCATTAATAACCTTAAAAAATACAATACCATTGAAAAGGTAAACCAGTTTTTGAAAGATAATGGTTTTTTGATGAATGATTCAGCAGGCGAAATTAAAGGCACACCGGATGAATTACTTCAACAATCCAGCATCAAATCAGGAATTGTTGAGGTGGATTTTATAGAGGGCACCTATCCTGTTCCTTCCTGTTATTATGAATTTGCCTTGCGTTACCCCGACCGTGACGGTAATTTGTACCTTGGATTTATTGCCAAATCGGCTGATAAAATTTTTGAGAGCACCGATTATTACGAAAAAGATAAGCGCTAAATTTTTCCTTCAATCCAATGGATCAATCAACAACTGAAACATATTACCGGCATATTCAACTCGACCTCGAGGATATTGAACAGGTGTTTGAAGGTGAATTATTCACCGATCGTCCTCACCGGATCATGTATGCCACCGATGCTTCAGCATATCGTGAATTGCCCATTGCAGTAGCATATCCAAAACATAAAGAAGATATTCGTGAGCTTGTTCGGTTTGCCAAAAAACATAACAGTTCATTAATACCCCGAACTGCGGGTACTTCCCTGGCCGGTCAGGTTGTAGGGAGCGGGATTATTGTTGATGTTTCAAAACACATGAACCGTATCATTGAGATCAACACCGAAGAGCGATGGATCCGTGTTGAACCGGGAGTAGTTTTGGATGAGATGAACAAGGTGCTGGAGCCCTATGGATTGTTTTTCAGTCCGGAAACTTCAACTTCAAACCGATGTATGGTTGGGGGGATGATCGGTAATAATTCCTGTGGCGCACATTCACTGATCTACGGAAGTACACGTGATCACCTGATTTCCGTCGAAACCATTTTATGTGAGGGTGTTGATGCCCACTTCGGTCCGCTAACAAAGGCCCAGTTTGACGCCAAAAAGGAATTAAACAGTTTTGAGGGTAGTTTGTACAGAAATATTGATTCAATTTTATCAAATCCTAAAAACCAGGAGTTTATCCGAAAGGAATTTCCACATCCTGAAATTCATCGTCGAAATACAGGTTATGCCATTGATCTGTTGCTCGAAACGCAAGCTTTTTCTGAAACGGATAAGCCCTTTAATTTTGCCAGTTTAGTTGCTGGCTCCGAGGGGACGCTTGCTATTATTACCGAAGCAAAACTTCACCTTGATCCTTTGCCTCCTTCGGTTAAAGGATTAATTTGTATCCATTGCCATACCCTGGAAGAAGCATTTCAGGGGAACCTGGAAGCACTCAAATTTGCACCGGGGGCCATTGAACTAATGGATAAAACGGTGATGGACCTGAGTAAAGAAAACATCACGCAACGCAAAAACCGTTTTTTCATTGATGGTGATCCCGAAGCCATTTTAATCGTTGAGTTTGCGAGGGATACACAAGAGGAAATACTGAGGATTGCCTCAGAAATGGAAAAAGCCATGCGGGCAAAGGGTTTGGGGTACCATTTTCCGGTAATTTTTGGAAGTGATATTCCTCGTGTCTGGAATATCAGGAAAGCCGGATTGGGGCTATTATCCAACATGCCAGGTGATGCCAAACCGGTGCCGGTGGTTGAAGATGCCGCCGTCAGACCCGAAGATCTTCCTGCATACATCAAAGATTTTAATGTATTACTAGAGGCCCACAAATTGAGCTGTGTTTATTATGCTCATATTGCAACAGGAGAATTGCATTTACGGCCTGTTCTCAATTTAAAGGACCCCCGTGATGTGGAGCTGTTTCATATCGTAGCTGAAGAAACGGCCAAATTGGTTAAAAAATACCGCGGATCCCTTTCTGGTGAGCATGGCGATGGAAGGCTGAGGGGGGAGTTTATTCCGCTAATGATCGGTAAAAAAAATTATGAACTGATCAGATCCGTCAAAGTGGCCTGGGACCCTGAAAATATTTTCAATCCCGGTAAAATCATTGATACGCCAAAAATGAATACCTCCTTAAGGTATGAACCGGGCCAGCACACTGCTGAAATTAACACAGTTTTTGATTTTACATCTGATCAGGGGTTTTTGAGGGCTGCAGAAAGGTGCAATGGATCAGGCGATTGCCGTAAGTCTGAAATAATTGGCGGTACCATGTGTCCGAGTTATCAGGCTTCACGTGATGAAAATACTACCACGAGGGCAAGGGCTAATATGCTTCGTGAAATTATTACCCAAAGCAAATCTGAGAATCCTTTTGCTTCTCATGAATTGTATGATGTACTTGATCTTTGCCTGTCGTGTAAAGGTTGCAAATCGGAGTGCCCGAGCAATGTGGATATGGCCAAACTTAAAGCTGAATTCCTGCAGCATTATTATGATGTTCATCGAGTTCCATTGCGCACAAAGGCAATTGCACACATTTCCAAATTAAATGCATTGGCTTCGCGGGTTCCCGCAATTGCCAATTTCTTTATGAGTAATGTACTTACCTCAGGATTGATGAAAAGGGTGTTGAAATTTGCGCCTAAAAGAAGTTTGCCCTTGCTTTACAAAACAACTTTGAGAAGTTGGTTAAAAGCCAATGCTGATAAATTAGCTGTTGATGCAGCAAAAGGGTCCGTTTATTTATTTGTAGATGAATTCTCCGAATACAATGATACCCTCGTTGGAATAAAGGCTGTACAGTTGCTAACCCGGTTGGGTTACGAAGTAAAAGTAACAGGCCATGAAATCAGCGGAAGAACTTATATTTCAAAAGGTTTATTAAGGAAAGCAAAAGTATTTGCCAACAAAAATGTTGAAATATTTAAAGAGCTGATCAATGAAAATACGCCATTACTTGGAATTGAACCTTCGGCCATTTTAACATTTCGCGATGAATATCCCGATTTGGTGGATCAGCATTTACGTGATGATGCCAAAAAACTGGCCCGGAATGCTTTGATGATTGATGAGTTTCTTGCAGCAGAAATTGAAAAAGGGAATATAACTTCAGAACTATTTACCAGCGATCATAAAGCGATAAAACTTCACGGCCATTGCCAGCAAAAGGCGGTTGCATCTACCAATCCAACAAAAACCATTTTGACTTTGCCAAAAAATTATTCCGTGGAGGAAATCCCCAGTGGTTGCTGTGGCATGGCAGGTTCGTTTGGTTACGAAAAGGAACATTATGAGCTTTCGATGAAGGTGGGTGAATTGGTATTATTCCCGGAGGTGCGCAAAACAGATGAAACAACAATTGTTGCTGCACCCGGTACCAGTTGCCGGCATCAGATTAAAGATGGTACTGATAAAAAAGCCCTTCACCCAATTGAAATATTATTTGATGCATTAAAATAAATCCGGATTATGATGAGAAAAACAGTTATACTACTAACCATTTCGCTGATTTTGTTTTCATGTAATCAAGGAAAACAGAAGCAGGATGAGCATTCCGGTATTATTGGCTGCTGGGCTTTTCTTGACGGCTACGGCAATTACAATGAGGCCTATTTTCAGGAACACTCCTATCTTACAGTTAATAGGTTTGTTCAAACGCCACCCAGTTCAAGGTATCAAGTTGTTCATGACACCTTGTTGATCAATACACATCCTGATGATCCTGAGTTAACACCCATTGCCAATCTGATTTGGATTGATGAAAACCATGTGGTAATTCATAATCCTTATGTTTCCGATACCCTTGAAAGAATCTCAGACAATTCCGGAGAGCTTTTAAATCTTGATCCAAAAAATGACTCGGCCGTTTTTTGGAACGGATTTTACGACAGGTACGAGAAATTTTTGATCAGGCGAGGAATTATAACCGAAGAAGAAGCAAGGGAATACCGGGAAAATAAGTTTATTCCTGAGGATGTAAAATCAAAGGCTAACTGATAGGCTCCGGCAGAACTTCAAATATACATCCATCTACCGCAACGTCGGTATTCTTGAACACACTTTGCGACTCAACCAACAAGTCTTCAGGGTTTTCATATCTAGTTGAAAAATGCCCTATTATCAATTGTTTTACACCGGCTTTTAATGCAATTGTTGCAGCTTCCACTGTGGTTGAATGGAATTTCTCGGTGGCAACATCTGCCCGATCCTGCATAAAAGTAGCTTCATGATATAGCAAGCTCACATTTTTAATAACCGGAACAATCGATTCCTTATATTTTGTATCACTGCAATAAGCATAGGAGCGGATTGGGTAGGGGTCCATGGTGAGCTCTTCATTTTTGTAAACCCTGCCATCAGTATCCTTAAAATCAGCCCCGGATTTAATCTTAACAAACTGATCAATGGGGATATCTAACTTATTTACCACTGATTTTATCAAACGACGCTTGCCTTGCTTTTCCCTGAATAAAAATCCACAGGTTGGTATGCGGTGATCCAGTGGGATGGTTGAAATGGTCAGTTTGTCATTTTCGTAAATCACCTCATTTTTATCCGGATCAATGGCATGAAAATAAAATGGGTATACCAATTCAGTTTGAGAAACCTTCAATTGCAAATGAATGATCTCTTCAAGTTCGGCCGGTCCGTAAACATGTAATTCCTTGTTTCTTCCCAAAAGATGCATGGTGGAAATCAATCCGATAAGTCCGAAAAAATGATCCCCATGTAAATGGCTGATAAAGATATGCCCGATCCGCTGCAGCCTGAATTTAAATTTGCGTAATTGCAATTGGGTTCCTTCAGCACAGTCAATAAGATAAAACCGCTCATTATGATTAACCAACTGAGCAGTTGGTTGCCTCTTGAGAGTTGGTACGGCTGAGTTCGAACCCAGTATGTTTACTTTAAATACCATTGGTTATCAACAACAAAAGTATTTAACTTACGCTTAATTGCCAAGTTTAAAGAAATAATTCAATTTGTTTAAAATGAAAAAGCCGGTATCCGAATCAAATACCGGCTTTTCTGTGATTATTTTCTTAAAGTCAGAAGTAATAACTAACAATGCTTAAAACCAAAATCCTAATCGGATTGCAGGATTATAAGTAAAACCAATACCCGAAGAAGAATCTTTTACATCAGTAGTTGTGGTTGTGCTTCCCATAGTAACTTCTACTTCCTTATAGGTTGTTGAGTTAAACCCGAAACCAATTTCAGTTCCCAGATATAAGTTTCTTGTAATATAAAAATCAACACCTGCCAGTAAATTTAATCCAATAGAAGTATATCCTCTGTTTGATCCATTAAGCCAGGCACCCTTTGATTCGGTAGTGGCATCCGCATTATTATCAGTATAGCTGGATTTTGAGCTCTTGGTAACAAAACCAATTTGGGCACCTACATAAGGCGATAATCTTTCAAGGTTTCCAAAGTGTTTTTCAATTCCTGGATATAAACCGAATTGGGAGTAGGACATTTTTTGTTCATCAGTTATATCAGGGTCAAATTCGTTAATTGGTTCACTTTTTTCAGAATGGGTTCTGATATCAACCCCAATGCGAACAACAATTCCATCACCCAAATTATACCTCGCTTTTAGGTAGTTCAGTCCAATAGGAGTGGTAGAAAGTGGTGTGAAATTTACTTCAGCCGCAAGCTGTCCGGCAACCGGTTTAAAATCCTGGGCAACCAATAAAACTGAGGTCCCAATGATAATTGCAAAAATTAAAATAATCTTTTTCATAGTAATAATTATTATTGATTAGTGATTAATTAACTCTTGTTCTGTAGGTTAAGCCAAAATAGTCAGAATCTTTATTAAAATTGAACCGCAATAGATTACTATTTAACATATCAATGTTAACATTGGGTGAACAGGGTATAAAAAAAACCCTCCCGGTAAGGGGAGGGTTTCTTTATTGTTTAGCCAAATATATCTATTCATTCTCTTCTTCAGCTTCCTGAGAATCATCTTTCGCACTTGCCTTTTCTTCTTTAGTCTCTTCAGCTTTCGCCTTTTTCTGTTTGGCCATTTTTTCGAGTTTTGCCTTGGCTTCGTCCTCCATATCTTGCTTTAAAGTAGCAAGTGCTTCAATGTCGCCAAGTGTTGTTTTCTCGATATTGTCTTTCAGTTTGCTAACAGCCCTGCGAGCAGTTCTCTCATCTGTACGTGCTTTGTTATCGCTCTTCACTTTTTCGTCAGCTTCAGCATCCTGGAATATACGTGAATGTGAAAGGATGATTTTTTTATTTTCTTTCGAAAATTCAATCACTTTAAAATCGGTGCTCTCATCCATTTTGATCAATGATCCATCCTCTTTTGTCATGTGGCGTTTTGGAGTAAATCCTTCAACTCCGTATGGCAAGGCCACCACAGCACCTTTGTCATTCACTTCGATAACAGTTCCTTTATGAACTGATCCTGTTGTAAATACACTTTCGAATACATCCCATGGATTTTCTTCGAGTTGCTTGTGTCCCAGGCTTAACCTGCGGTTTTCCTCGTCTACATCAAGAACAACAACTTCAATCTCCTCGCCGATCTTAGTAAATTCAGCCGGGTGTTTGATCTTTTTCGACCATGAAAGGTCAGAAATGTGGATCAAGCCATCAACGCCTTCCTCCAGCTCCACAAAAATTCCAAAGTTGGTGAAATTCCGAACGATAGCAGTATGTTTACTGTTAACTGGATATTTCTCTTTGATGTTGATCCATGGATCAGGGATCAGTTGTTTGATACCGAGAGACATTTTGCGTTCTTCACGGTCAAGTGTCAGGATAACAGCCTCAATTTCGTCACCAACATTCAGAAAATCCTGTGCTGTGCGGAGGTGCTGGCTCCATGACATTTCAGAAACGTGGATCAGTCCTTCAACTCCAGGTGCAATTTCGATGAATGCACCGTAGTCAGCAATCACAACCACTTTTCCTTTAACATTATCTCCCACTTTCAGATCTGCATCAAGTGCTTCCCATGGGTGAGGAGTAAGTTGTTTCAATCCAAGGGCGATACGTTTTTTGTTATCATCAAAATCGAGGATAACCACTTTGATCTTTTGATCAAGCTCAACCACTTCTTCAGGGTGGTTAATACGTCCCCATGAAAGGTCGGTGATGTGGATCAGTCCGTCAACACCGCCCAGATCGATGAATACACCGTAAGAAGTGATGTTTTTAACAGTTCCTTCCAGAACCTGACCTTTTTCAAGTTTAGCCATGATCTCAGTTTTCTGAGCTTCAAGTTCATCTTCGATGAGGGCTTTGTGTGAAACAACTACGTTTTTATATTCCTGATTGATTTTAACAACCTTGAATTCCATAGTTTTATCAACGAACACATCGTAATCACGGATAGGTTTCACATCAATTTGTGAACCCGGGAGGAATGCCTCAATACCGAATACGTCAACGATCAAACCACCTTTGGTACGGCATTTTACGTAACCATTGATAATTTCGTCTTTTTCGTGTGCAACATTGATTCTTTCCCATGAACGCAGAATCCGTGCTTTTTTGTGTGAAAGTAACAGCTGTCCGCTTGAATCTTCCTGGTTTTCAACATACACCTCAATGGCATCACCCGGTTTCAAATTGTGATTATACCTCACCTCATTGAAAGGAATCACACCATCAGATTTGAATCCAATGTTTACAACAACTTCACGGTTGTTCATCGAAACAACAGTTCCGTCAAGTACTTCGTGATCAGTGATTGATTTGAGGGTGTTTTCGTACAAACTTTCCAGTTTGTCTCTTTCGGAACTTGTGTAAGTTTCCTGTTTTTTACCTAATGAATCCCAGTCGAAATCAGGTGGGGTTTTTGATGCTACAGGAACAATAACTTCCTCTTTTTCAGCTACCGGTTTTTCAGTTTCTTCTGCTTCAGGAGCAGTTTCTTCTTCAGCTTTAACTTCCTCTTCAACTACTTCTGTAACCTCTTCTTTTACTTCTGCCTCAACAGTTTCTTCGATTTTCTCTTCTTCTGTTTCAGCATTTTCTTCTTTCGCCTCTTCCGTTTTTTCTTCTTCTTGTTTAACTGCTTCCGGAGCTGCAGCTTCTTCCTGTGTGGCTTCAGCAGTTTCTTGAGTTTCTTCTGCTTTTACTTCCTGCTCTTCAGCAGTTACTTCAGGATTCTGTTTGTCTTTATTTTCTTCTGACATTTAAAAAAAATTGTATTCCGGTTTTGCAAGATGCCTCCCGATTTCAGGCCGATCCTGCTGAACCCGGAATGGGTTACACATAAGATTTTAAATCGGGGGTGCAAAAGTACTGTTTTTTTTATTATTAGCCATATCTTTGCACAAAAGTTTAAATGCCTGACTATATTGGGTGTTTTAAATCGCAAGTTATAAACTGTTAATTATCAAAAAACATGGCCCTCAGGTGTGGTATCATAGGAATCACGAATATTGGTAAAACAACCATATTCAATTGTATTTCGAAAAACAAGGCGCAAATAAGCAATTTTGCTTTTAGTGCAAGCAGCTCAAATCGTGGAATTGTTGATGTGCCCGACAATCGCCTATTTGAAATTGCCAAAATCGTGAAACCGGTGAAACTAACTCCGGCAACTGTTGAAATAGTAGATATTCCGGGTCTTGCGAAAGGGGCCAGTAAAGGAGAGGGCATTGGGAATAAATTTCTTGATGACATTCAGCAGGTGGATGCGCTGATTCATGTAATAAGATGTTTTGATGATGAGAATCTTCCACATGTGGAAGGTTCCGTGAATCCGGTACGCGACCTGGAAATTGTTGACCTTGAACTTCAGATCAAAGACCTGGAGATGGTGGAGCGAAAGATCCAGCGTACTGAAAAACTGGTGAAGGTGGGTGAAAAGGATGCCAAAAAGGTTCTTGAAATATTGCACCGATATAAAGACCATTTTGAAAATTTCCAGAATGCAAGAACGCTTGATATCACTGACTCAGAACGCAAGATGTTGGGCGACCTGTTTTTGTTAACAGAAATTCCGGTTGTTTATGTTTGTAATGTTGATGAGGCATCAGCCAGTTCAGGGAATAAGTATGTAAACCAGTTGCGAGATGCACTGGAAGGAACGGGTGCCGAAATACTGGTTATTGCCGGTGCTTTGGAAGCTGATATTTCAGAATTGGAAACGGAAGAAGAGCGGATAGAATTTTTACAAGATGCCGGTTTGGAAGAACCAGGTGTTAACAAAATGATTCGCGCAGCTTATGATTTATTGAACCTGCAAGCTTTCTTCACCGAAGGACCGAAAGAAGTGAGGGCATGGACCATTAAAAAAGGCATGACCGCTAAAGAAGCCGCCGGTGCCATCCACAGTGACCTGGAAAGGGGGTTCATTCGTGCTGAGGTGATCAAGTACGCCGACTTTATGCATTATGGTTCAGAGCATGCAGTAAAGGAAGCAGGCAAAATGAAACTCGAAGGAAAAGACTACATCGTTCAGGACGGTGATATGATGTTTATCAGATTTAATGTTTGATTTTCCTTAGCTTTCCTAAACGCAGTGCAAGGAAAGTTTAGGAATATCAAATCCCGACCACATGAGTGCGTCGGGGTTATTTCCAGTACTTTAATTTATATCAAAGTTAGATTGTATCCAGATTTGGAAAATGAAGATTTATTAAAAATAAATCGGATGAAACTTTACGCCATCCACCTTATTAAATTCCAATGCAGGGCAGGGTATTTTAATAAAGTTTAAACCATTCAGAAGAAATTTTACAAAATGAGATTTGGTTTTAATCCTTGCCAGGTCCACATCAAAAGAAAGGTAATACTGCCGGTAACGCTCATATTCAGGAAGAGGATTTCCATTGTAATCTGATGGATTGCCATTTGCGCCAAGCATTCCATTTGCTCCATATCCTACAGCCACGTTTAGCCATCCGGGAAATTTCGAGCTTTTGGGTAAGAATGATTTTATATTCCCCGACAGCCAGTAAGTTTGACCATTGTAATCTTTGAGCATACGCTCCCAAAATCCCCGGCCTAATTGGTCGGGCCGGTAGACTGCAAACTCTGTTTCGTGGTATGACCATTTGAGATACATACGTTGTTCGTTCCAGCCCAATTGCTGGCCTATGAACAAGCCGGCACCGGTGGCATTGGCTACAAAATCGCCTGCTGATGCTCCCCATTCCGATGAAAATCCATCCAGAATTTCAATGACGGTTAACAAAACAAAACCTGTGGATCCACCAATCCAAATGGCTTTTTTGCGCTCAACTCCAGCCCATCGGTACATTTCATATCCAAACTTTCCGAAATATGTTGAAGTAGTTGCATGGCCAATTTTATCCATTTGCAGCCACTCATTATTATCATCAAACCAATGAAAATTTGATTGCGGATAATCCTTATACCAGGATTGATACAGTAAAGTAAGTGAGGTTCCGTATACAAAAGCCTGACCTCCTACAACCCATGCAAGCCGTGGTTTATTTAATGTGTCAGGATATTTCCTGAGAAAATACGGCTCATCCTGGGAAAACAACTGCATTCCTGAAATGAATATAAATAATATTATCAGTTTGATTTTAAGCACTTGATCAGTTTGGTCGGTTTACGAAAGCGAATTAAAACGGTTTAGCTTTTTAATTTTTAATGTTCAATTGATCCAGTGCCCGCTGATAACGGTTTGCATTGATAATGTGCTGATCATTGGTGCTTGCAAAAACATGATATCCCGAAAAATCGTCTTTTGCACAGAAATACATGTAACTGTTATCTTCCTTGTTTAAAACAGCATCAATAGCAGCAATGGTAGGTATGCAAATGGGGCCGGGAGGCAACCCGTAATATTTGTAAGTATTATAAGGTGAATCGATCATTTTATGAATGTTCAGCACACGCCGAATGTCAAAATCGCCCCAGGCAAAAACGACGGTTGGGTCAGCCTGCAAACGCCATCCATATTTCAGCCGGTTTGTATAAACACCAGCAATTGCAGGCATTTCATCTACCTTGGTAGTTTCTTTATCAACGATGGAAGCAAGTGTACTTACTTCAACCGGAGTTAACCCGATAGCTTCGGCTTTTGAAATACGGGTTGTGGTCCAGAATTTATTGTATTCCATGTACATCCTGTCGATGAATTCGCGCGCAGTCATGGTCCAGTAAACCTCGTAAGTATTTGGAATAAAAAGTGCCAGCACCGTCTGAGGATTAAACCCAATTACCTTCAGATAGGAGGAGTCGTTCAGCAAACGAATAATGCTCAGACTGTCGGCTTCAATCTGCGATGAAATACTTTGAGCAAGTTCCTGTTTGGTGCGGATATTATTAAAAATAAGTTTAACCGGAGTTTGCTGACCACCACGAAGTAAATTGATCACTTCATTATTATTTAAGCCTGATTCAATCATATATTTACCTGGCTTCACATTTCCGGTTAATTTTTTCTTCTCAGCAAGCCATTCAAAGGTTTTGCGGTTAATAATTACTCCATGACTGTACAAGAGTGATTTCAATCCGTCATAATCAGTTCCGGAGGGAACATAAAACGCAAGTGGTTCATTATCCGGAACCCAGGTGTTGGGTTTAAAAATGGTGACCCAAAGCTGGTAAGCCAGGCCCAAAGCACCAAGGATAAGGATAAATAAAATGGTGTATATTACTTTTCCAAATCTTGATTTTTTGCGCCTTGTTGCAGTACCATAGCGTGAATGGTAATATGTCATCTTTTTCTGATTTTCGGTTTGAAGCTAAAAACGACCCTTGTTATTGAATCCGTGAATTTACGAAAATTGAATAACAGGGAAGTTTTTCAGCTCTTAATTAATTGTAAAAAATATTCGTCCACCCATTTCTGGTCAATCAAAAGCCACTCTTTTTTTTCACCTTTGATCTCAAATCCGGCTTGCTGGAAAAGATTTATACTTGCGGTATTGAACTTTGCAATATTGCAATAAAGCTGGTGTAAATTCAATGTTTCAAAACAATACCTAAGCAATAGATCAAGCGCTTCGGCGGCAAACCCTTTTTGCCTGTATTTTTCCTGGATCAAAATCCCGATACCGGCACGCTGGTTATGCGGGTCAAAATCAAAAAGATCAATGGTGCCAATAGTTGTGTTGCTTTCTTTATCCGGCAGATCAATCATCAACCGCATTTGTTTATCAGCAAATATATCATTGCCTGAATTCAAAACGTATTGTTCAAGACTGAACCTGGAGAAGGGGGTGAGGGTGTTACTCAAATACCAAAGCTTTTCATCGTTTTCCCATTGGAAAAGTAAATCCACATCCGATGGTTCAAGTGCCCTTAATTTTATGTTTTTCCCTGTAAGCATCAACTGAATTTTTCCAGTATTTTTTTGATTTCCCGTACTTTTTCGTCCAGCAGTTGGGTGGATGAAGCTTCTACGAGTAAACGCAGATAGGGTTCTGTGTTGGAAGGGCGGATATTAAACCACCATTGCGGGTACTCAACCCGATAGCCATCAAAGTCGAAAGAAGCCGTTGGTGTTTCCAAATCTGTGAAATGGTTTTTGACAGCATCCATAGCTGCCTGCTTTCGTTCAATCCTGAAATTGATCTCCCCTGAGTTGGCATATTTTTTAATTCGGGCAATAACTTGTGAAACGCTTACCCCCATATTTTTAAACTCATTTAGCAATCCCAAAATAATAAGGGCTGCCATAATTCCCGAATCGGAATAATAAAAATCCCGAAAATAATAATGGCCCGCAAGCTCACCTCCAAAAAGGCCGTTAATTTCACGAAGTTTAAGTGCAGCATAGGCTCTTCCAACACGCCAGGTATGCATGGTTCCGCCCATTTTTTGCAAATATTCACCCACGGCTTTTGAGGAGCGAATGTCCTGTAAAACAGCTCCTTTTTGTTTTTTCTGTTCCAGAAAATAATGACCAAGTAAACCAATCATCAGGTCGGGAGAAATGAATTCACCCTGCTCATCCACAAACATTACCCGGTCGGCATCACCATCGAAGATAACACCTACATCGCAATGATGCTGAGCCACTGCGGATTGAAGCTGAACAATGTTTTTAGCCACCAGCGGGTTCGGGGCATGCCCCGGAAAAGTGCCGTCCGGTTGGTCATTTAAATATGTGGCTTGATTGCCAAGTAATTGTTTGATAAGAATTCCTGCCATTCCGTTGGAGCAATCAAGGGCAATTTTTAAGGATGAAATATCTTTGAGGAATTGCATTTGGAAAGCAAGGTACTCATCAAGTATTTGAATCTCTTTTATAATTCCTTTTTCCTTTACAGGAATAATTGGCTTAGCTGTGATTATTTTCTCCTCTATTGTTTTCAAACCGGTGTCGTATCCAACAGGAAGTGCATTGGTTTTACTCACTTTTAACCCGTTATATTCGGAGTCGTTATGTGAGGCCGTAATCATCACCGAGGCATCGAAACCATGCTTAGCAGTTGCCCAATACACCATAGGTGTGGTGGTTAACCCCGCAGTGTAAACATCAGCTCCCGCATCTGTGATCCCTTTTGTTAGAAAATGAAAAATTTCCGGTGAGGACTCCCTGATGTCTCTGCCAACAAGTACTTTTTGAGCATTCAAAACACCCGGCAGGTAATATCCAATTTTATAGACATCTTCTTTGTTGAAGTCTTTATTGTAAACTCCCCTTATATCGTATGCATGAAATGCCTTCATAAATTATCATAGTTACGGATGATATAAACATTGTAATCGCCCAGGTATTTGAATCCTCCCTTAACGTATAGATTTCGTGCTATTTCGTTATCCTCATGAACCTCGAGTTTGATCTGTAGCCCGGTACCTTTTGCAAATTTAAGCGACGCATCTAACAGAATTTTTGCAAAGCCCTTCCCCTGGTAATCCGGTAAAATTCCGAAATGATGCAGGTAAATTCTGCGGCCATCCCGTGTTAGCCAGCTTGTGCCGATAATTTCATTTTTTGCGGTGTTTTCGAGTAGGATTAAACGGCCTCCCATTTCGATGGTTCGGAGGATCACATCTTGATCATCGCCTCTGATGGCACCGCCCATTCCGGTTTGCTGCCAGATGTAATTAACTGCCTCAAAATCTTCAGGCCGGTAATCTCGGGTAATCAGGTTCATGAGATTTCAATATTTCCGTCAAAAACATGTTTCACAGGTCCTTCAAGCCATACATTGTGATACTGCTCACCATTTTTTTTGAAACTAACCTTAAGATCACCGCCATAAGTATGAATGAAATATTTAGAATTTTGATTTTCCGATCTTAAATCAGCCGCTACTGCTGCGGCAGTAACTCCGGTCCCGCATGACAGGGTTATGTCTTCAACACCTCTTTCAAAAGTCCGCACCAGTAGTTTGTTTCCTTCCTGTCTCACAAAGTTTACGTTCAAACCTTCGGGCTGAAACCGCTCATCCCACCGGATCTTTTTTCCCTGATTGTAAATGTCAATTTGGTCGGGATCATCATGGAATTCAATATAATGAGGAGACCCTGTATCAATAACAAAGTAACCGGGATATTTATTAATTTTAAAGATATTCCTGAGAGAAACCTTAACTACAAAGTCATTATTGTTGTTATCAACTACCTGCCCCTTATGTTCTCCATCAATCGCCAAAAATCTGACCTCCTTTGCTTTAATCCCAACTTGACGCGCAAAGGCTGTAATACATCTTCCACCATTTCCGCACATGGTTCCTTCACCTCCGTCGGCGTTATAATATTTCATTTCAAAATCATGTGAGGTGGAGGTTCCCAGCAGCATAAGGCCATCTGCCCCTATGCCCAGGTGCCGGTCGCATATAAAATTGATCTGCTCTTTCGTGAGGTTGAAAGCGCCGTTTCTGTTATCGACGATGATGAAATCGTTGCCGGTTCCGTGGTATTTTGAAAATGCTATTTTCATTTCAACCGATAAAATTAAGTTAAATTCCAAAATGATATGCTGTCACTGTCAAACTGACCTGAAAACCTCCTTATTTTGAGTTAACATTATTTAACACAAGGTCAATAATAGCTTGAAACAGGCGTCGTTTTTAAGGTTGTCTGAGCGGAAAATATATTTATGAAAATTGGTGCTATTTGAAGGCACAAATCTTGCGAGGATGATAAACAAACTAATATATTAATTGTTAAAAATTTACGAGATATGAAAAGATTTGCAAGTTATCTGTTTGTAGCACTTTTGGGTGGATTTACCTTTGCATTGAGCTATCACTATATATTTGATAGGCCCGATCCGGCAAATCAAATTTCGATGGAAGCTCAAATGCCTGTTTCACAAGCTAATTATGTAACTGCTCATCCGGCTGTGATAGGCCCTGATTTTGTAGATGCCGCCGACGAATCGATACATGCAGTTGTGCACATTAAATCGGAGCTGAGGCAGCGTAACAAAGTTTACAACGATTTTTTCGATTACCTGGATGACTTTTTTGGAAATCAGCACCGGCAATATAATAACGCACCTGCCATCGCAACTGGTTCGGGTGTGATTATTTCACCTGATGGATACATCGTTACCAATAACCACGTAGTTCAGCAATCTGATAAACTTGAAATTACATTGAATGATAAAAGAAGTTATGACGCAACCATCATTGGTACTGATCCAACTACGGATTTGGCACTTATTAAAATTGACGAGAAGGATTTACCATTCTTAAAATACGGTAATTCTGATGATGTGAAAGTTGGTGAATGGGTGTTGGCAGTTGGTAATCCGTTTAATTTAACCTCAACTGTTACAGCAGGTATTGTAAGTGCAAAGGCCAGAAATATAAATATACTTGGTGATGTGGGAGCCATTGAATCTTTTATTCAAACCGATGCGGTGGTTAACCCCGGAAACAGTGGGGGCGCCCTTGTTGACACTAAAGGCGAACTGGTGGGAATCAATGCAGCTATTGCCTCCAATACAGGGTCATATACCGGATATTCCTTTGCAATTCCTTCAAATATTGTTAAAAAGGTAATCAGCGATTTTATTGATTACGGTGAAATTCAAAGGGCATATCTTGGAATTACTTTCAGGGAAATTGATGGTGAATTTGCAAATGAAAAGGGCCTGGATAATACCTATGGTGTTTATGTGGTAGACGTGAGTGAGGATGGTGCTGCAGGTCAGGCAGGTATTATAAGTGGAGATGTTATAGTGCAGGTTGACAATAGTAAAATTAATAATAAATCGTCATTGCTTGAAGCAATTGGAACCAAAAGGCCAGGTGATGAGGTTCAGGTATTTGTGCATCGTGGTAATTCTATGAAGCAATACACGGTAACCCTGAAAAACAGAAGCGGCAATACGGAAGTTGTTAAAAAGGATAATATTGAAATTTTAGGTGGTGAATTTGAGCCTGTTTCCAAAGAAGTAATGGATGAGCTTAAAATTGAAAATGGATTAAAAATAATTGACCTGAAGGATGGAAAATTAAAAAGTGCGGGGGTAAGAGAAGGGTTTATTATTACTCATGTCGACAGGCAACCGGTAGAATCAGTGAATGATTTGAAATACGTTTTTGAAGGAAAAAGTGGCGGAACCTTGATTGAAGGAATTTATCCCAATGGACAAAGAGCTTATTACGGAATTGGACTATAATTTTCTAAATATATAATGGGGTAGCAATTATATGCTATCCTTTTTTTTTACGTTCTATAATACTATGATAAAAGTGAAATGAGATAAGATGCCTCAAAATGCGAAAAACATAAAAATTAAATTTGGAAACAACTTTTGATTTTCGTATATTTGTATACTTTTTTCGCCTCTACGAAGTGTATTGATAATCAGTCACTTAGATTAATTAACAGTCAAAATGAGACAATTAAAAATTACAAAATCAATCACCAATCGTGAAACAGCTTCTCTGGATAAGTACCTTCAGGATATTGGTAAAGAAGAATTGATTACGGCAGACGAGGAAGTACAGTTGGCACAAAAAGTAAAGCAAGGCGATCAGAAAGCCCTTGAAAAATTAGTAAAAGCCAACCTCCGATTTGTTGTATCAGTTGCCAAGCAGTATCAGAACCAGGGATTGAGTCTTCCTGACTTGATCAACGAAGGAAATCTGGGTCTTATCAAAGCTGCCAAACGATTTGACGAAACCCGCGGGTTTAAATTTATTTCATACGCTGTATGGTGGATTCGTCAGTCCATCCTGCAGGCACTTGCCGAACAATCAAGAATTATTCGGTTGCCTTTGAACCAGGTAGGTTCACTTAATAAAATTAAAAAAGCAACTTCAAAACTGGAGCAAAAGTTCGAAAGAACACCATCCGCTGAGGAAATTGCAGAAAAACTCGAAATTCCGGATTATAAGATTGATGCAGCAAAAAAAATTACCACCAGGTATATTTCAATGGATGCACCACTTACCCAGGATGATGAAACTAAATTTTTAGATGTATTTGTATCGGACGATACACCGAATACCGATGATATCCTCATGAAGGAATCACTGGCCCGCGAAATTCAACGTTCACTGGCTACCCTTACCAAAAAGGAGAGGGATGTGATCAACCTTTATTATGGAATTGGCATGCCTCACGGCTTAACCCTCGAAGAAATCGGAGCAAAATTTGACCTGACCCGCGAACGTGTTCGTCAGATCAAAGAAAAAGCGATCCGCCGCCTGAAACATACTTCACGCAGTAAATTGTTAAAGGCTTATTTGGGGCAATAATTGTCATTTTAAACTTTTAAAAAGGGATTATTACTTTTTTTTGTAATAATCCCTTTTTCTTTTATTTTTGAAGCAATTATGCGATTATTAACCATTTGGAAAAACACAGAAAATGGAAAATAAAAAAATTATCACACGTGAATCAGCAACCTATGAAGATACCCTGAATCAGTGGTTTGATGATGAAAAAGCCGGAAATGAATTTATAGATGTTCTCGGTAAATTATTTTATGACAAATCAACTGAATTAATCTTTTTCAGGAACCAGTTGATCGACCGAAGTGCCAGTGTGATCCTGAACTTTCATTCCTACGCTTTAACGGTGATAGGTAAAAAGTTGAAAATCCAGGATTCTTTGATTATTTCTAAAGCGATCCTTGAACTTGATCTGCCTCATTCAAAACTTGATATCGGGAGATTGAACCAGGAATGGACCGAAGAAAAAGATAAGTATGGTAGCGATCCGCGCAAATTTATCACCGATAAGTTAAAACATATTATCGGACAACCCCCTAAGTACGATAAACCAGTAGATGTGATCCTTTATGGACATGGTCGTATTGGTCGTTTGTTGTTAAGAGAAATGATCATCCAGGGAAATGGAAGCCAGGTTCGGCCCAGGGCGGTTGTTACCCGAAAAGTAACTGCAGATGACATTGCTAAACGCGCCTCACTGATGCGTCATGATAGTATTCATGGTCCGTTCCGTGGGAATGTCCTTGAAGATTTTGATAACAATAGCATCTACATGAATGGCCACATTATCAAAATGCTGGAGGCATCTGCTCCTGAAAATATCAATTACGAAGAATACGGTATTCAAAATGCTATTTTGATAGATAATACCGGGGTTTTCAGGGATAAGGAAGGATTAAGCCGGCACTTACAAGCAAAAGGGGTAAGTAAAGTGGTTCTTACTGCACCAGGCAAAGGTGATATACCAAACATTGTTTATGGGGTTAATCATCTCGAATATGATCCGGATGCATTTGATGTTTGGTCAGCTGCTTCATGTACAACCAATGCCATTGTTCCTGCACTGAGTGTGATTGAACATGAGCTTGGTATTGAAAAAGGTCATATCGAAACCATTCACTCATATACCAATGATCAGAATCTGTTGGACAATTATCATAAAAAACCACGTCGTGGCCGGGCCGCTCCGCTCAATATGGTAATTACATCCACCGGTGCAGGTTCTGCTGCTGCAAAAGCGATTCCTTCGCTGGCCGGAAAGCTTACGGCAAATGCTGTGCGTGTTCCGACAGCTAATGTTTCACTGGCCATCCTATCGTTAACTGTTCAGCGCCAAACTTCGCGTGAAAGTGTTATCGAGATGTTAAGGCATGCTGCATTAAGAGGCAAATATGTTGAACAGATCCGCTTCTCGGCTTCCAACGAGTCGGTTTCAAGTGATTTTATTGGTGATCCGGTAGCCGGAATCTTCGACAGCCCTTCAACACAGGTTTCAGCAGATGGTAAAAATATTCTTATTTACCTGTGGTACGATAATGAGTTTGGTTATACCATGCAGGTTATGCGGTTAGCCAAGCATATTGCAAAAGTGAAAAGGTATACATATTATTAAATTTATAAAAAGTTAATTTTTAAGTGGGCTTTCAACCATGATTGCCCATTTTTTTATTTTATTTTGTACCCAAAATTCGGCAGGTTTTTAAAAAACGTTTTATAAAATGTCCCAAACTAAATACATATTTGTACTAGGAGGTGTGGCCTCTTCCCTAGGTAAAGGAATTATATCAGCCTCTCTCGCTAAGTTGCTTCAGGCGCGTGGATTTTCCGTTACCATTCAAAAACTGGATCCATATATAAATGTAGATCCGGGAACATTAAATCCCTATGAACATGGCGAATGTTATGTAACTGAGGATGGGGCTGAAACCGATCTCGACCTGGGACATTATGAGCGTTTTTCAAATACTCCCACCTCCCAATCAAATAATGTTACTACCGGCCGAATTTACCAAACAGTAATTAATAAGGAGCGGAAAGGTGATTATCTGGGACAAACCGTACAGGTTATTCCACACATTACTGATGAGATCAAACGAAGTATTCAAATTTTGGGAAATACCGGCAAATATGATTTTGTGATCACTGAGATTGGTGGTACCGTTGGCGATATAGAATCTCTGCCATACATCGAAACGGTACGTCAAATGCGCTGGGAACTGGGCCGGGATTGTTGTGTAATTCATTTAACCCTCGTGCCATTTCTTTCAGCTGCGGGAGAATTAAAGACCAAACCGACGCAGCATTCGGTAAAAACCCTGCTTGAGTCGGGAGTGCAACCCGATATTATCGTTTGCCGGACGGAGCATCCATTGTATGAAGGATTAAAAGAAAAAATTGCTTTGTTCTGCAACGTGGAACCTTCATCGGTAATAGAATCGAGGGATGCTAAAACCATTTACCAGGTTCCGCTGATGATGCGGGATGAAAACCTGGATGCAGAGGTATTGCGCAAAACACGAATGCCCATCGAATCGACGCCTGATTTAAAAAAATGGGAAGAGTTTTTATATAAACTTGAAAACCCTACGGGAGAAGTGACGATCGGACTGGTTGGTAAATATGTTGAACTGAAAGATGCCTATAAATCGATCAATGAATCATTTGTACATGCCAGCGCTGCCAATGAAACCAAAGTGATAGTTAAAATGATTCATTCGGAGAATATTAAGCGTGAAAACGTGACTGATGAGCTGAAGGGATTAAGTGGAATATTGGTAGCTCCGGGTTTTGGGGAAAGAGGCATTGAAGGTAAAATAGAAGCTATTAGGTATGCGCGTGAAAATAAGATCCCGTTTCTGGGGATTTGCCTTGGAATGCAATGTGCTGTGATTGAGTTTGGCCGGAACATTCTGGGATACAAAAGCGCTCACTCCACCGAAATGAACCCCGACACGAAATATCCGGTGATTGATTTGATGGAAGAACAGAAAAAGATCAAAGGCCTGGGAGGCAGCATGCGATTGGGTGTTTATCCCTGTAAAATTGATAAAAAATCAAAAGTTTACGAGGTGTATCAAAAATCCAATATCAGTGAGCGCCACCGCCACCGGTATGAGTTTAACAACGATTATCTGGCTCAATACGAGGAATACGGAATGCGCTGCGTAGGAATTAACCCGAATGAAAACCTCGTCGAAATTATTGAACTTGAGGATCACCCCTGGTTTATTGGAGTACAATTTCATCCTGAATATAAAAGTACGGTAGCCTCTCCTCATCCTTTGTTTGTGCAGTTTGTAGCTGCCGCCAATAAATATAAAAAGTCCAAAAAGGGATAAATGAAAAGACTATTCATCATCATATTATTCTCAATCTTCTTTTTGCCTTCCTGCGATGTTTTGCAAGAGGTTGCAAAAACCATCGAAGAACCCGGAAATCTTCCACTAACTGAGCAGGAGGTAGTCCAGGGATTAAAAGAAGCTTTGCGGATCAGTACCGACACAGCGGTTAGCATTGTTTCGAAGACGAATGGCTATTTCAGGGATGAGCTAATCAAAATTTATTTGCCTCCTGAGGCCAGCCAGATCATGAAATACAAGGACAATGCAATGCTTCAGGCAGTGGGCATCAGTGGATTGATTGATGATGTGATCCTGCGAATGAACCGCTCAGCCGAAAATGCAGCTAAATCCGCAACACCGATATTTGCAAATGCGATTAAATCAATGACTATCCAGGATGCCTTTGCCATTTTAAACGGATCAGACACAGCCGCAACCAATTATTTCAGGAAGAAGACTTATTTGCAGCTTAAAGCCAGTTTTAAACCAAAGATCAGTAACTCACTGAATCAACCGCTCGTTGGGAATATTTCGGCTGGAAAGGCCTGGACTTCGCTTACAAAATCTTATAATGATGTGGCTGCCATTGCGGGTTGGCAAAAGGTAACAACTCAGCTTGATGAATATGTTACCCGCAAAGCTTTGAATGGATTGTTTTTAAAGCTCAGTATGGAGGAAAAAGCGATTCGGCGCGATCCAAAAGCGAGGGTAACTGATATTTTGCGAAGGGTATTCGGATCATAAAAAAGGGCCAATCTTTCGATCAGCCCAATTCAACGCATTTAATATTTTTTATTCGATGCCTGCAAAGTGTTTCATAAACTGAACACGCTCATAAGCTGCAGGATTATCTGTTTCCTTAAAGCTCATTTTCCCAATGAAATCGGCTGTTGTTTTAAACCCATGTTTTTCCATATACTGATCCAGGAATTCAACCATTTGCCCGATAACACCCGTTCCATTTTTGTAAACAGTGGAAGCTATTTGAACAGCTTTAGCACCAGCCAGTAATTGTTTAACCACGTCTTCGCCGGAATGAATACCGGTGGAAGCTGCAATATCACAATGTATACGGGATGATAACATGGCCACCCATCGCAGGGAGGTAGCCAGCTCTTCGCGTGCGCTGAATACATTGGTTGCGGTTACTTCAAATTTATCGATATCAATATCCGGGGAAAAGAAACGGTTAAACAGAACAATACCTTTGATGCCGGTCCATGATAATTTAAGCATGGTTTTGGCAAGCCCGCTGAAATAGTAACTCAGCTTGATGGATACCGGAATGGAAACCTCCTTGATAATCGCCATGGCAATGTCAAAATATACCTGCTCATTTTCGGCTCCTGCATGTTTTGGATTGGATGGCAAAACAAAAATATTGAGTTCAAGTGCATCAGCACCGGCTTCCTGAATTTTGCTCGCGAAGGTGAGCCATTCAGAGGAAGATACACAATTAATACTTGCGATCACCGGAATAGAAACTGCTGCTTTAGCTCCCCTCAATAGTTCGAGGTAGGAGGCAACATCGTTTTCTTTACTGTAATTGCTGATGTAATCAACTGCCTCGGGATAGCTGTGCTGGGCTTCACTTTGTGCCACATTTTTATTGGCTTGCATTAAAATCTGCTCTTCGAAAAGAGATTTTAAAACTACAGCTCCGGCACCGGCCTGTTCAATTTCTTTGATTTTTTCAACAGAATTGGTCAATCCTGAACTTCCAACAATTATTGGATTTTTTAATTCAAGGCCCAGATAATTTGTTCGTAAATCTGCCATGCTTTTAATTATTCGTTTCCATGAAAGCGATTACTCATGGCAAATTTAGATATACATTTTTGATTTCGCCAAAAAAGCTGTCTTTTTTCACCTTAAAATGAGTTATCTATAAAATTTCTAAATAATACAATAATATGAATCAGCTTTCGTAAGTATTCTCAAATGCCGGAGCAAAGCCAAATTTATATAGCTTTGCGGCTAATTGAAAGGAGCATGTTAGTACTGTATTTAAAAGAGATTAAGGGATTTTTAAATTCATTGCTTGGATACATTGTTATTGCTGTGTTTTTATTGATCAACGGCCTGTTTTTATGGGTGTTTCCGCTTGATACAAATATTCTGGATTTTGGTTATGCATCACTTGATGCCCTTTTTCAGATTGCCCCTTTTGTTTTTTTGTTTCTTATTCCGGCTATTACCATGCGTTTTTTTGCAGAGGAAAAAAAGACCGGAACCATTGAGCTGCTCATGACCCGGCCCCTATCCGACCTACAGGTGATCCTGGCCAAATATTTTGCCGGTCTCACCCTGGTGGTTATTTCCATACTTCCCACCTTTATTTATTTTTATTCGGTTTACCAGTTGGGATACCCCAAAGGAAACATTGATATGGGCGGCATGTGGGGATCTTACATTGGGCTGATTTTTCTGGCGGCTTCATTTGTTTCAATCGGTTTGTTTGCATCTTCAATAACCGATAACCAAATCATCTCCTTTATTCTCGGAATCGTATTGAGTGGGTTCATTTACATAGGTTTCGAAACCATCTACAGCCTCGATCTTTTCGGTAGTTTTGATTTACTGGTTAAAACCCTGGGCATTGAGGCACATTATTCAGCAATCAGCAGGGGAGTGGTGGATACAAGGGATTTGATTTACTTTTTGAGTTTAATTGCGCTGTTTATTCTTTTAACTAAAACCTCCATCGAAAGCAGGAAATGGTAAAACATAAAGCTGAAAATAGAGGGCCGGAAGTTGCCGAAAGTAAACCTAAGCAAAGCATCAGGCAGGCAGGTTTGTTTCAGTTGGCAGTTGGAATTATTTTCATTATTTTGATTAATGTTATCGGGGCTTATATTTTTACACGATTCGATCTGACTGCTGAAAAAAGATTCACCTTGTCGGAGCCAACCCGTAAAATGCTTAAAAATCTGGATGATGTAGTATTTATTCAGGTTTATCTCGATGGTGAATTTCCGGCCGGTTTTAAGCGTTTGCGTAAGGAAACCAAAGAGATGCTCGATCAATTCAGGGCGTACACCAATAACCTTGAATACGAATTTATTAATCCTTCCGAAAGTGAGGACCCAACCGAACGCAATGCCGTATATCAGCGGCTGGTTGAAAGGGGATTAAACCCCACAGACCTCCAGGTTAAAACCAACGATGGATCGAGCCAGCAAATAATTTTCCCGGGAGCCATTGCCACTTACAGAGGAAAGGAGATACCCATAGAACTGTTGATTTCACAAATGGGTGTTTCACCGGAAGAGGTTTTAAATAATTCCATTCAAAATCTCGAATTCAATCTGGCCAATACCATCCGTAGATTAACGGTGCTTAATAAACCAAAAATTGCTTTTATTGAAGGTCATGGTGAGCTTAGTTTATTGAGAGTGGCAGATATTACAAGGGCGCTACAGGATTATTACCAGGTGGAACGAATCCGGATCAGCGGACAATTGAATAGTTTAACGGAACGAGAAGAAACTGATGACGGCCAAATTGTAGTTAGAAATAAATTTAATACACTTATTATTGCCAAACCAGACTCCGCGTTTTCAGAGAAGGATAAATTTATCATTGATCAGTTTATCATGCGGGGTGGTAATGTTTTGTGGTTGGTCGACCCGGTTTATGCCAGCATGGATAGCATCCAGAATAACAGCAGCACCGTGGGCATCATCAATGATCTAAATCTCGATGACCAGTTTTTTCAATACGGCGTGAGATTAAATACAAACCTGGTAATGGATCTCAATGCGCTTCCTATTCCCATTCAAACAGGAGACATGGGCGGAACACCGCAGTATAGTTTTTATCCGTGGTTTTTCTTCCCATTAATCACCCCAACTATTGATCACCCCATTGTAAAAAACCTGAATGCTGTTAAAACAGAATTTATCAGTAGCATCGACACTGTAAAAGCTCCCGGAATTAAAAAAACGATCTTGCTCACTTCCTCCGAATTCTCCAGAACTGTAAATACCCCGGCTTTGATCAGTTTGGATATTTTGATGAACGAACCGGATAAACGATTGTACAAACAACAATTTATTCCTGTTGCTTTGTTACTTGAAGGAAAATTTAAATCGCTGTACAACGGCCGGGTTCCACCGGAGATACTGGAACGGCAGGAGATCGGATTTGTGGGCGAAGGACGTGGATCCAGGCAGATTGTGATTGCTGACGGTGATGTTATTAAAAATTCGGTGCGGAATACGGGTGACCGACCTGTTCCATATCCACTGGGATATGACATTTATACCCAGCAAACCTTTGGAAATAAGGCCTTAATACTAAACGCAATAAATTACCTGGCGGAGGAGGATGGGCTCATCTCAATCAGGTCGAGGGAACTGAAATTGCGCCTGCTCGACCGAACCAAAGTAACCAAAGAAAGAATTCGCTGGCAGTTACTTAATACGGTTTTGCCGGTTGTCCTTATCATGTTGCTGGGCTTGTTTATGTTTATTTACCGAAAAAGAAAGTACACCTGATATGAATAAAAAAAACAGGATCATACTCATCATCATTGTGTTGTTGGCTATTGTTGCTGCCTTTCTTACGGCTGAAAACAAAAGCACTACCTTCCGAAATGATGTTAAAGCGTTTGCAGTAAAAGACACGGCCTCAATTACTAAAGTCTTTCTGGCAGATAAAAACAATCATACTGTTTTACTTGAAAAAAACGGGCCCGGTCAGTGGACTGTTAACGGCACTTACAAAGCCCGCAATTCTGGTATCAGGCTATTGCTTGAAACCATGAAGAACCTTGCTGCCAAGTACCCTGTGCCCAATAAGGCACACAACACGGTAATCTCTCAACTTGCTGCTCAATCTACCAAAGTGGAGGTTTACCAGGAGGTATATCGAATTGATTTGTTTGATAAAATAAAACTTTTCCCTCACGAAAAGCTTACCAAGACTTATTACGTTGGCGGTGCCACCGCTGACAATATGGGTAATTTTATGCTGATGGAAGGATCTGATGTTCCTTTTGTGGTTTTTTTGCTTGGCTTCAGAGGATTTGTAGCGCCCCGTTATTCAACTTTTGAAAAGGACTGGCGTGATCACCAGGTTTTTAAAACAAAATTGTATAATATCCGTGAAGTAATTGTGGAAACCCCGGAAAAACCCGAAGAATCATTTAAAGTAATTAACCAAGATGATGTTATTAGTTTAATCGCTTTGCAAAGTAATCAGCAGGTTGCCGGGTATGATACATTGCGTTTACTTAATTTCCTTACTGCATTTAATGACATCAGGTATGAGGCATTGCTTGAGAAAATGGATACTATCAAACGCGATTCTATAATATCTTCGGTTCCTAAAGATATTGTTACTTTGATTGATCAGCAGGGCGATACTACAACAGTGAAAACTTTTTTCATGGCCAATGACCGAAGGTTTGAAGACATGGAAGGGAATCTTTACATTTACGATGTTGACAGGCTTTATGCACTGGTAAATAACGATCGGGATTTTGTATTGATTCAGTATTATGTTTTTGATAAAATTCTGAGGCCGCTGTCTTATTTCAATCCTGTATATTAAACTGGAATTTATTTATTTCCTTTCCAATATCAACACCACCTTATTAAAATCGGAAGCACTGTTTACCACATCCCGGTAATAGGGATATTCTTCCACTGTATATTCAATCTGGTCATAATATTCATGAATATTAACCTTGATCACACCACCTTCGTATGTGTGTTTTGATTCAAAGAGTAATACCTGTGCTCCTTCCACTACATATTCGGCAAAAATATCGAGGTCGCCGGCATTCACCACCTTATAACCTTCCGGTATATTGATGGTCAATTCACGGTCGAACATTCTTTTATAGTTATCATAAACGGGTAATCTTCTGGTTTTTTCACTATAAAGTTCCTGCTGTGGCCCGATTAATAAACCGGCCTTAAATAAATATTTATCCCCGGCCACATCTACCAAATCACTGCTGGTAATATCCAACCTGGTAAGGAAGGGTTCTTTCCCGATCACTTCCGGTTCGGTGTTGATGTATTCCCAACTGTTAAGTTCACTATTCGGAATATAGTTTTCGGCTGATTTCTCAGCAATTTCCTCTTTCAGTTCGTCGCTCAGTCGGTAAATGTATGGTTGTAAAGGTGCTGCAAAGTAACCCAGGCTTGAGGTTGTCATATCCACATGAACGGTGTTAAAATCATCGCTGAAATCTGTAGTAACATAATGATTATGGTGGGTTGCTTCATAACCTATCGGTTCAATAAATTTAACTTTTCCTAACCCCGATTCCATGTCGCCAAGGGTTACCCTTTTAATGAATAAGCCGTAGTTATTTGTGTTTTCCGATGCCGGAAGTCCGTAACGATTCTCGAATTGATTTGGCGACAAATATTTTTTGGTATCGGGGAAATAGATCAGGTAGTCAGATAAAAAAACGTATGCTTCAAAATCCTTGTCGAACAAAATATCATCGCGGTTGCTGGTGAGCACAATTTCATGATTAATTCCGAGTGCTTTAAACAAATTAACCAGAAGTGATGTGATCCCATCCTCGGAGGCCGTTTTGTTTTTTATTACCGAAGCCAGTTTGGTAGATTCTTCGGTTTCCATTTCAATGATGTTGATATTGTTTTTTACATAATTTTCAACTTTGAAAATTTGCTCATCAAGTGAGCTGCTGCGATCAACATTAATTTCTTTGAGGAATTTTTCAACTGCTTTCAAGTCGGCTTTTTCAATGCTGGTGTAATTATTACTGAAAACAATCTGGCTTGCCTTTCCATATGATGTAATATCCCTTAGGTTGTTGGCAATATTTCGATCGAGTTTATACACGATTTGCTTGCGAATGGTGTTATAGGGTGCACTCTCTTCATCATCAAGTGCTTCAATATTGTCGATGTAAAAATGCCAGTGGTTATTTTCGGCCAGTGTATCTGTAACAACGCTGTTGGTATCGTTTGAAACCAGGAATTCAAAAATGAGGTTATCCGGGGCAAATAAGTCAAACTCAAGCCGGTTAATTGGGAAATCATATTGAAAAATCCAGCGCCTGCCCTGGTAATCAGGGGCACGGTGAACCACATGAATAACCTCAATGATATCTCCTTTCTCCAAGCCTTCCATGGCAAAATATTTAAATTGATCGCCGGTTTCTTCATCATAGGAGTCCAGCATTTTCGAATTGTCAAAATCTATTACTTTGCCCGATGGTTTTATCAATCTTGCCTTGGCATCAATAATTTCGGCCCGGCGGTTATAATAAAGATAAATATTGTTGTTGGCCTCCACAGCCTCATCACTATTGATAAACTTTACGTCGTGCAGCAGGTCATACTCCGAAAAATAGGGATCTTCCAGGTGAAACTCAATGGCTATTTTGCGAAACAATTGGATCATGTCCTGTTCGGCAGTATCGGCAGGCATGGTCATGGGTTCGCCCCAATCATAATATTCATGAAATAATTGCTGTGATTCAGCTCCAAATATGATGAAGCTTAAGATCAAAAGAAGTAGGGTTTGCTTATTCATCTTTTTTCAATAATATGGTTTGTTTAAATGCTTTTTCGAGGGTGTCCATATAGGCGTTCCAATGATTCAGATTTTCACCGTCAACCAGAATTATATCCACCGAGGTAACTTCATCATAATAAATGATCCCATCGTTTACCATGTACTTGATTTCCATGTTAAAAAAATCACTTTTGTAAGATATTGTTTCAGGAAGATAATCCACATAATAGTTGTCGGGGATACTTAGCTCGTAGTGATTGACTGTTTTTGTAGGATAAATTAAAAAAACCGGATGCTCGCGATCCTTGTTGGTTTTATAATCCAGCCAACCCTTGTCAAGGTTTAGGTTAACATACATAAAATCGTTTACCGATTGAACATAGTTATCCAGAACAAAGCTATAATCAATGGTAACAGTGGTGTCAAAGTTTTCTACTTCACTTATTGTGTAGTCCTCGTCAAGTACAAATTTATTGTTACCTTTTAGCAGATTTGCTTCAATATTGCGTTTTTGTTCCTCTTTGGTCCTGTTTCGCAAAGCATAATACAAATGAATTTTATGGTATCCTGATAGGGTATATGATCCACTTCCTTTTAATGAACGGTTATTGATAAACAGTGATACTGTATCAATTCCCTGGCTGAATTCCGGTAATTGTTTTGGAACTACCTCAATCCTGTATTCATCAGCGCTAATATTGATCAATGCCTCTTTCCCCTGAATGAATTGGGATGGATAATTAATGTTCAGGTAATCACTGGTTCCATCCAGGAAATAATCCTTTCCTTCATAAACCCAGGTAAGGATCATGTGATTGTCGGTGTGCGGAGTAGGAACCTGTTTATAGGTGTAAGGCCTTGAATAGGTGCCAATCCAGGTAGGATATGATTTTATGTCTTTTGCCTTTAAAAGGGTGAAGAGCAACATGGTTTTATCCTTACAATCGCCATATCGGTTGTTCAGTGTTTTATCAGGATCCCTTGGAACATATCCTCCCAGGCCAAATTCAAAATCGAGGTATTTGATATTGCTCTGAAGCCAATAATAAATAGCTTTTACCTTGTCAAATTCCGACTCGCAATTCCTGGTAATGCTGTCGGCAATGGTTTGCATACTGGTACTGATCGGTTTTTCAATGATATCATTGATAATACTCGAATACCAGCTGTTCAGTGAGTTGATATCCTCCAGGATATCTGTTTTTTTACCATCAATGGTGCACGATTTGATCCTTGGGATGTAGTGTGGTTCAAAATAGGTAATGCCCGGCTCATGCTCCTCCCTTTTTATTTTGTCGATAGCAGGGGCTATGCAAGTACTGATGGTTTTGTTTCCATTTGATTCCGTATTGAACTTGAAAATTTCATCAGCATTGTTAATACTGATCAAATCGTAATCAATATTTTTATCACTTTCGATGATTATCTTAGTATGATAAATGGGGATGTTTTTAGCAAAAAAAATGGTTGGGATAATTCTCGGTTCTTTGATCCTGTATTTGGCATTCACTTCCATGATCATACCTTCAGCCACACCCGGAAAAGTAAACATCAGTTCTTTTTCATCATCATAAAATGAATCGCCATCCATATTCATTTTTTCGGTGTAGTCTTTAACAGGTATTTTTTTGTACTTTTTACCATTTGGGATGAGTGAATTTACTTCGTAATCAATCAGCTCATTATGAATAGAGCTATACAATGACTGCGAAGGAGACATACCGGCAGGATTCTTCAAATAAATGATTTTTGCCTTTTCAATAAGATAAACCTGTGGTTCATTATTGTTTATTTCAAAAATGTATTGAATATCATTTTCAACCTGAACCAGGTTTTC
>ERZ795053.869-NODE-869-length-38521-cov-27.598789_pt1 | contig 38521 bp, 31 predicted proteins | sample MGYA00375137_ERZ795053 | MGnify/ENA primary metagenome ERZ795053 (study PRJEB30182, sample SAMN05720284) | activated sludge metagenome | isolation source: Anaerobic digester | place: Hong Kong | collected 2014-12-17 ... | reverse complement strand
CCGCCTCCCGATCCCGTGGTTCCCGGTATTCCTGTTTGGCGGCGAGTTCGCCCAGCAACTGGGCAAACTCGCGCAGGACCGACGCCGTCGACTCGACTGCGGGCGGCGCCGGCTCGGCGGGCGGAGCGACGCTGGCCCACCCCATCAATGGCGTCGGACTGACCTCTGCCGGACTCTCGGCGACTGGCGGCACGAGCATGGATTCGCGCGGCGGTATCGGCGCCAGTTTCAATTCTTCCCCGGCCGCGACCATCGGCCACTCGGCCACCGAGGTCCGATCGAGATCAAGATCAAGATCGAAATCCAACGGCAGATCCAGATCCAGACGCAGGTCAAACCCGTCACCGTCAGCGGGCGCCGGCACTGTGTCGCCAACGGCATCCTGCCAGAGCGGGCCAACCGCCCCGGACCCCGATTGAGCCCGCTCGCCGAGAAAGCAATTGCGGGCGGCTTCATCCACCAAACCTGGCGTAATCTCATGCTCCGATTCCAGGCTGGCGAACAGGAACATGGCGTCGCACAGCATGGCAACGGCGCGCGGGACTCCTTGGCTGTAGTGGTCGATGCGCTCGATCACGGCGGGAGAGAACAGCCCTTCGCCCGCATAGCCGGCGGCTTTGAACTGATGGTTGATGAACAGTTCGGTTTCCATGCCGCTCAGCCGTTCGAGGTGGCAACGCACCTGAACCTGCTCGTGCAACCGCCGCAACTCGGGTTGGCGCAGCTTGCCTTCGATCTCCGGTAGGCCCGCCAGTACGATCCGCAGGCGCTGATCGGGCTCCACCGCCGTTTCCACGAAATCCAGCAAGTGGCTCAACACGCCGATACGCAGATGCTGTGCGTCGTCGATCAGCAGGGCAACCGGTTGGTTGCGGCGTGCGTGCGCGGCCACGGTATCCAACAACAAGCGACTCTGTTGCTCAATGTTCAGACCTTCGGCCGGCAATTGCAGGCTGATGCATAGATAGTTAAGGATGTCGGGAAAATCGAGGTTGGCGTTATTCAGCAGAATGAAAAAAATATCGGCGGCTTCCGCCATGCAGCGGTGCAATACCAGCGTCTTGCCAAACCCGGCCTCACCGGTCAGCAGAATGAACCCGCGCTGTTCCCGGATACCGCTCAGGATATCGGCGCAGGCGCTGTCGAAATTATCGTTGTGATAATAATCTTTGCTATCTTTCGGTTTGAAGGGTTTGTTTTCGAAACCGAAATAGGTGGTATACATACCCTCCCCCTCCTCGACACTACCTCTGCCAGCATTCTAAAGCTCCAGCATCCATCTCCATAGCGCTTTTTCGTATCGTCGGTTAATCTATTGAGTTGAAACTGGACCAAATGGAACCACTGTTGGGATTGATCGTCCCGCGCATCCCGGCACCCGCCGCTCGATCCAGCCCGGCAACCCACCCGCCACGTTCAGGGTCAGCCGGTTCGCCAGCATCTCCAGAGTGCCCTTGATTCGGTCCATGCACGCTTTCTTGGATTGCCATGCCGATTCAACGCCCGCGTATCTCGCCAACGACGACTTCTCCCATAAACCTTAGTGCAATCATCCCTATGTCCATCGGCGATCGGCCCTCCACGCCAGCGTAAGACCACCACCTTGCATCCACTCATCGGCGCCCATGACCGCGACGAGGCTGGACCACATCGTCATCGGCGCCGGTTGGTGGGAGAATGATGACTTGGTCAATGGAACATACTCCCATGTCTCATATCGTCATTCACCGCGACCATCCGCTCACCCTCGACGAGGCCCGCCAAGCCGCGGAAACCCTCGCCGTCCAACTGGCCGAGCGTTACGACCTCAGCCACCACTGGCAGGACGACACCCTGTACTTCGAACGCTCCGGCGTCGGTGGCCAGATCGAGCTGGAGCCGGGCAAGTTGCGGGTCAACGTGCGCCTGGGCTTTCTCCTGGCGACGCTGAAATACAAGTTGGAGCAGGAAATTCACGCTTACCTGGACGAGCTGTTTCAGCAAGCCGGACCGTCCGATCCGGTTTGAGCCCTTATCGCATCGCTCACATCCGGCGGTTGGGAATCAATGCCTTGGCCGGTGGAATGCCGATCCCCTACCAGCGCCTCAGCACAGCTCGTGCCGCAGGATCGTGCCGATGTTGGATTTGGGCAGGCTATCGCGGAACTCGACCTGACGCGGCCGCTTGTAGGCGGGGAGACACTGTCGGCAGTGCGCCTGAATGGCTTCGACAGTCAATTCCATCCCCGGCTTGGGCACGACGAACACCTTGATCGCCGAGCCGCTCTTCTCGTCGGGCACACCGATACAGGCCGCCTCCAGCACCCCCGGACAAGCCACCACCACCTGCTCGATTTCACTGGGAAACACGTCGAAACCGGACACCAGAATCCGGTCCTTCTTGTGATCCACCATGTAAAAGAAACCCTGTTTGTCCATGGTGGCGATATCGCCGGTCAGCAACCAGCCATCGCGGAGGATGCGGGCGGTTTCCTCGGGCCGACGCCAATAGCCGCGCATCACCTGCGGGCCGCGGGCACACAATTCTCCGCGCGCCCCCGACGGTACTTCCCTGCCTTCCTCGTCGCGGACCTGCACCTCGGTGGACGGCAACGGCAAACCGATGCTACCGGTGAAATCCTCGATATCGACCGGGTTGACGCAGATCGCCGGCGCGGCCTCGGTCAGGCCGTAGCCTGCCAGGATCGGCACCCCGGTCAGGGTTCGCCAGCGATCGGCCACGGTCCGCCACATCGGCGCGCCCCCGCCGACCGTCAACCGCAGCGAGGAAAAATCCAACGTAGCGAACTTGTCATTGTTGACCAGCGCGTTGAACAACGCGTTGACTCCGGTAATCACCGTGAACTTCCACGGACGGATTTCCCGCACGAACAGCGGAAGGTCGCGGGGGTTGGTGACCAACACGTTCAAGCCGCCAAAATAGAGAAAGCACAGACAGTTCACCGTCAGGCAGAAAATGTGGTGCAGCGGCAGCGCGGTGATGACGATCTCCTCGCCCTCATGGATCGCCGAACCCACCCAGGCGACGATCTGCCGTATGTTGGCCAACAGGTTGCGGTGGGTCAGCATCACACCCATGGACAGTCCGGCGGTACCGCCGGTGTATTGCAGGAAGGCCAGATCCTCGCCGGTGACCGCGACCGGCCGCAGGACAAGGCGGGCACCGCCAGCCAGCGCTTCCCTGAACCCGACCGTATTCGGCAGCGTGTAATGCACCCTCTTCTTGATGTGCCGGGCCGCCAGATTGACCACCTTGGCCTTCCAGAACGACAACAGGTCGCCGATCTCGGTAACGATGGCGGTTCTGATCTCGGTCCGCTCGACGACCTCGGCCAACACATGGGCGAAGTTGGCGAGAATCAGAATCGCCTTGGCTCCGGAGTCCCTGAGTTGGTGCTCCAGCTCGCGCGGGGTATGCAGCGGATTGACGTTGACCACCACCAGTCCGGCGCGCAACGCACCGAACAACGCCACCGGATATTGCAGCAGGTTGGGCAGCATGATCGCCACCCGTTCGCCCTTTTCCAGCCCCAATTCCTGTTGCAACCAGGCGGCGAACGCCCGACTCATCTGCTCCAGTTCGGCATAGGTCATGCCGCAACCCATGTTGACGAAAGCATTGCGCCGACCGAACTGACAGCAACTCCGATCGAACACTTCGACCAGCGAGCGGAATTCATCGGGGTTGACGTCCGCCGGCACCTGGGGTGGATAACGTTTCAACCACACTTTTTCCACGGGAGGTCTCCAATCAGCGTCCGGTCACTCCCATTGTGGGATTATTGGCGACCAATTACCAACCTTCACTTGGGGGTATTGCAAGATCGGTTTTTCGGATGAGACTGCCGAGATGCGGGCAAAACGACGCAGCTGGCGGAGCGATCGCGTGGGTTGAGCCGGGGCTGGGCGCGGGCCAGACCGGCGGACCCTACTTCCTTGGAATTTCGGCCAAGGGCAATTGGGTGATGGCGGCGATCTGCTCCGGTGAAAAATTCATCGCCAGGAGTTCCCGAGCCACCGCCAACGCCTTGCGATGCGCGCCTTCTTCCATTCCCTTTTCCATTCCCTTTTCCATTCCCTTTTCCATTCCCTTCTGATAGCTGGGCAGCCGTTCGAGGTTGATTTGCAACATGGCGTAGGCTTCCTGAAGGTTGATGGTGAGATGGCGATTGTCCGCCAGAATCTCCAGCATGGACAGGTATTCGCGCAGCCGGCCTTCGTCGGGGTCGGTCAGCCGTCGCAGTTTCTCCAATAAGCGCATCAATACCGTTTGCGGATTATCATCGCCAAAGTCGCCCAGGATGGCCAACACCAGGGCGTCAGGCTGGTCGCTGGCGTACAGGGTGCGGTAGTCGATCGTCCGCATGTCGACCACGTCATAGTGGTAGCTCAGTTGTGGGCTATCCAACCCGGTAGCCATGGTCAGTCGCTCGGCGCCGATGTAGACCAGACATTGATGGATGCGGTAACCCGGATACGCCAAGTGGATGTCGGTCAGGTAGCGCAGCATCCGTACCGCCATTTGACCGTCGTTGGCGTTCTGAATTTCCAGATGCAGGATGAAGGGCTCGCCCTGTGCGGGGATGACTTTGGCGACCAAGTCGGCGCGGCGGTCTTCAATCCGCTGTTCCTCGGTGGCGAGCAACTCGGCGTCGATCAGGTCCAGCCGGAACAAGTAGACCGCCATATCCAGCAGCAGACGCTTGAGAATGCCCTTGGAGATGATGTCTTTTTGGCCCATGGAGGCATTTTATCGGCTTATCAATGACCTAACCATCGATCATCGCGATTCAGTGGTGGCCACTTCAACGCAATTCGGTGTGCCAAAGGCGCTAGTTCTCAGCGCCACCAATCGGAGGCTTAGGAAGCAACGGGACCCGAAGGACAGCTACCAATATTGGTCTTGCTAGTACCGCCGCTACATACGCCGGCAACGGCTTCCAGCCGTTCGCGGGACAGAATGCGGGGCGGCGCGTAGGTTTTTTTTGTCGGCTTGGCGGCGGTTTCGCGGATCGCTTGGGTTTGATCGGTCATAGCATTTCTCGTTATATCGATCTCTGGAATGGTGTCCACCGGCAACCCCCTACCCCCTTCGATCAGGAGATAGGAGACCCGGTCCCGCTCAATGGCGCAACTGCAAGGCGGGATCGCCAATCAGGCTGTAGATACGCAGCATGTACAGCGGCATATCTTCGCGCCGCGTATTGTCCCGCAACGTCTGCTGAACTGCCTCGCCCAGCGTCGACGTCTGCTGCTGGAACACCGTCGCGAACAGGTTCCGATTGAGCCGCACCGCAGGTTCGTTCAGCGACAGTCCGGTGGGCGCCCAGACGGCGATGGCGCCACCGTTAGCGTCCAAAACCAAGCGTGCGCCCAACGGCGCATAGCCCGGAACCTCAAATCGGTTCGCCGCACAGGTCAGCGCGCTGATCACCGGCAGAGGGCCAGTGCTGCTCAGTGCGCCCATATCGTCCCAGGTAAGCAGACCAGCCGCACCGAAGCGGTCCATGCCACCGTGCCCAAGATAGTTGACCCAGCCCGTGCCTCGGTTCATACCTTCGAACAGCAGCGACCGCGCGGCGCCGATGGCCTGCTGGTCGAGATAGATCCGAGTCACGGCAATCCCGGACGGCAGCAACTCCGCTACCCAGTCGCTGTCTTGGGGAAAATAACCGGCGGCGGAGTCTGGCTTGTCGGCCAGTAGCATCGCCCCGGCATTGTATAGCGAAACCGTCCCTTTTTCGTAAGCTTCGACCTTGACCAAGTAGGTCTGAAGATCGACCACACTTGCCGCCGGGATGCGACCAATAGCCATGTCGGGCGCACCGTCTCCATCGAAGTCTACCAAGCAGTTGTCGCAACCGAATAGGCCGTTAGGCGTGGACGTCATCAGGGTGGGCGTCTGCGGTTCGCCCTTACCGCCCAGATCGCGATAATCGAAGCTGCCGATACCCACAAGCACCACGTAGCGCACGCCCCAGTTGTGGAAGGCATCACGGAGGAAGTCGCGCACAGCGTGAGGACTGGCGACGCCCCAGTTATAACTATCGTAGATTTCGTCAGTACCCACCACCCGGCTGGACAGACCCTTACCTTGGCGATAGTTAGCCAGCGTTTGGGCTGCATCCACCAATGCAGGCGGGGCAATGATCAGATAATCCACTGGGTCGCTGGAAGACTGGAGGTCGGCGGCGGTCATCGGCGCGGGCGTGGCCGACGTAATCGCCGCGCCGGTCAACACCAGGTAGCGCCGGCCCTGCTCGGCGGTGAAAGTGACGCTCTGGCCCACCGTGCCGGGTATCACGGTCGTGTGGGTGATGTAGACCGGTTTTCTCGGGTTGCCGATATCGAAGACGTAAATGTCGGCCGTGCTGAAGCCATCTACCGCCAGCGGACCGTCGCTCTCGGCTTTCAAAGTCAGCCGATCGTCGGTAGCTCGCGCCAAGCGGCGGTATTTCATCTTGATGCGATCGACGTAGAAAATATTCGCAGAATCGCCCAAGGCATGGATTTTTATATCGTTGTCGCCACTTTGAAGTTGTGCGCCCGTTACCGACAACCGCAGCTCGTAATCCGCCAGATCGTTCCACGTTCCCTCGCCGAGCGGCTGGCCGTTCATGAGCACTTGCACCGAGTGTGCTCCAGAACTAGCGCCTTTCAGGAAAACCTTGAGCTTGCCGCCGTCGGCCACGTCGGGCAGGCGGACGGTAAAACACTTGGTGTTCCAATTTTTGCTGCTGCAGATAGGATCGTTGCCGCCAATGAAAGCTTCCCAATACCAGTAGTCGCTTTCGGGGTCGGTAGAGACGACGGTGGCGGCGAAGATGTCCTGCTCCGCCGTGATCGTGTCGTCAAAGTCGCCCGCCGCCACCGGGTCCGGGGCCTTATCCTTGGCGGATGATTCCTTCATCACCTTACCCTTCTGGTTCGAGCGAAGCCGGTAGACGTTGTCCAGCGTATAGAGGCTATCGATGGCTTCGCCGTAGAACAGGATTCCGGTCTCGTCCGCCGCTGGCAGCCAAGCCACATCCTTGCCGGCCGTGGTCAACTCCAACTTTTCGTTGCGTAGCCACTTACGCACATCTTTCTCGGTGCTACCCAGAGTCTGGGCGAGCTGGGCGACACTGGCGTAGAACAGCCCATCCTGCCGCACCGGGATTTGCGCCGTGTCCGTCACCTTCTTTTTCTTGCTCACCGTCGAGACGGCCACTTGCGTGCTCCGCTCGACGTTTCGGTGATCGAGCGCATGGGGAACGGCTTGATAGCCTTGCGCCGGGTCGTCGTAGCCTTCGTCGGAATCCGTTGACGATTCGGCGGCGAACGCCACCTTCGCGACTTGCTGGGCCGATTCGACCGGAGTCACGGTGTAGGGACCGTGAACGCGCGTGCTTCCCCAGACTTCCTGCTCCACCAGTCGGTAGGTATAGCTTTGGTCGGGCCAGCCGCTCGGGTCCACGAAGGTATATCGACCGCCCTGCGGCGAGGTAATCAGCGCCGGCAACAGCGTATCGTTGAGGCGGTCGTAATCGCCGCTGATGGGTTCAAGCCGTTCGACGTGGAAGCCCGCCGTGCCCAGTTCGAAGGCGGTTTCCCAGTACAGCACGACGCGCCCGCCTTCGACCGTCGCCCCAAATTCCGCGACGCTGGCCAGAGTGGCCTTGCAGGTCGCGCCGGACGTGACACCGGGGATCTGGCTTTCGGTGACGGTGCCAATCTTACCGATGGCGCCTGGGGTGGCGCCATAAGCGTTCGCTGCCGTCGTCGTGGTACCGTTGGCGCCGCCGGTGACGCTGGTGGAACCGGCGGCGCTGGAAAGATAGATTATGCCGCCCGCGCCACCGCCGCCGGGGCCATGATAATTGCAGTTGGAGGAGGTGGGACAACCAGTGCCTTGCGCTTGTGTGGGCCAGGCGTTGGTGCCGACACCACCATTGGCAGTGATGGTTAAGGTGGCAGGGAGACTGTTTCTAGCAAACACCAGCACGCTGCCGCCCGCGCCGCCGCCACCGCCGCCGTCCTCAGCCGGCGTGACACCGACCCCACCGTTTGCACTGAGAGTGGTCGTGCCAGTGATACTGTTCGCGCGGACAAAGATCATGCCACCGCCCCGGCCACCGCTGGACTGCACGCCCGTGGAGTTATTGCGCGCACCACTGCCGCCGCCACCGCCCATGGCCAAGCGACCGGCGGCGTAAGGGAAAGCCGCGCCACCGAAACCACCAAGCGACAAGTTACTGCTCCAGGTGTTACCGCCAAGCCCGCCCGCGCCGCCGTTGCCGCCACCGCCACCGCCACTGTTCTGGTCATTGGCGCTGGGATAGCCATCGTTCCCACCACCACCGGCATTGCCCGGCGCGCCGCGGGCGCGGCTGGCGTCGGCATTGGTCCCGTCAGGATAACCACTGCCCGAAGCCAGCGTTGCGGTACCGTCGTACATATAATTGGGTGAGCCAGCCACGCCTTCGGCCTTGTTGCCGTTGGTGTTCACAGTGATCCGGGTGCGATAATCAGTGTTGGTCCCAGCTCCACCACCGAGCGCTTGTCCGCCGCCACCTCGGAAGCCCTTGGCGTCAACATTGATGCCACCGCCGGAAAAGGTCAGCGTTCCCGCCACGTCCAGGGCGACGATACCGCCTGTGCTGCCGTTCCAGGCGGAAGCCGTGACGGCCCCTGTCACGCTCGCGTTGTAGTACTGCGGCACCCGCACCACCTGGAAGCGGCGTTGACCGTGAGTGGTCGTGGCGTTAGCGTTGGTGTAGGTGTTGATCAAGCCGCCGCCCGAGCCTTTGCCTTCGATGGGCACAGAACCGCCGCTGACCGCTCCTTTAGCCACCACGAATTCATAGAGGCCAGCGTTGTTGTAGTTGGTCGCCCCGCTGCCAGTTGAGCCATTCCCGTAGCTGCTGGTATTGGTGTAATTGATCGTCGCGTCCTGCATCTGGACCACCAACAGCAGATCGCCGGCGGCAATAGCTGCGCTGGCGCCCGTGGAGGTTCCCACGGAGATACTGACCGCGCCGGCGTTTGCGGTGGCCGTGCCGGGATAGTAGGTGTTGTAGATCCCGGCTGCCAGGGAGGTTGTGCCGCTACTCGGCGGATTGGCGCACAGGGTGGTGGTAAAGGGTCGCAGGGCGAGGGTGACGGCGACCCAGTCAATAATAGTGTTCGTAAATGCCGCAGTCCCAGTGGACCCAGCAGCAACTTGGGAAGCGTCGGAGACCCCAAGGGCTATGTCGTTTGCACGACCACTGGCATTATAGTTGAGTGTAATTCGAGAAGTCGCTGGCTGTCCGTTAAGTATATCGTTTCCAATTCCCGCAATCCGAACGACTGTCGTATCCGCGACACTGGTGGTTACAGAGGGGGCGGTGGCATTGGTGCTCGTATTCGCCGCAATATCAGAGATATCAATAGCTTGCAAGCTTTCGACCCCGGTGTAACGCAAAATCGCGCCCGCTATTCCAGCACTGTTAGTCGTGGTAAATGTGTGGGAAGCTGCCGTGCTCGCGCTATAGCGTAGATAAAAGACCGCCAGCGTCTCAGTCCCTTGGGTCTGCTGCTGGACTGGGGTCCAGCCGGCAGGGGCGGTTACTGTACCGCCGTTGGTGGAAATGGTGGCAAGTAGTAGATCGTTCTGAACGGTGTCAGTTGGGTTGACGAGGGTGATGCTATTGCCGGTAGCCGTGCCGGTGATTTGTGACTGATAGGCTGGCGCCGCCCGCGCCGCTGTCCACGGCCCAACCCAGCCCAGCGCCAGAGTCAAAATCACATACAGGAGCGCCCATGGAGTTACACTCGGTTTGTTATTGCTTATTCGTATCATCCCTATCCCTTCGCTATCTACCATCAGTAAAATCGTACCGTCAATTTATCATGAGAATTTTTACGGAATAAATCGCTTATATCGAATCTAAAGAAGCCTTTCCTCTCCGCTGCCCGCTTCCACCAGCGCCGGACAAAACCATTCTTTCGCCGCTCCCGCCGTTCTCGCCTTGACGGTAGTAGCAAGCGCCTCGGTACGGACACGCACCGCTTGCAGCACCGGCGACCGCTCCCAGATATCCCGCACATTCTCCCGATGCAGGTTGCCCGCCGGAACCCGCCACTGCACACAGGGATACACGTTACCCCACGGGTCCACCGTCAAACCCGACGCACCCGCGCCGCAGTATTTGCCCCACGGGGGTGACGGGTCGAGATCAATAGTCGTTTCCGTGCCGCGCCGTTGCTCCAACAACTCCCGCAGGCGACTGATCGCTTGGGGCGAGGCGGCGATATCCAGCGGCGCGCGGTCGCCATTATCGCGTGGGGTAATTTGCATGTTCCAGCGCAAGGGCAAGGCCATCCGCTCGGCCAAAGCGCCCATCGCCTCCATCTCGATCTCGTTCCAAGCGGTGAGGGTCGAATTAAGCTGCACCCGCAGGCCCAGGGCCTGCATCTGTTCCAGATTCGTCAGCAACCGCCCGAAGCTTCCCGCCACCTGTGTTTGGCGCTCGTGAGTCGCGGCACTAGCACCGTGCAGGCTAATTTCCACCACAAAGGGATCGACCTCGTTAAGCAACCGTCGCGCCAATCGTCCGTTCAGCCGATGGCCGTTGGATTTAACCCGAATCACGAACCCCAACGCCCTTGCTCGTGCGCCCAGCGTGAAAAAATGCGGGTGCGCCAATGGTTCACCACCGCTGAAGGTCAGGTTCATCGTGGCCAACTCGCGCAAATCGGCAAATAAACTGACGTATTGCGCCACTGACAGTGACCGTCCTCCGTTGGTCCGGTCGTTATAGCAGTAGTAGCAATCAAGATTGCAGCGGTAGGTCAATTCCAGCAGCACGGAAAATGGGATGTTGCCATTGACCGCCTTGGTCAGCAGCGCCTGGTAACTCATGAGCACGCCTCCTCCTCAATGACACCGGCGGCGCGGAGTTCCGCCACGAAGCCGGCGACATCGATCGCAAGACGTCCGGGATCGGCGTCAAATTCCGCAGCTAGGCGGGCGACGATCCCTGGCGGCGCCAAACCTTCGTCCAGCAACGCCACGACCCGCGCGCCCACCTCGTTGAGCACGAGCACTTCACCCGCCTGCTGGCGCAGCACGATTCCTTCATCGGCGATCTGCCGGTAGCGGACATCCGCACAGAGGCGGAAAGAGAGGGAATTAGCTGGCATCGCGCACCTCAATGATCAGGGTCAAGCAAGGAGAGAAAACCGGGGTCGCGGGCGAAATCGAGTGTTTCCGCGCTCGCGTGTCCCAGCAAATTTGTCAGATTATGCAATAGGCCGTCCACCCGGAACGGGTCCTCATTGACAACCGGCGCGCACACCAGCAACCGTGCTAGCGCCAAGGTTCCCGACATGGGTCGCACGGCGTGGGCCGCGGCCTGTTGCAGCCAGCGCAACCCAGCGATGGGATAGGCGCGGCTGCGACTAGGCGTCTGCCCCAAGTCGCCGGCGAAGGGCAGTTTCTCCACTTGCCATGGATCGGGTAGCAAAGCGTTCATATCGTCGGACAGCACCTCCCAGCCAGCGTTTAAGGCAAACCGCGAACTAGTGGATTTGCCGGCGCCAGAGCGCCCAAAAACCACCTGGGCTCGGCCATCGCGGGCGAACGCGGCGCTGTGCAACAACACCCCACCCGATTGCATCACCCGGTAGGCGACCAGTACCCGGAAAAAATTCTCGAACACGCCGGCGAAACGCTCCAGGTCGGTGCGACAGGTCCACAGTCGGCCCCGCAAGCCAGGCTCAAATCGAATTTCAGCCAAGAAACCCCATCCCGCCAGGCACAAGCGCTCAGGATGATAATCGCGGTCAAAGGTGTATACCCAGCCACGGGTATCGATCTCCCGGAACGCACTTTCGGGCAAGCGATGTATGGTGGTGGAAACTGGCGCGGGGACCTCCGAAACCGCACCGCATAGAGATTGAAATCGTGCTTGTACCCACCCGGCCTGCGCGGGCACCAAACCCGAGAATTGGTAGGGACCACCCGCGAGGTCGATAGCGAGCGTTTCGGAACCCCACAATTCCGCCGGCAAATCACCGTCCGTCAGGGGGCAGGTCAGATAAGCGTCGCCGAAAGTCATTTCACCACCATCGACGCACGGCCCGCAGCGCGTGCCGGAAAAACCGCCCGCACGCCCAAAGCCGATGCCGGAAGGGAATACGGATGGCGTAAGCATGACCATCGCTACCCACCACCCTACCGACGACATGGGTTAGAGGCAGCGCAAAATCGGGCTGCATGGCATTGTCTGCTTGAGTCAACCAGCGCCATCCCCGCCCCTTGGAATAACAGCCCAACAGCCGGTGAACCAACAAGCGACCATCCGGCGCATGGAAAACCATCAAATCACCCGGCCAGTAAAACCGCTGGCGAACCACCTGGATCATCGCCCCGTTCGCAAGCAGGGGCACCATACACTCACCGCTGACCCGCAAGCTCACCGGCGACTCCGTCGCCAATTCGCGCAACGCTCGGGCGATACGGGTGGAAACAAACGACATCGAATAGCACCTCTCAGGATTTTCGAAATTTCCAGACGTCCGCCACAATCCGGCGTGCGTACAGCCACGACAACAAGCAGCGGTTTCGCATTCGATATTTGGCTAGCGGGTAATCCGCCGGCGGAACGCACAGCTCCCACAGAAAGGTCGCTCGTCCTCGCCAAGTGGCGAGGACGCGTAAACTTAACGCTAGAAGGGACCAGCGGCCAGCCCGTAGTAGATAGGCACCGGATAGTTCGTCGGTCGCTGGCGCCGCCAACCACCCCAGAACAGCATTGGAGAAAACGGCGCCCAAGGCGCCGTGGACGCATGCCAGACCATCGAGGCAGATTCGCCGCATGCGCTTGGCGTCGGCGGACTACGCAAACTCCCTTCATTCCCCAGCAGTCATGGCTTGTGCCAGCAGATGAATATCGTACAACCAGATCACGCAACCGGCAGCCCACCTTCACGGGGCGCCCTCCACTCGACCCTTTCCGGTTTCGCGCAGTTGTTGCGTCCAAGACTGGGCGTAACGCCCGCCCCGTGCCAGCAATTCGGCGTGACTGCCGGATTCGAGGATGCGGCCCTGCCCCATGACATGGATGACGCCGGCGTGCAGGGCGGTGGTGAAGCGGTGGGTAATCACCAGGGCGGTACGGCCGGCGGCCAGATCGCGAAACCGCGCCAGCCAGTCGGCTTCCGCCCAGGAATCCATGGCGCTGGTTGGCTCGTCCAGAATCAGCAACGCGGACCGCCGCAGAAAAGCTCGCGCCAGCGCCAGCCGCTGCCATTCGCCCACGCTCAATTCCGCGCCGCCGAACCATTTGCCCAGCACCGTCGCATAATTTTGTGGCAAACGCTGGATCGATCCTTCGGCGCCAGCGGCGCGGGCGGCGTGGGCGATAGCCGCCTCATCCGACACGACCGCCAGATCGCCACAGGCAATGTTGTAGGTGACGGTGTCATGATAATGGACCGGCTCCTGAAACAGCACCGTGATTCGTCGGCGCCAGTCGGCCAGCGCCAGTTCGCGCAGGTCGATCCCATCCCAACTGACCCGGCCCACCTCCGGGTCGTAAAACCGGCATAGCAGCTTGAGCAGCGTGCTCTTGCCCGCGCCGTTCTCACCGACGATGGCCACGATCCGGCCGGCGGGGAGCGTGAGATTGAAGCCATCCAACGCCAAGCGCTGGCTGCCGGGATAGCGGAAGCTCACGTTTTCCAAGCGGATCGTTCCCGGCGCATTCGCCGACGGGGACACGGGATGCCTCGGCTCCATGACACGAGGACATAGGGCCAGAAATTCGTGCAGGTTTTCCAGAAACAGGAGGTTGCTGTACATCTCGCCGACGCTGCCCAGCGCGGTGCGCAACAGTCGTTGTCCTTGGCTGAAGACCTGATAAAACAACGCCAGATCGCCCAGGCTGGCCAAGCCCTGCATCAGCCGTCCGACCATCCAGGCGATGGTCAGGCCCATTGCCAGCAATGCGGCGGCATCCGCGCCCAGTTCGGCCAGCATCTGCTGGCGGGCGAGCTGCAGACGCTCGCCGCGCAGCCCGGCTCGCACGGCGCGATAGGCGCTCCGAAACGAGTCACCGAGGTCGAACAGACGCAATTCCGCTACCGCCCGATCCCAGGTCAACATCCAGTCGTAATAGCTAGCGCGGCGCTCGTTGCCGGTATTGCGAATCCGCCATCGATGAAAGCGCACAATGGCGCGGGCCACCACCCACAGCGCTGGCAACGCGCCACCGATCAACACCAGTGGCAACCAGGGCGCGTACCCCCACAAGATGCCGGCCATCGCCAACAAGGTCAGGCCGTTCTGGGCCAGGCTGCCAAGATTTTCCAGCAGGGCTCGCGGACGATCGAGCGCGTCCACCCGCGCCCGGTGCAACTGATCGTAGTATTCGGGAGTTTCGTAATAGCTCAGGTCCGAATGGATGGCCTGGGCGTGAATCCGGTCGTCGAGATAATCGCGGAACCGTTCGGTCAAATAGGCGGTACGATTCGACATGCGATCAGTCGCCAAGACTGCATTCGCTGCTGCTACTGGGCATCTGGTTTAAACAGCCATTCCCGCAGCGCAGCGCGTCGGCGCACGGTTTCAGCCAGTTCCCGATCGCCGCGCAGCAGATACCATGCCACCGCCCCGTGGCGCCGTATCAAGTCCCTCACTCGCACCAGATAATATCCATACAGCACCCATGATCCTGGTGGGATCGGATACATATAAGCCATTTCTTCCCGGCTGGGGAACAATCGCCGCCACAGCACCCTCACCCGGTCGTCAAGCCGCCCTGGCTTGAAAAAGCCGATTGTGTTCAAGGTCATCCCAGCCATCTCGGTACTGGCATCAAACAAACGTCGTTCAGCCTGTTCGATCACCTCAACCGACAAATCGGCCGGCTCCAACGCAGTCAGGACTTCCACCGGTACGGCAGCGCCAACTCGAAAACTGGCCAAATAGAGGATCAGATAGACCCCCTTGTGCCAGTGGTGATGCAAAACCCGCGCGCGCAATGCCGACCAGTCGATCTCCAACTCGAACCGTTCGATGAAAACCGCGATGTCGCACAGCGCCCGCAACCCGAAACCGAATTCGTGCTGATAGGAAGCGTGCAAACAGAGATGCAGCAGAAAATCTTCCACCGACAACGTTGCGGTGTCGAGCTCGGCGATGCGGGCCACCCGAGCGTTTTGCCACAGTTCCTCGTCATCCATGCAGTCCTTTTCGTCGGCGATCCTGATCGTCCAATGTACTTCCACCGGCGTGAAGCCGCCTGGCTTCTGGCAAACGAAGTCCTTGCCGAACAATGGAATCAGTGCCTCGGTCGCGGGATAAATCAGCCGGTAGCCCTCCCCCAGCTCTTTCATCACCCGCCACGCCTCCCGCGCCAGGCTTGCGGGAACCAGCAGGTCAATGTCACTCATCGGTCGCAGAGCGATATTGCGATAAACCTGCTCGGCCAAATACACGCCCTTCAATACGATCACCGGAATTCCAGCCGCGCGCAGCGCCAGCAACAGCGGTCGCAGTTCTTCATAAAGGCGCACATTGCAAGCTGCGGTATTGAGATATACACCCCGCAACCGATCCAGCACCTCATGAGATATACAGCCGACCAAGTTGGGAGTCTTCAACCGCTGATACAGCAGGGGCGCCACGCCGTGCCGGGTTGCCATCTCGATCAGGGCTGTCCATCCCTCATCGGTCAAAACCGACAAAGCCGCCGGATCAAGCCGACTTTCATCCCGGTGCAGACAGTCCAGCAGGGTTGCGCGAATCTTTATTCCCAACCCAATCCCCTCATCGGCAATGCGGACGAACCACTCGCCGATTCTCGATTGCTACACCGGTTCAAGCAGATCGCTGGCGATCATCTCGTCAGTCTCCAGTTACGTTTCGGTCATATCAAATGCTCTCCGCATCCGAGTGACAAACGCCACAAGTAGTTCGAAAAAGCGGCTGCCCACCGGATCAAGACCGAAGTAGATCCCGGATTCGAGGTTGAGAAGGACGGTCTCGTCGCCTACCCGGCGAGTGACCACCTGCTCAGAAATTTGCAAACGAGCGTCGCGGGTCAACATCAAGCGGCTTCCCACTGTGGTTATCATCCATCATTCGGTTGCGGAAGCGTCATTCTCTCCGGCTTGGGGAACGACGTTTTCAAAGGTTTCCTTGAACGGAATCGAGACGTTCAACGCCGAAAACATGCATTCCCCGCAACCAGGAAGAGGTTCGTGAAACAACCAGTCGCTTTCCGGGGTGCGCCGAAACGTTTCAACGCGGCGCGCCTCAATGTCCACCAGCACGTATTCCCGTAAGGACGGCAGCGTGCGGTAAGCCGCGAATTTGTTGCCTCGGCCGAAGGCGGCGGTGGACTCTGACAACACTTTCACGATCAAGGTTGGATGGGCGATGAATTGGCCGGCCGCGTGATCGCGCGGATCGCAAGAGATCACGACATCCGGGTAGAAAAAGGCATCCGCCGCTTCCACCCGCACTTTCAAATCGGCGACATATGCCTGCACGGTCCGCCGCACAACCGTTGCTTGAAAGCAGCGGCTAGGTTCAGGGACACCACCATATGCTCGCGTCGCGCGCCTATCATGGCGAACACTTCACCGGCGATAAACTCATGCTTTTCCTCTTGCTACTCTTCCCAGGCAAGATAAGTTTTGACATCGAAGGCGATTTGAATAGTCAGATTCGTCATGTCAATCTCCGGAAAATAGGCATGCCCCTTCGCAAAACACGCGGCGGATGTCATTTCCCCTACTTACCATAGGGTCGCATGTTCGGGAAATCATACGCCATTGCCCTCATGACGCGCTTGTTCCACGATGGCCTCCCGGACACGCGTCAAATCCTCGAACCGTCGAGGGTAATCGATGTAGTCCGATGTCCCCACGTAACACGGGGTAACTCTATTTTGTCTTCCAAACAAAGTAGTATTTCAACTCCGTAACCATATGAAACCCACATAGATAACATTCTCGACTTCAAGCTGAACTCATCCCTTGACAGCATGGGGCGGACCATACTTGGGTAATCGGATGCCTTTTGCCGCGTCGCATCTGCACCCCGATTTCAGTAATATTCCCTTGATCTGCCTAAACTGCTCGGGCATCGTGAATCCTCAATCTTCTGGAAGCCCATCAGAAAATTCATCGCTGTTCTTACCCAGGCCAATACGCATCATCCAAAACCTGTCCCAGCACAAATGGTGCAGTTTCTGGAAACGTTGGTTCTGGTAAATTCGTCTCGCGGACAGCAATGAAGCGCGCATCCGAATAACCATTCACAAACGCCTCATCCAAGCAAGATTTCAGGCCCGGATTTTTTTGTAGCAAACGAACGATCCTCTGCCGTTGCTCCTTGATGGTGGCGATCCAGCTATTGCCACGCCGTTCCGGTTGGAAAATCCATTTCAGCAAATGCGCCATCAACACGCCCAATCGACTCTCCAACTCCCGCTCTTTGGCCGCGCCCATGTCTTCCAGCTCCTCGGCGACGTACTCGCAATCGATTTCCGCCAGCCGGCCTTCCCGCAGCAACTGGGCATTATGCATGGCCCAGGAGTAGAAATCCTGGTCGTGTTGAACAGCGGTTGTCATCGTGGCGTTCTCCTGAATTCATCTCTTGAAGAATAAGTCAATTCGGCCACAGGTTTTGTGCAAGAAGCCAAAGACCCTGAAAAGCCGCAAAGCGTGAACCCACATCCAGCTCATCATTCAACGTCACACCTTCGTACTCCACCCACGAATGCGCCTCGAACCGCCCCTGCTCCTTGCGCACCCCGATCCGCAACTCGCTGGCGATACCCTGGCGCCCCAGCAGCCACCACAGCGTCAACGAGCGATGCAACCAGGTGGGACAATACAAGACTCCGCGCCGCCGCGCCCTGTACCAACCGGGCCAGAACGCGGGCTCGATCCGCAAGCTGCATTTCGTCGCCGGTGGTCGAATGGATCGTCCCGACCTGACGTCCCAGAAAACCGTATACCCGCCGAAAGCGAGCAATAGTCAAATCTGGTGTATGGCCCGCCTGAATCAGGCGGCGAGTTTCTGCTGATCTGTCTGTGCTTCATCGGGTTGATCGCCAACCGCTATCCTGTCGTGAAACCGGATACCTTTGGCTACATCGGGGAGGCGGTTGAAGCCGCGCGGCTTGCGCCAGCTTTTCTCTGCCGTCAGTGCCCATTGGACCAAGCCCAGCAATGGTATTCCGCGACACGCCGTTCTTGGTCCGACTCGTGCGATGCCGAATGGTGGCAAAGCTCGATTCGATCGGGTGGGTGATCCGAATATGTATCCAGTGCCCGGCCGGAAAATTGTAAAAGCTCAGCCTGATCTCATCCATCTCATTTCAGCAGGGTACGCCGCCTTCCTTCAACCCACCCGTACACCAGATTCGGTTATAACTCGCCGAAAGCTCGCCCAACGCAACGCCAAGGCAACGCCAAGGCAACGCCATGTAGCATCCACCACGCTTGCAACAACAAACCGCGCTCCTTCCAGGAGAGTCCCCAGACGATCGATCCATGCCGCCACAGTCGCAATAACCCACTACGCATCGCGTCCTCACTCAATTCGCCGCCCGCCCGGCAACTTCAGCAACCACCGCCCAGCATTCGCCAATTGCCGACGCAACAATACCCAGTTTTCTTCCCGTATTCGCTGGTTCAGACAGCGCAGCAACCGCCCCTTGATCGCTTCATCTTGCTGGTCGAGCAGCGCCGCCCACAACGCATCGTCCACGTTGTAGATCCGATTTTCCGCCAGACAGATGGGAATGACGGTCGCCACCGGAACCGCCAAATCCCCCGCCACCGCCTCCACCACCGCGCGGATATGCATCGCCTTGCTTCCTTGGGGATTCAGCAGATCGTAGGGCGGTTGCCATTCGCGCGGTGGGCGCAACCGATCAATGTGGCTGACCACGATCAGCACGGGTGGCGGCCGACGATCCGGGCGTTCAGCGAACCCGTCGCGCAACGCATCCAGGCGCAGCCGATCCAGTTGCCGGTCGGGGCGATGGGCGGCACAGGTCCAAAGTATCAGGTCGGCGGCCATGGCCGCCCCCCGCAACACCTTTTCGCTCAGCAAGCCGGTATCGCAACCGGGCGTATCGAAGATCAAAGCGGCGGTCATCTCTTCCCGCTCCAGCCGATAGGGCGTCAATCCCATCGTGGTGTCCGGCAACACATCGGTGGCGGCGGCCAGTCGGCCGAACAAGGCGTTAATCAAGCTGGACTTGCCCACATTGGCGCGACCCAGCACCACGATGCGCAGCGGCTCGCCGGTGCCAGCGGTTGCCGTGGCGGCCCGCGTCATATCAACGGACGAAGCAGGCGTGAGTTTGGCGACCGGCTCGGTATCAGCCAAGCTCAAGCGCCCGCTATACAATTCAATCGCGTAATAGCCGACTTTGCGCACATATTCTCGCAACAGCCAACGCTGGGTTTCCGTCCACGCCTGACCATACGCCTGACCGCGCAAATGCCCCCACGCCTCGCTCAACAGGGCGTCCATCGGATTGACCACCAATCGACCGGCCCGATAGATCGTCACCAGCCGCTTAGCGGCATCATTCCAACGCCAGGCGCGGAGCAGATCGCCGATGGTCAGCCGATGGCTCAGCGGGATGCAATCGGTGACGGTCGTGCGCAGATCGCGGCTGGCCCGCTCGATGATCAGCAGGGTATGCGGCACGGTCAGTTCCAGCAGCGGCCGCTCTTGTTCCGGGTGATGGCAACGGGCGACGGCGTCCAACGTGTTCCGGCCCAGCGTCCACAACCGGCCACCATCGTGCAACGGCCAATCTTCCGGCCGCGCTGCCTCCGCCAACCGTTCAACCGTCGCCCAAGCGCCTTCCGCCTTGGGTGACCAATGCGGGTCGGGAGCGGTCACCGCATCGGCCAGCAGGCGACGATCCCGACGCAGCAGCCCGTATTGCAACCCGTAGCCGGCCGCGCTGCACGCGATCATCGCTACCAGCCACCAGGACAACCGCCCCGCCTGCCAGAGCCAGAAGGCCCCGAGCGGCAACAGCGCCGCGAACGGCAATACCCACAGCAGCAAGGCGAACAGACGCAAACGGTCGAACTGGTCGAGCAGCGCTTTCACGATCAGTCTTTCCCCGGTGGCGGCTTCAACAAGCTCGAACTCGCCACCAGTGCCTCGGCATAAATCCGGCGCAACGCCTCCGCATCCAGCGAACCGCCTCGCCCACGATGGGCAAAGTAATAACCGGCTGCCTTGCCGAGTGCGTAGGTGGTCGCGCCGCTGGTGGTCGCGCCCCACATCACGCCGACTGTCTGTCCCCACCAAGGCACGAACTTGATCAGTTCCCGACCGGCCGTACGCGCCAAGTAGCCGGCCCCGATGCCAGCGCCGAGCAGGCCGAGAAATTCGGACACCGCCCGTCCGTCCCAATCCTGCCCGTACAGCCGACCCAAACCGTGTAGCAGTTTGGCCTGCACCGCCGGCACCCCGACCAGATCCACCAGCGGCAGCGCGCCGATACCGGCCGCCGCCAACGCATGACCGACGATATGAGGATGGGCGGCGCGCTCGTAGAGATCGCGGACACCGGCATCGCCTCGCAGCATCGCTTGCAGACCCAGGGTCGATACCGTTTCGATGGCGTTCCACAACGCCTCCAGGCCGTAGTTCGCCGGTTGGTAACCGTCCTCGGGCAGGGTCAGATCGACCGGCACCCAACGTGCCGGCGCCGCGCCGGACAGCTTGCCCAATCGCTCGCGCTGGGCGCGCAGGGTGCGGGTCAGATCGTGGGGCACTTGCGGTGGCCACGGTTGCCGGTCGTAGGGATAGGGCAAAAGGTGTTCGCCATCGGGTGGATAGGCTTCATGCAAGCCGGTCTGGGCAATGAGCACCGGCCATTCGGGATGCCGCTTGCGAACCTGACGCAGCACCTCGAACACCGCGTCCTGACGGATATCGGTCGCTTTCATCACCCCGAGCAGCAGATGGGCTTGCGACTCGCAGTAGCGAATGTCCTCGGCCGGATCGTAGGCGACTTCGCCCAGACCACGGGTATCGAGAAAGCGCACCACCGGCGCTTCGGCGGGAAAATCGTAGAAACGGGCGGTACGGGTGCAGGGCTGGAAACCGTTGCCGATTTCGGCGCTTTCGCTGCCGGTCAGGGCGCGGACGATCGAGGTCTTGCCGGCCTGGGTCTTACCGATCAGCCACAACACCGGCAACGGTTGCCGCGCCCGTGCCTCGCGCAAGGCCACGTCCAACGCCTCATCATCGACACGGGGATGCAACAAGGCAGCGCGCAGGCGGCGCCAGTAATCGGGCCAGTTCGAGTGCAATACCGTCTCCCAAATCCTTCAGCGCCGGTCAGCACAATGGGAGTTCCCTAAACCTGGCGGTTGGGTAGTATATGTTTGAATTTAATGCAGTTAATGAATCCATATATCCATATCCTGAAGCACTGCCCCCGAACGGTTACCTGGCCCACAGACAGGATAAAGCGCTTGAGGGCGCTGAGGTGACGCCGGACCACACGGATGGTGGGTCTTAGCGCAAGCCAGGTCAACACCGTTAAGCGATGCCGGGTGACCGTGAGCGAAATCCAATGATGGTCCCGCTCAATAGCCACGACTCGCCCGAGCAGTTGATGGGGATGGGTCTGTTCGAGCGGCGCCCAGAGTCGGTCGCCGCGAAGGTACAGGCCCGAATTGTTTTCGCTTTCTCTCGCCCCCGTTCTGACCACTCGATGCGCCACCAGGGTTCCATGGAGCGTCTGGTACAGCGCGACGTCGCCGACGCGGGGCCATTTGGAGCGGAGGGGTTCAATTAGCAGGACATCGCCGGGACGGATGAATGGCCACATACTTTGGCCGTGCGCGCGAAACCGGAAATATTGTCCCTGGTTTAATACGTCCCGCGCCAGTTCGGCCAAGTCACGATGGTCGATCCAAAGCTCAGTCGCCACCATGCCGTCAGCCGGCCAGGCTCAATACTGCCTTGATGGCGCTGTGATCCGGGCGGAAGTGCAGTTCATAAAGGGGGACGCCGGCCAGCAGCCGGTCGCAGAAATCCAGCGCCGGCGGGATCAGTTCCTGTTCGTACCAGGGGATGGAGGCCAGCGGCAGTAGCTGAGGCAAGGCTTGCCTGGGAGTGATGGGCCGGATTTCGGTCTGGTCGCTCTTGTGCAGAAAGCAGATACCGCCCAAGGAAGCACTTTCGTTGAGGGCGATGCCCAGTTCGCCGGGCCAGGGGGTGCCGTAAGCGGTGAAGCCCGATCCTTGTTCGTTTTGCCGGACGATCATGCGGTCGTCGTTGACCACATGCGCGTCGGTGCGATCCAGCCACAGGCGGGAGAAGGTGCTTTTGCCCGCGCCGGAACAGCCGGAAAACAGCCAAATGCGTCCGCCGATGTGCAGGGCGGCGGTGTGGAGGAGGAGGCCGGATCGGTCGCGCAGCATGTCGTACATCAGCACCAAGCGGGTGATTGTTCTCAGCTCGGGTTCAACATAGGCTTCCATGCACCGTGAACGACCCGACATCAGACGCCCGTTGCGCCAGACATGAATAGTTCTGAAGTCAAGATCGGAACAGGCAATCCAATTCACCCGCGCCTGCTCGAAAGCAGATCCAACTAAAAAATATTCGGTTTCACTTTTTAGCAACCGCCAATCGCGACCCCAGCAGATACCATTAGCGTATTTCCAACTTTCGCTCTCAGTTTCTGAGCAGTAAAAACGAACCAATGTTACACTCTCAGAGCTTCGATGACCTAGCTCTTGAGTAAATGAAAATAGCTTGTAGGGTGTCTCTAGAAATGCGTCAGATGAAAATGCCTCTGAGAGTGCACATAAAAACAACTTGCCGCTTACCGCGAACAAAATTTCATCGATTAGAGCGAAGCTCATGGTTTACTTACTATGAGCCGACATCAGTACAATTACCAGTAGCACAACCAGGATCTGTGCTTGAGTTACCACCTGCTGCAGTTTTACACCCGCTAACCAATACCTCGTCTGCCTTCAACTCAACCCGCCTCAGAACAGGTTGAACATAAGGTTGTTTTTTAGTTTGTTCGCTCATTTCGATAAAACCTCTTGCTGCTGAAACGCCCGACTGCGCGCCCAAGTGACTTGACATTGAAAACCCGAAGGCTTTTGCTCGATCCCGCTTTCGAGATAGGAAAAAGCCGGACAACTGCTGCACACCATTCGTTGCGAGCATTGGCCACACATGGAATCTTCCGGCGCTTTCAACGCAGCCAAGCGTTGCTGGAGCGCCGCCAAACCTTCGGCTACGGTCCCTTCCGCCAGATCGAAGGTGATATGACACACCGTTAGACAAGGTTGCAGTTGACCGTAGGGATTGACGTGGAACATCCCGGTTCCCGCCCCGCAATTGTAAAGCCGATCCGGGTTCGCCGGCATTTGTGGCAGGCGTTTTTGGTAGTAATCGCGCCAGCTTTGCGCCCGATCCGGTTGGGTCAATTCCATCCGCACGGCTTCTTCGGGGTCCAGCCGCAAGGCAATCGGTCCTTTTTCGCCATCCAGACAACCCTGGATTTCAAAATCGAACCGGAACTTGCCGCGATGCGAATGGGCGCGGCAAAAATCGGCGATTTGTTGAAACTCCTGCTGATTCGGTTTCATCAGGATGGTTTTCAGCCGCGCATCTAATCCCAGCGCCCGCAATTTCTCGAAACCCGCGAGACAGCGTGCGTAAGACCCCGGCACCCCGGTAATCGCTTCATAAGTCGCTTGCGTCGCGCCGTACAGGGTGATTTCGATCACGAACGGCGGTAGTTCCCGGAACAGTTCGACCATCGCATCCGTCACCAGCGTACCGTTGGTGAACACCGTCACCAGCAAACCTCGCCGCCGGGCGTGCGTGTAAATCTCGGCGAAATCCTTGCGGATCAGCGGATCGCCGCCGGTGATCAGCAGATACAAACAGCCGAGGTCAGCGATCTGATCGATGACCTTCAACCACTGCGCCGTATTCAGCTCGCGGGCGCGGTTTTGCCGTAGCGCGTCCTGATCGCCCAGATAGCAATGAACGCAATGCAAGTTGCAGCGTTCGGTCAGCTCCATGCTGGCGCTCAGCGGGATACCGGCTTTCACCGCTTGCCGCGACAGCCGGTTCAGAACGTCGGCGTTGCTGAGTTCCGCCAAGTCGCTACAGTCCATCAGGGTTCCACTCGCGTCAGCAGATTGGAAGACAGGAGATCATCAAGGAACGCGCTTGTATCCTGTTCGGCCTGGGTTGGGTCCACCTCAAAGGTTTCGCAGACCGATTCCACGATGGCGCTCACCGGCGTCGCTCCGTCCAGCCGCTGCCAGATATGGGCTGAGACGGGATTGAGCATGAACAAATAGTTCATATCGGCGACATCGCCATGAATGGGCACCAGCAGAACTTCACCGGCGATTTCGCGGGTCACGACCCGGTCTTGGCGTTTATAGACAGCGTTCATGACATTGCACGGTCGAATGTGGCACCTGCCGAGGTTAAGAGGCGTTCTTGTACGACCTCTGGGAATCTAGGTGTTCTAGACCAGCCCTCACCCCCTGTCAAGTGGGTGAGGGGACCGAACGATTCACAGACACCACTATTTCATCCGCAAGGCCGGATCGCCAAGGATGTTGTAAATATCGAGTATGAAGCGGTAGCGGTTCGTGCCGTAGTGTTGATAAGCCTCGAAAGCCGATTCGCCCAACATCCGATTGCCCCCCATCCAGAAGGTTTCGGTGAAGAAACCTTCCGCCAACTGCTTGGCCTCGCTGTTCAACGACAGACCGGTAGGCCCCCACACGGCGATAGCACCACCATTGTGCTTGAGCACCAAGGCCTCACCCAACGAGTCGTAGCCTGGCAAGCTGAAGCGGACGGCCGCGCAGGTCAGGAACAGCGCCACCGGCTGACGGCCACCGTTACTTAAAGCGGTCACATCGCTCTGCAACAGCAGTTTTTCATTGGCCAGTTGGCTGGGGTTGCCGTGACCCATGTAGCTGAAGTAGGCGGCGCCTTGGTTGAGGGCGTTCAGCACCCCGGCGCGGGCAAGACTCGCGGTCTGATACGGCATCCTCCCCAGATAAATCTTATTGGTCTGATAAGGAGGGTTCAACACGAGGGCCGCCAGATCGTCGCTGTCCGCCGGGAAATCACCGGCTGGGTCGGGGCTGTTATCCGCCATCAACACGACTTGCCGCGTCCAAGGATCAGCCACCGCGCTTTCATACGCGACCACCTTGTCCACATAGGCTTGCAGTTCGGTGTTATTGACGGCGGGAATCCGGCCGACGATGATCTCGGGCATACCGTCGTCGCCCACGACATCGCCCAAGCGGTTATCGCTGGCCGTCAGACCGTAGGGTGTCTGCACCATAAGGGGCGGAATCAGGCTGTCGTCGTGGCCCAAGTAATTCTGGTAGTCGTAGCTGCCCGAACCAGCCAACACCACGAACCGCGGCGGGTTTTTCCACTGGTTGTACGCAAGGCTCAGGAAGTCGCGGATGGCCTTGGGCGAGGACAATCCACCGTTAAATTCGTCCATGATATCTTCAAGATCCACCACGGCGGTGCTGAATCCCTGGCCTTCCCGGTAATCGGCCAGCGCTTGCGCGGCCTCCCTCACCTCCTCGGGAGCGATGACGAGGTAATCCGCATTGAGAGCGGTTTGCTTGAGTTGCGAGGGTTTGTCGGTCCAAGCGTTGTCCACGATCGGCATGGCGCTGTCCGTCGCCGCCCAATACGGCAGGTTGGCACTGGCCGGATTGAGGGTGACGCCATAACCGCCACCCGTCAGCGCTTGGCCGATCACATTCACCCAGACCGGTTTCCATGGATCACTCAGGCTGACCAGCGCGACTTGGGAATCGCTGAAACCGCCGACCTGAATCGCGGTGTTCTGGGCACTGTTGAAGGCCAACCGGTTGTTCGTGGCCTGGTAGCGGCTGGGATACGTCAAGGTAAAGCGGTCCACGTAGAACAAACTGTAGGGGACGCTGGCGTCCTTGAGTGCCGTCAGGGTGAGGGCGTTGTCGCCCGCCTTAAGGACACCCGGATCAAGGGTCAGGTTGAGGGTCTTCTTGGCGATGCCATCCCAGCGGGTCTCGCCCACCGTACTGTCATTGAGCGCGACCACGAGATGATGGTCCGGGTTGGCGGCGGTATCCGTGCCACCCACCAGCTCCACGGTCAGGGTGGCCGGGCTGGAAGTAACGACGCTGGGCGCGGTCATGGTGTAGGTTTTGGCGCTCAATTCTGGTTGGGCGGTATACAGGTAGTTCCACATCCAGTAGTCGTCTTCAGGACCGTGCAGCCCCAATCCCAGGACCGGTGAATGGTTCTCCTCGAATTCCAACATCTGCTGAAAGGTCTCCGTTCCGGTGGGCACGGGTGGTTTGGGCTGTTTGGGTTTGGTGCTGGGTACGCCATCCACCATGATCATCGGAACGCCGGCTTTCTTGCCCAGCCCCAGCCAGAACACGTTGGTGCTGGTGTAGACGGAGTCGTAGCCGGGGTTGTAGAAGTACAGGGCGCTGTTGTCGTCCGCCGCGTGATAGGCCACGTCCCGGCCTTGGCTGGTCAGTTCATAGCCGTATTTGCCGATCTGCTTTTTCGCTTCCTTGAGGTCGATGTTGAGCAAAGTGGCCAGGTCGGCGGCGGCGACCCGATACAACCCCTTGTCCTTGATGTACAGCTTGACCAGGTCGCTGGATTTCTTCTTGCGCTTATGATTCTTGGCTTCCTGATGGGCGACCTGGGCCGCGTCACTGCGAGCGGCTTCCTCGGCGGAGGGTTGGCGAGCCTTGCGGGCGTAGTCATCGGCCAGTTCGACCAGGGTGATCTCGGCGTCCACCGGGGTTTGCGCTTCGATGAGCACGGTGTAAACGCCGAGATTTCGCTCCTTGACCTTGCCTTTGAGGTCCACTTCGTGTTCGACCAAACGGTAGGTGTAGGTCTGGCCGACCTGCGCGCCGGCGTCCACGAAGTAGTAGGTTCCGCCCTGGGGGGCATCAATCAGCGCCGGCAGCACTTCGGCGTTAAGTTGCACGAAGGCGCTTTCGTCCGGTTGATCGACGTCCTTCCGGTAGAGATCGAAACCCAAGGTGTTGGTTTCGCCCGAAGTCCGCCATTCGATGACGGGCGTTCCATTCAGGGCGTAGGCGCGGAAATCGCTGAGAAAGGCGTAGGTGGGATTGACACCTTCGTAGGTGGCGGTGTCGTTGGGCGAGTTGTATGTACTGCCGCTGCCATAGGTACCTGTGGCATGGGCTGTATTCGTGACGGTGCCCGACTGGGCAACACCATTTTGCACGACGCAGGTACTGATGTGGTCATCGTTTGCAGCCACGGCCACGGGTAGAGGCGTGACGCTGGGGGACCAAGTGCAAGAAGGCGTAAACGTATTGTCGGTGAGGGTCACCGGATTGAAAGCAACATCACCGGTGTTTTCAACGGTAAACTGATACCAGATCTGGTTCGGAGTGCTGCCAGCGGAAACGACCAGGTAGTTGTACCACGGTCCCGAAGCGGAGGTACCGACCTTTTTCGACAGAACAAGGCCGGGGGTGGGATCCTTCACCAGTACGTTAGCGGTCGCGGTGTTGCCCGTCCCGCCATTGGTGGAACTGACGGTTACCGAATTGGTTTTCAGGCCAGTCGTGGTGCCCGTGACGTTGAGGGAGAAGGTACAAGAAGCGCTTCCTGCTAAGGTGGCGCCGGACAGGATGACTGTGCCTGAACCCGCCGTTGCGGTGATCGTACCACCGCCGCAAGTCCCGCTCAGGCCGTTGGGGGTGGCCACAGTCAAGCCACCAGGCAAAGTATCGGTAAAGGCCACCCCGTTCAGGGAGGTTGACGCGTTGGGATTCCTAATCGTGAACGAAAGCGTGGTCGTGCCGTTGGTTAGGATGGAGTTAGCGCCAAAGGCCTTGGCGATCACCGGCGCACTAATCACCGTCAGTGATGCCTGGCCGTAGCCGACATTCGCGCCGCCGGTGGTGTTGGGACCGGAAGAAGTCGCGCTAATGCGACTGCTGGTATTTGTGTACGAGCCGGCTGCTTTGCCTTGAACGCGCACCGAAAATGTGCAGCTAGCGGCGCTCGCTGAAAGAACGCCACCAGTCATACTAATGGTGTTAGAACCTGCGGCGGCAGTGATGGTCTGCCCTGTCAGCGTGCCGCTCGTGCAAGATGGAGTGGATACGGTTGGCGGGTTGGCAACGACAAGACCCTCCGGCAGGGTGTCGGTGAAAGCGACGCCGTTCAAGCTGCCAGTATTAGGATTACCAATGGTGAACGTCAGCGTACTGTAATTCGCCGTGGTGCTTGATGTATCTGATCCGATGGTCGTGGGCGAGAATGCCTTGGCAAGCGTAGGCGGCGTCGGGCGTGCGCAGCCGAGAATAGTCACATCATCAAGCGCGACAGAGGGAGTATCGTTGTTTCCAGTTTTCGCACCCAGTGCATTGATTCGGAATGTGGTTGTATTGGTACCTGTGGATGCTGCTATCACATCCACGCCATTAGTAACATTATAAGCGGTCCAGCTACCTTTCGTGGCCGAAAGACCGGTTGACATATTACTCCAAGTTATACCGTTATACGTATGCACATATATTTTATTGTCTCCCGGGTTAGCCCAATCACCATTAGTTTGTAAATTATAAGATAATTGTATTTCAGAAAAACTATAGTTACTGGTATCCACCTGAAATTCAAAGTAAGGGGTACTAGTATAGGTCGGTGGGCTTGTAATAGCCTTCCAGCCGTTAGTGCTGTTTCCAGACGTAGTAGCAATCTGCCAAGAGTTTACGCTGCTGGTTCCGCCGGTCCCCGTGTCAATACTGGCGGTGGCGCCTGTATTGAGTCCCGCAGTGGCAGTGGCCGAACTGACGCCAGAAGCCAAAGGGCTGGTATAGGTGGGGCTTGCGCCAGTGCCCCCATCCCCTGAATTAAAGTTCCAGCGTACAAGCGTGGTTTTGGCAGTACCACAATCGTAAGTATTAGTTCCCGACGAACTCACTACCAACGTGGCCGAAGCCTTGCTACCGGTATCGAGCGTATCGATGAACAAGTTTTGCGTGGTGTTAGGATAGCTGCCGTTCGTCCCCGCCGTCACCGTGATGCTGATGGTGCATATGCTATTGGCAGCCACGGTAATGTTGGAGAACGAGGCCGAGGTCGCGCCGACCGTGAGTGAAGACGGTGTGGGACTGCCGCAGCCACTGGGTGTCACGGTCGTCGCGCTAACCGTCATACCGGCAGGCCAGCCGGTGGTATCGGCGAAGTTGAGGTTACTCAGTGCATTCGAGCTGATGTTGGTAATCGTATAGGTCAGCGTCGAATTCGCGTTCGGGGCAATGGTATTGGGAGAAAACGCCTTGGTAATCGTGGCCGGGCTGATAATATTGGCAAAGCGCGTCGAGACACCATAATCGCTGTTGTAGTGGTAGCTGGAACCAGAGAAATCATAGATCAAGGTACTGAGCGGTTCAGGGTTAACCAGCGGCGCGCCGGGCACGGAAAGAATCTTGACATGATACGTTTCGCTGATGGTTCCGCCAACTTTGCCCACGTCCAAGCACGAACGATAGTTGGGGCTACTGGGGTTGGAATCCCAAAGGCAGGCATCCCCATACAGTTTATCGTTCGGGCTGGAAACGTAAGACGAAGTATCGGCAGAATAAGTGGACGAAACCGATATCAATTGGAAAATGGTATTGGGCAGGCTAATGAAGGTTTCGGATTGTTCATAACCATTCGTGGCGGTGGCGCCATCGACCTTGATGTCGTACTCATTCCCTACGATCAAAGTCATAGTCCCGCCAACCCCCACCGCAGTGAGTGAACCGCCATGGAGTCCATAGGAAATCCCCGTCACCGAGTTACGCGACTGGGAAACCAAGTGCTCCACATACACTTGGCGCGGGGTGGGCGTGCTGCCGGTGGTTGTGCCTGAATCGGCCGTGACGGCGATATGGTAGTTGCGCGTGGTGTCATACGCTGCGGAATCGCGCGTTATCTCCACCTCGAAATACACATCGGTGCAGGTGCTGGCCGCCAGGCTGGATACGGAAATACTGGTGTTAGTGCCGGAACGATTGTTAATATAGGAGTTGCTTGAATCCCACACGAACGAAGCGGTGAGATTGGAAGCAGCCGATCCGCCGGTATTACAGATCCGTGCCCCCACCGGAAAATCGTTCGGCCCAACGTTGACGTTGTTGCTGTCCAAACCAACCACATTCCAGGTGATGGGCGTCACGGTCAGCGTCGTCGCTGCGTGTGTTGGCAGCGCCACCAGCGTCAACAACGCCAGCACCAGCCAAATCGCCCAGCGGACCATCCCACCATGAGTCGTCGTGAAATTCCCCTTTAACCCAGCGCCACGCGGCCACCTGTAACTCGGTCCAGTCAAATCGCGTCTCATATCACATCCCATTAACGTTCTTACTTAGAAGCTGCTTGGAAACCCTCGGCTCACGCCAATCGGTTAGCCATCAATTTGATCATCGCCGATAAATCCAGGTTTCGCTGGTCGGCATCAGGCACTCATAACCCTCGCTGAGGCGTCGGGGATGGTTGAACCAAGCAAATGCTCGCTCGACCCCCCAGCGCCGAGGCAACAAGACGACCGACAGGACGAATGGGAAGCGATGGGCGACCCACTCGAGCAAGCGCCCACGGTATCCACCATCGCGCAGACGTACCTGCGGGGGGTCATGGACGCGCATCCACCTGCCATCGCGGCGCCAGCGGCGAAAGTCAGAGTACACGGCGCTCCAAGGCGAGCCGTCCCGCGGCAACGGCCACTACGGAACCCACCCTGGGATCGGTTCATTCTGACCTGTCTAACAACAAATAGGAGCGCAGAGCGCCCCTATTTGTTGTTACTGCGTGCATACAGTGGTCCACTTAGGGCTTTCATGCCCAGCAATTCCCATAGCACTCCAGCTATTTGAACTTCAAAACTGGATTCAGCAAATATCTTGCCAAATAATCATATGATTAATGAATCAGCAATAAATCGTAAGCCGTCACTCGTAAGCTGTCACACTGCGACGCCCGACCGGCGGCTGGGACGCCTCACGGCTTTTACCGCCACTCCTCGCCACGGTCGTGGCGTGGTGGCGGCGGCGTGTAGTCACCGTCGTCCTCCTTCCAGAATCGGTTGTGTGGAGGGCGGCGCCCACCGTCGCAGTCGATCACCCCTTTGCGGCACAGCGTATCGCGCCAAGTGTACTTCAGGAAATACTGGGCGAACGGCCGCGACAACGGCTCGAACTCCACCCGCCGCGACGGCGACCATTCGCTCTCACCGTAGCCGGTACCCGGTTCCGCCCGCGCTCCAGGCGCGGCGCCGAGAGGCGCGGACTTCTCCCGCAACCCACGCTGGTTGCCGTAACCCGAACCCTCTTGAGCCCACGGCTGCGGCCTGTCGGGCGCACGCTCCCGGAATGCCGCCACCGCGATCACACCCATCGCCGAATAATCGCCCCAGGCCCCGGAGTAGGAATCGCCGGCGTCGGTGAAATAAAAGCGGTTGACCCGGTTCTTGCCGGTCCGCCAGCCTTCATAGGTTTCTTGCTGATACGGTCCGAGCACGTACATCCGCTCGTCCGGACGCAGGTTGGAACGGTCGCCGGAAATGATGTTGCGGCCATCCACCGCAATCACCACGCCGATGCGCTGGTTGCTGCGATTACGGATCTGGACCGAATATTTCTGGTCGCGCACCGCCTCCACATAGGCCTTGAACACGCTCGATCCCCGCCGCCCATCAAGCGGATACTGTGGATAGGGTCGGCCACCATCGTTGACCACCTCCACCTCCACCTTGCCGCTATCGAACCGCTGTGCCCCCGCCAGTATCGGAACCAGCAGCACCCATATTGCCATCAGCCCTGTTTGCCATTTCATCTTCATCGAACCTGCTCCCGATGGGTTGTCATCAATCCGCGGTTTCCAAACCCCGCCATTCTCGTCATGCGATCCAGCCTAAGTGGCGACGGCTGAATCCCTACTGAACACTTGAGCGATTTTCCATTGCCGCCGTCCCCAAAAAAACAGCTTGGAATTCAGTCTCGATTCATTATTAACCGATTAAGCTGTAAGCTAATTTAAAATCTTTATAGGGAAGTTGCCCTTTCATGCCCGACCATCTCCAACAACCGCGTTGCCTGCCGCTCCTCGTGTTAACCGGCGTGCTGGCCGTCACCGGTGCGCAGGCGCAGTCCGGGTACCGACAACAGGGGGACGAGCGCGGTCCGCCGCCCCGCCAGTTCGCCGATCCCGATCGCGCCGCCAACGCCGCGCGTCAAGCCACCGGCGGGCGGGTGTTGGGCGTGCAGGGCTCCGAACGCGATGGCCGGCCAGGTTACCGGGTTCGCATCCTGCAACCGGACGGCCGCGTGCGCAGCCTGCATTACGATGCCGCCAGCGGCACGATGCGTGACTGAATTCTCTCCCTCGACCGAACGGATAACTCCATGCGTATTCTGATCATCGAAGATGAAGCACCGTTGCTGGAACGCGTGACCGCCCAGTTACGCGAGCAGGGCTACGCCGTGGACACCGCCGCCGACGGCCGCACCGGTTTGTACCTCGGCCAGGAATATCCGCTGGACGCGGCGGTGGTGGATCTTGGCCTGCCGGATCTATCGGGAATCGAAGTGATCAGCCGCTGGCGGGCCGCCGGGCGGTGCTTCCCCATCCTGATCCTCACCGCTCGCGGCCGCTGGCAGGACAAGGTCGAAGGATTGGAAGCCGGCGCCGACGATTATCTGGTCAAGCCGTTTCACATGGAAGAGCTATTGGCGCGGTTGCGGGCACTGATTCGCCGCACCGGCGGCTGGACTCAGTCGCTGTTGAGCTGCGGTTCCATCACTCTGGATACTGGCGCGCAACTGGTAACCCTCGCCGGCCAACCGGTGGAGGTCACCGCCTACGAATACAAACTGCTGGAGTACCTGATGCTGCATGCCGGCATGGTCATTTCCAAGACCACACTGACCGAACATCTCTACCAGGAAGACGAGGACCGCGACAGCAACGTGCTGGAAGTGCTGGTCGGCCGACTGCGCCGCAAACTCGACCCGGATCGGACACTCAATCCGATCGAGACGTTGCGAGGTCGCGGTTACCGATTCGCCCTGGAACGGTCTTCCGGCTGAGATGAGGTCCCTCAGCGGCCGCCTGCGCATCGCCGCCAGCGTGGTGCTGGCCGCCTTCCTCGGCCTGACCGGCCTGACCCTGGATCGAGCGTTCCGCGATAGCGCCCTGGCCGCCGCCCGCGAACGGCTGCAAGCGCAGATCTACATGCTGCTGGGCGCGGCCAATTTGGACGCCTTCAACCGCCTAGCCCTGCCAAAAGTCTTGCCGGAAGCGCGCTTCTCCACCCCGGATTCCGGCCTGTACGCCGATGCCATGGACAATCAGGGCAACCTGGTCTGGCGCTCGCCGTCGCTGCTGGGCATGGCGCTGCCCTTTTTTCCAGCGGTGCGCACCCCCGGCGACACCCAGTTCGCGCCATTGATCTCTTCCGACGAGACCAAGACCCCACTGTTCGTGCTGGCCTTCACCGTCAGCTGGGAAATCGCCGCCAACCAGTACCGGCTCTATACTTTCCGGGTGGCTGAAACCCAGTGGAATTTCCTCGACCAGCTCTGGAACTTCCGCCGTAGTCTATGGGGCTGGCTGCTGGCGGCGACCGGCGTGCTGCTGGCGGCTCAGGGCCTGATCCTGCGTTGGAGCCTGAAACCATTGCGGCGGGTCGCCACCGAAGTCACCGAGATCGAAGCCGGCCGACGCGCCGAACTCAGCGGCGACTATCCCGAGGAACTGCAACCGCTGACCGTCAATCTGAATGCCCTGCTGCGCCAGGGCCATGCCCACTTGGAGCGCTACCGCAATGCCTTGGGCGATCTGGCCCATAGCCTGAAGACACCGCTGGCGGTGATGCGCGGCGCCCTGGACAATGGGACGAGCCACGCCGAGCTGCGACGGACCCTACAAGAGCAGTTGGAGCGGATGAACCGCACGGTGGACTACCAGTTGCAGCGGGCCGCCGCCTCCGGGCGCATCGCCCTGAGCACACCGTTGCCGGTCGCGCCGGTCGCCCGCAAGATCTTGGGCTCGCTGGCCAAGGTTTATGCCGACCGAGCGCCGAGCTTAAGCAGCGAAGTCGGAAGGACCACGGTATTCTATGGTGACGAGGGCGACCTGATGGAAATCCTCGGCAACTTGGCCGACAACGCCTGCAAATGGTGCCGACAGCGGGTGGTGGTGCGCGCTTACCCCGCCGATCGCGGCGAGCACACCGAACTGGTGGTGGAGGTCGAGGACGATGGACCCGGCATTCCACCCGACCAGGCGCCGCTGTTGCTCGACCGCGGCCGGCGTGCCGATCCGAGCGTGGCGGGATACGGCATCGGCTTGGCGGTGGTACGGGTTCTGGTCGAGGAAATCTATTACGGTCAACTCGATATCAGCCGTGGCCCGCTCGGCGGGGCGCTGGTGCGGGCACGGCTGCGTTTCCAGGTCAACGGCTGAGGGATCTAGAGAGTACAATCCGGCCACCGTGTGACCCATGCCGCTCCGGTTTCGCGCTAATCTTTCCGGAAACAAATACAAATAATCAGGGAATCGCCATGCTATCCATCGCCACTTTCAACCTGTGCAATCTGGGCGCCGCCGCGCCGCCGGCTCGGCTGGCGAAACTGGGCGCGATCGCCGCCCGCGATCTGGGCGGACCGGATATTCTGGCGGTGCAGGAGATCATGGCGGAAACCCCACCGATGCCGGATGGACGGGTTCCGGCCGACTTGGCCTATCAGGCGCTGAGCGCCGCCGTCGTCGGTGCCGGCGGTCCTCGCTACGAGTTTCGGGAGGTCCCGCCGCTGCTCCACCGGGATGGCGGCATGGCCGGCGCCAATATTCGAGTCGGGCTGCTCTTCGATCCGCTGCGGGTCGGTTTTCCCGACCGGGGCCGCGCCGGCCCGGAGGACAGCACCGGTATTCGCCTCAATGGCGGTCGCCCCAGCCTGACGCTCAACCCCGGCCGTATCGCCCCCCTGCATCCGGCCTTTGCCGGCGATGGCCCCCATCACTGGGTGCCCAGCCGCAAGACGCTGGCGGCGGAGTTCGAGCTACGCGGACAACGGCTATTCGTGATCGTCTGCCATTTCAAATCCATGCGCTCGCTCACCCGCCGCGAGGAGGATTACGCCAAGAAGCAGCGACACGCCCAAGCCGAAATCGTCCATCATTTCGCCGCCGACCTGCTGGCTTGCGACCCGCGCGCGGCGATCGTGGTGCTCGGCGACCTGAATGACGTGCCAGGTTCCAAGACCCTGAAAATCCTCAAGGGCGATCTGTTCCATAATCTGCTGGAGGATCTGCCACGCGGACAAGGTTACACCCGTCGGCACGGCGGCCGGCCACAGGCGCTGGATCATATTCTGGTCAGCCCGGCGCTGCGACTCGGAGCAGCGGCGCATATCCCCCACGTCAACAGCGACGCCGGCCCCGGCAAACCGGAACCAGCCAGCGATCACGATCCGGTACTGGCGCGGCTCCCAGCGTGGGCGAACCTGGATGCTTGAACGCGCCGCGCGCGGATCGGACGCCGATCGACTGCCCATGTCTCTCATCCCACCCATCGAAACCCACTTGCCATGACTGACGAGACCGCCAACCCCGTGCCCGCCCATCCGCCCAATGCTTACTGGAGTCCCGTGGTACACCGGCTCACGCCCTATGTACCGGGCGAGCAGCCGAAGCTGAGCCACCTGGTCAAGCTCAACACCAATGAAAATCCCTACGGCCCGTCGCCCAAGGTGCTGGACGCGATCCGCGCCGAACTGTCCGACGCTCTGCGCCTGTACCCGGACCCGAACGCCGAACGATTGAAACAGGCCATCGCCGACTACCACGCCGTCGCGCCGACGGAAGTGTTCGTCGGCAACGGTTCGGACGAAGTGCTGGCCCTCGCCTTCCAGGCCCTGCTCCACCATCCGGCGCCGTTGTTGTTCCCGGATATCACCTACAGTTTCTATCCGGTCTACTGCGGGCTATACAGTATCGATTTCGTCACCGTGCCGCTGGCCGGGGACTTCACGCTGCGGATCACCGATTACGCGCGGCCGAACGGCGGCATCATCTTCGCCAATCCGAACGCGCCGACCGGGCGTCTGCTGCCGCTGGCCGACATCGCGTGGCTGCTGGAACGCAACCGCGATTCGGTGGTGGTGGTGGACGAAGCCTACATCGACTTCGGCGGCGACACCGCCATCGCCCTGGTGGATCGCTACCCGAATCTGTTGGTGGTGCAGACCTTATCCAAGGCGCGCTCGTTGGCCGGGTTGCGGGTGGGGCTGGCGGTCGGCCACGCGGGGTTGATCGAAGCCATGGAACGGGTCAAGAACAGCTTCAACTCCTATCCGCTGGACCGGCTGGCCATCGCCGGAGCAGTCGCCGCGTTCGAGGATCGCGAACACTTTGAGCGCACCCGGCGGGCGGTGATCGCCAGCCGCGTCGAACTGGTCGCGGCGCTGGAGCGACTCGGTTTCGAGGTGCTGCCCTCGGCGGCGAACTTCGTGTTCGCCCGCCACCCGGCGCGCGATGCCGCCGCGCTGGCCGCCGCCTTGCGCGAACGCCATGTGATCGTGCGGCATTTCCGCCAGCCGCGCATCGAGCAATTTTTGCGCATCACGGTCGGCCACCCCGACCAGAACGCCGCGTTGCTCGCCGCGCTCGCCGAAATCCTGGCGGCGGGCTGAACCCGTGCAACTGCGCGAACTGGTCGCCTACACCAACCGCCTGCTGGCCATCGACCGCTTCAGCGACTACTGCCCGAACGGTTTGCAGGTCGAAGGCCGGGCGGAGATCCGCACGCTGGTCGGCGGCGTCACCGCCTGCCAGGCGCTACTGGAGGCGGCGCTGGAACAAGGGGCGGATGCCGTGCTGGTGCATCACGGCTATTTCTGGAAGGGTGAAGATCCGTGCCTAACCGGCATGAAATACCGACGACTCGCCACCCTGCTCCGCCATGAGATCGGCCTGCTTGCCTATCATCTGCCATTGGACGCCCACCCGGAACTCGGCAACAACGCCCAACTTGCCCGAGTGCTGGATCTGACCGTCACCGGCACCATCGGCGACGACGGCCGCACGCCTGGCCTGGTGATGCTGGGCGAGCCGGCCGCGCCGATCGGCGGCGCGGCATTCGCCGCCCACTTGGCCACCCGGCTCGGTCGGCCATCCCTGCACATTGCGGGCGGCGACGCGCCAATCCGCCAACTGGCCTGGTGCACCGGCGGCGCGCAATCCTTCATCGCCACCGCCCAAGCGGCGGGCGCGGATGCCTTCCTGACTGGCGAAGCGTCGGAGCAGACCGTCCATTTCGCCCGAGAAACCGGTCTGCACTTCTTTGCCGCCGGCCACCACGCCACCGAGCGTTACGGGGTACAGGCCCTGGGCGCGCACCTGGCGCAAGCATTTGACCTGCGATTCGCGTTCATCGATATCGACAACCCGGTTTGAACGCCGGCCCCACTATCTTTTCTCGGGCGGCTAGCGGCCCGGAAACGCTCCCACCGATTCAGACGGATCAACGACTGGCTCACTCTATTTCACCCCTGAGCTTGACCCGACGACGACCCCTATCCCCGACCCTGAGGCGGTGGGCGGTTCGCGGACGCCCATTAAAATTAGGCTCGCGCGCATAGCGCGGAATCGCTAAAAACCTTATTATAATTGGCGAAGCTTATACTGGCGGCCAGCGGCTTCGCTTGCCGCGAATCCGTCCAAAAAACGAACAACATTAACGCCTTGGCTATCGATTTCCGAAACACTACCCGGTTTTCATCCGGCCCGCCCCCTAATTTTTGGCGAGCCTTTAAGCTCCCGTCGTCGCCAGTTCGACCGCGACGTCCGATATCAGTAAGGAGAGAGCGTTCATGCATGACATTATTCACCAATTAGAACAAAAACGCGCCGGCGCCCGTATGGGTGGAGGCCAGCGCCGCATCGATGCGCAGCATAAACGAGGCAAACTCAGTGCCCGCGAGCGCATTGAAGTCCTGCTCGATCCGGGCAGCTTCGAAGAATGGGATATGTTCGTCGAGCATCGCTGCACCGACTTCGGCATGGCCGACACCTCGATTCCCGGCGATGGGGTCGTAACTGGCTATGGCACGGTCAATGGCCGCATCGTCTTCGTGTTCAGCCAGGATTTCACCGTGTTCGGCGGTTCGTTGTCGGAACCCCATGCCGAGAAAATCTGCAAGATCATGGATCACGCCATCAAGGTCGGCGCGCCGGTCATCGGCCTGAACGATTCTGGCGGCGCCCGCATCCAGGAAGGCGTGGACTCGCTGGCCGGTTATGCCAACGTATTCCAGCGCAACGTCATGGCCTCCGGGGTCATTCCGCAGATTTCCCTGATCATGGGTCCCTGCGCCGGCGGTGCGGTGTATTCGCCCGCCATGACCGACTTCATCTTCATGGTCAAGGACACCTCTT